>Ga0326514_10001196_pt1 | contig 16971 bp, 29 predicted proteins | sample 3_2548_0518_D_FD_203653 | JGI IMG/M metagenome (GOLD analysis project Ga0326514, IMG submission 203653) | Bovine rumen microbial communities from UC Davis, California, United States - 3_2548_0518 | ecosystem: Host-associated > Mammals > Digestive system > Stomach > Rumen | place: USA...
AAAAGGCGAAATACTCGAAGTCATGCGTAAAGCTGAAAAGAGATACAAAGCGGCTGTCGAAAACGTCAGACAATGGCATAAGACAGAATACGAGCGTATGGAGAACGAATACAACAGCATCGAAAACAAGACGCTCGAAGATCGCAAGCAGAACTTGAAAGATTACAAGAAACTGCGTCGTGAGTACGACACGCGATATGACATTGAATGCCGTATAGCCATGAATGGCGTTGATAAGCTCGAAGATATCTACGATGCTTTGAACGACGGTTATCTTCGCGGTAAAGTAATCGATGGCGTTGAAATTCGCTATGGACACGGTGACAGCTACTATAGAAGCAGGGATAAACAAGTCGAAGAAATCTGGGCGAATTACTGCGCACTGTCGCTAACACGTCCCGATTTGATAGAGCTGCTTAGACAAGACCAACCAGAGCTAGTGAAAAGCATGGACGCTATGCGCGATGAGATTCTAGGGGGTTTGAATGGATGAGCTAGATAAGCAAATAGCAATCCTCAAACTGCTGGATTCTGTCGAGATTCCACCGCCATTGATGAATTACTTTGATTACGACTCTACAGAGTTGCTAGATAAGAAAATCGAAGTGCTGACAGAAATGAAAAACGGCACACCGATAGACAACATCGACGGCGGTTATTCGATATTCGAGCTGCTACCGTTCGACCAGCACTGGGATTAACCCAAAGCGACAACCAAGGAAACAAGCGTCCATCACGGGCGCTTTTTTCATATTACTCATTGCACGTGAGGTTAAACGTGCACCGTTTACGCGCATGGGCGCGGGAAAGGGGCGAGTCATGCCCGAAAACACCGAGACGGTGGAGAACGCCACGCAGGGCGCACCTGCGGAGCCTGAACGCACATTCACGCAAGCCGAGATGGACGCTATCATCGGTGACCGCTTGAAGCGCGAACGGGCAAAATACGCCGACTACGACGAAGCTAAGGCGGCTCTCGATGAGCTGACGCAGCTCAAAGAAGCCAACAAGAGCGAGTTGGAGAAGGCGGTCGAGGAACGCGACAAGTACAAGGCCGAAATCGAAGCCATGAAAGCCGAGAAAGAACACGCCGACCTGGTTGCCAAGGTTGCAGCCGAACAGGGCGTTGACGCTTCGTTGCTTGCTCGTATGAGCGGTGACGTTGAAGATAACGCGGCTTTCCTTAAGGCGCAGATGGAGAACACGCCGAAGTACGAAGCTGTCCACGACGGCGGCGAGGTCAAGATTCCTCAAGTCAAGACGGACATTCCCATCATCTTCTAAAGGAGAAAAACAATGGCACGTATTGCATCTCTCAACATTCTTCTTTCCACTACTGGCAACGACTACCTCGCCGAGCAGTACGGTGCGGTCATCGAGAACGTTCAGAAGAACTGCATCTCGCAGCTCATCAAGAACAACGCTCTGTCCGGCACTCCTGGCGCTGGCACCTACGAAGCCAAGCGTTTCGAGAACAAGACCTCGAACGCCTACGGCACCGCTCGTGCTGGTGGCGCTGGTCAGGCTATCAAGGCAACGCCTGTTACTGTTCCCGTGAACGTTGACAAGGAAATCATTGTCGAAGCTGAAACCAAGGACGTTACGCTGTACGGCGTGGACAACCTCGTAGAGCGCGAAGCCGCTTCTGCCCAGAAGTCTATGATTCGTGAGCTGGAAAAGGCTTTCTTCGCTGAAGCCGTTTCCGCTGGCTCCGCTTACACGCCTGGCACTGGCGTTACCGCCATCGAGGACGTTATCGAGGGTCTGATTCAGGCCGTCGAGACTGTCCAGAACAACTTTGTTGACGGCGTTGAGCGCGACATGATTACCCTGGTTTGCGCACCTGCCACCTATGGCAAGCTTCGCACCTACTTTGACGCTGTTTCCCATGACGGCAACGCCGAGTCTTTCGGTACGTTCCACGGCGTTAAGGTGTTCAGCTCCGTTTACCTTCCTGCTGGCACCCAGGCCATCGCAATGGCTGACGGCTCCATCGCGCAGCCTGTTCTGCCGACCGTGGCACCCGCGCAGAAGATTCCGCTGTCGAACGCTGTTGCTTTCGGCATGTTCTACAGCTACGGCACCAAGGCCGTCGCTGCTGACCTCATTTTCAAGTACTAGGAGTTAACCAATGAAATTCCGCGACAAAATGACTGGTGCCATCTATGAGCCAACCGAAGCGGTCGCGGCAATGATGGCTGACAATCCGAACCTCGAAAAGGTCGAGCAGAAGCCGACTCCTAAAGCGGCTGCAAAGAAAGCACAACCGAAAAAGGAGCAGTAAATGGCTTTTGCGGATGTATCAGATTTGGAGTCGCGCTGGCGTGAACTTTCAACCGACGAAGAAGCACGTGCAAATGTGCTGCTCGGTGATGCGTCCGTTATGCTTTCGGCGCTCGTCAACGTGGACAATAGCGACTATGAGCAATCAGAGCTATTGAAGATGGTCTGTTGCAACATGGTTATCCGCTCGATGAGCGCCACGGCTGCTGACTCTTTTGGAGTCTCGCAAACGTCTATAACTGCTGGCCCTTATACACAGAGTTTCAGCTACAGCAATCCTAGCGGCGATTTGTATCTCACGCGGTTGGAGAAACGGCTGCTAGGCATCGGCGGCAAGATTGGCATTGCACGACCGAGTTATGGAAGGTTGGAGAGCAGCGATGATTAACGGGCGCACAGTTACCGTACTAACGCCTACGTCAAGCACAACCGACCGATTCGGTGAACCAGTGCCGGGCACGCCTACCGAGCAGATCGTGGACAACGTTCTAATTGTTCCTGGCTCATCGCGCAATCTCGATGCAACACGTCCAGACGGCGTTACAGTCGCTTTCACGCTGCACTTCCCAAAGACGTACAGCGGCGATTTGCGCGGCTGTAGCGTCGTTCTAGACGGCGAATATGCTGGCGAGTATCAAGTTGTTGGCATTGCATACCCTTACCAAAAGGAGAATTGCCCACCTGGGTTACCTTGGTATATGGAAGTAGAGGTTGGAGTCGTTTATGGCTGACAAACTCGAAATCCACTGGGACAAGGCCGCTCTTGGTCGCGCTATCGGCTTGTCTGATGAGACTCTAGAAGGAATCACGCAGGCCACGAACCGCATAGCGTCGAACGCGCAGAGCATGAGCGCGGGTTTTCGTACAAAGAAATGGCACGACCACGCGACGGGCGAGACGAAGGGCGATACGCCGACGAACTACGTTGGTAATGTTCAGACATTGAGCAACGCGCACGTTGGCATTGTTTACACGGGCAATTATTCAGCCTACAAAGACAACCTGGAAAACAATACTCTTTTGAAGTCGGTGAGCTAACATGGCTAACGTTTACTCAATCGAAGAAGCTGTGAGAAATTGGCTTGTCGGCATGGGGTATAACGCTTACGTGCGAGTACCTAAGAACAGGCCGCAACGCTTCGTTACCGTCGAGCGCACAGGCGGCGGCGTTGAAAACATGGTGGACTACCCGCTTGTCGCTGTTCAGACGTGGGCGCAGACTCAAGCAGAAGCAGAAGAAGATGCTGCTGCTATTCGCATGGTGGCGCTCGTCGGCAACTTGCCCGAAGGCGTCCACTCCATGAGGGTCAACGCTGGCCCTTACAAGTTCTACGACGAGGACTCAATGCAGCCACGTTATCAAGTCGTTTTTGACGTGGCTTGCCAACTCGTCAACTAAGCAATCAAAAACAATGAAATAAGGAGGTAGCTTTCTATGGCTACTATGAATGCCGAACAGGTTACAGTTGGCGCTGCTGCTGCGACTGGCGCTATCTTTGTCGCTCCGCTTACCGCTACGCTTCCGACTGATGCAACCACGGCGCTTAGCTCCGACTTCGCGCTGCTCGGCTTCACGTCTGACGCAGGCGTGACCATTTCCGAGTCCGGCAACACGCAGTCTATCTATGCTTGGGAAGGCCGTACCGAGGTATACACCACGCGCACCGAGTACACCGAGCAGATCGCGTTTATGCCCATCCAGTGCAACGCAGATGTGGCAAAACTCATCTGGGGCGATGACATGGTTATTGTGGGCAGTGACGGCGCACTTACCTGCAAGCACCACGGCAAGACTATGGAGCCTGTGCTTATCGTCATCGAAACCACGCCACGCGAGGGCATCGTGAAGCGTTTCTGCCAAAAGGCACAGCTCACCGAGCGCGGCGAACAGACGATGGACGGCACGCAGGTTGACGGTAGGCAGTTGACGTTCAACAACCTTGCCGATGAAAACGGCGTGACCTGCTACGAATACACTGCTTTTAATTAATCATGGCTGCGCGTAAACCTTCTAACACCGTCGAGATTGACGGCGTGAAAATCAAAGTTGACAGCGCGTATCTAAAGTCATGGGACGGCGTGCGGCAGGCTGTGGAAATGCAACGTCTCGCAGCCGATGATGAAGCGTCAAACGAAGATAAGTTCATGGCTGTGTTTGACTACTACAACAACGCCATCGAGAACATGGATGAAGTCGTGGACGCTCTCGGCGGCGGCTCAACGCCTATCGAGGATGTTTTCGCTATCTGCTCTAAAGCACTCTCCATCAGTTCAGAAAAAAACTAGTGGCGCTCGCGTCGGTAATTGCTGAACATGAAGCGCCATTACGCGCTGACTTACAGCAATACTTCGGCATCGACCTAGACGCGGCTATGCGTGGCGAACACAGTGCAAGACACATCGCGTTGCTCGTCACGCAACTGCCGCAACAAGCGCGTCTTACCCAGCTCGTCAACAAAGACGCAGCGTGGACGTTAAGCGACGTGCTCATGGCGGTGCTGATAAACAACTTCCGCATGTTCGTCTATGGAATGAGTGACCCGAAGAAGCGCGGGCAAAAGCCTGAACTTATAGGGCCGTCATATCTCACGAAGCAGAAGAAAACGCTACCGGCGCGAGTTCTACCAATCGACAAGCTACTAGAAGAACTGAATAAACCAAGGAGGTGTGAATAATGGCAGGTGGTGGAAAAGTTGGCAGCGCGTACTTACTAGTTACGCCGAAACTTTCCAACGATGCAGGCTCAAAGCTTGCAGCGGGTGGCGCTACATCGGGCGCATCTTACGGCGGCAAGTTCTCAAACGCTGCCAAGGGCGCTATCTCCGCTGGCGCTGTCGCAATGGGCAACATTCTCGCAAGTGCAGCGACTACCGCAGCTGCAAACCTCGGTCAAGTCTTTACAGACATGTTCCAGGGCGCTATGGACTTCGAGCAGCTTGCAGGTGGCGTGGAGAAAATCTTTGACCAGGCCGACATTGCAGGCATCATGAACGACGCTAACGCGGCGTACAAAGACCTGAACATGAGCGCCAACGAGTATTTGGCTGCTATCAACCAGACGGGCGCGGCGTTCGCTCAAACTATGGGCGATCAAAAAGGCTACGACACTGCGCGTACAGGCATGAAAGCCATTGCCGACTATGCAAGCGGCACAGGCCGAAACATTGACGAGTTGAACGAGAAGTTTTCACTCATCACGCGCAGCACGTCAAGTTATCAATCCATCGCTGACCAGTTCAGCGGCATCTTGCCTGCCACGTCTAAAGACTTCCTAGAGCAAGCACAAGCGGCTGGTTTCCTGTCTGACAGCTATAAAAGCCTGACAGACGTTCCAATCGCCGAATACCAAGAAGCCGTTTCTAAAATGCTCGAAAAGGGCGTGGCTGACATGGGTTTGGCTGGCAATACCGCAATGGAGTCAGCCGAAACCATGAGCGGTTCACTTGCCATGCTCAAATCGTCGTGGTCGAACTTCCTTGCAGGCATCTTGAATGATGACGCTGACTTGTCGGCGTACTTCGGCGCACTGCTCGAAAGCGTCGGCGCGGTGGTTGCAAACTTCGCACCGAAAATCGGCCTACTTTTCGTGCGGCTTTTCCAACAACTACCGCAGGCAATCTACGACGCTATCATGGCGCTGCCCGATACGATGCTGCCAGCGTTGCAGGCCGTTTTCGGTGAGCAGATGGGACAGGCCATCTCCGACGATATGCGCGGCGCTCTCGAAGGCATACAGGGCGCAATCACCGAGCTATTCGACGGCATCATGTCGGCTGTCATGCCGATAGCCGAAAACCTCATGTCGCTATTCCAGGAAGTCTGGCCTATCATCTCGCAAATCGTCGGGGATGCAATGACATTCATCGGCGGCATCATCGAGACTGTCTGGCCTGTCGTTTCGGAGATTATCGTCGGCGCGATGACAACCATCTCCGGCATCATCCAGGAAAACTGGCCTGCCATCCAAGAAATCGTTATCAGCGTTATGACGGCGATACAAGGCTTCTTGGAGACAGTATGGCCTGCGATACAGAACCTTGTGTCAACCGTCATGGCTGCAATCGACGCTGTAGTGACTACTGCATGGCCTATCATCCAAACGGTTGTGTCCACTGTCATGAGCGCCATCTTGACGGTTGTCCAGACTGTATGGCCTGCCATTCAGGGCATCATTAGCACTGTCGTTGGCGCTATCACGGGCATCATCAACGGACTTAGCTCTATCGTCGGCGTGGTGACGGGCATCTTCAACGGTGTAAAACAAGCAATCACAGACCCGATTGGAACAGCTAAACAAGTCGTTACTGACGCTATCAACGCGATCAAGAACATCATCAACAACGCGCATTTGAGACTGCCGCACTTCGCGCTTCCGCACTTCGTCATCGACGGCGGCGAGATTCCGTGGGGCATTGGCGGCGAAGGTAGAAAACCGACTATCGATGTCCAATGGTACGCACGCGGCGGTATCGTTGACGGTGCAACGCTCATCGGCGCTGGCGAAGCGGGGCCAGAGATGATTCTGCCCAAGTCTGGCGGCTTGATGACCGACTTCGCGGAAGCTGTCGCAAGCCAGGAGAACGACGAAGAGCTGATACGTTGGCTGTCTAGAAACCTCGGCGCGATCATCGCAAACAACGCACCGACAATCTCGCGGCGTGACTTCGATAGGATGGCAAGGAGCGCGATAGCATGAACCAGCTAGAATACTTGCCTGGTATCGCTGGGCAATCGGTGCAGCTTGACGGGCCATCCGCTTTCGTGGGCATCGCGGAAGAAATGCGCAGCCGTGAATGGGACTACGACTTGGGCTACCGCGACTTGGTTACTGCAACCAGGCCAGCGCGGACGGTTGACGTGACGTTTCACGCAGACTATGACACAGCCGACACTTTGCGGCGCGTGGCTGACGCTGACGTTATGGCGCGAACGCCTGGGACGTTCGTAGCTCAAAAAGAATGGAAACAGCGCGGCTACATTCTCGCGTCTGACGTTGACGATATTCACTATGGGCGTTTGTCCACTGGCCTTAAAATCGCGCTGCTGGACGGCGCGTGGTGGCGGCTCGTAAAGCGTTCGTTCATGTCAAGCGGCAGCAGCGGCAGCGACACGTACCTGGACTACCCACATGATTATCCGTATGACTACCAGGAAACGAGCTATACAGGCGGCGTTACGCCAAGCGTGCTCACGCCTAGCGACGTTTATCTAGTCGTTTACGGCCCAGCGGTTAACCCTTACGTGATAGTGGGCGGCAACCGCTACCAGGTGAACGTCACCGTCCCTGCTGGCGGCTACCTCATCGTTGACGGACGCGACAAGACCATCAACCTCACGCTTGCAGATGGCACTGTGCAGAACGTCTTTTCATCGGGCGTTCGCGGCGGCGGCGCGGGTGGCGGCTCGTACATCTTCGAGCGGATACCCGCAGGGACTAGCGAAGTCACCTATGACGGCTCTTTCGGCTTTGACTTGGGATGGTACGAGGAAGAAGGTGAGCCACCGTGGAGCCTGTCCTGATTTATACAGATGCGGCTCACGTTGACGCGGGTGCAATCCAAACCTTCGAGATGGATTTGGCGTTTGGCGCTGATGAGCAGAACTTTGAGATTGCTTTCCCAGCGCCTACGCTTTCTGGCGGCGAGCTGCTATACATCGATGGAACCGAGTACGGCGGCATCGTGGACGAAATCACGCGCAGCACTGAAACCGACGATGTTATCTACATAGGCCGAACTTGGCATGGCATGTTGGCGGGTAAGATTGTCAAACCGCCGACGAACGCGGATTACTACACGCTGTCTGGCGATGCTAACACCTGCATTGCTTCGCTGCTCACGAAGGTTGGATTGACTGATGTGCTGACAGCTCGTAGCATGTCGGCAGGTATCAGCGTCAACTACCAGTTCGACCGTTTCTGTAACGCCTACGACGGACTGCTGAAGATGCTTTCAAGTGCTAACGCGGTTCTGCGCATCGAGCGGCACGACGGCATCACCGAGCTGTGGGCGGAGCCTAGAGTCACCATCACCGACGAAGCGGATTCTGATGTTATGGACTTCGCGCTTACCGATTCAATCCGTGTTCCTAACCATCTCGTATGCGCTGGCGAGGGTGAACTGCAAGAGCGCGTGGTTGTGGACTTGTACGCTGACACTGCCGGGAACGTCTCGCAGACACAAACCCAGTTCGGCGTTGACGAAATCGCAGTCTATTACAACTACTCGAACGCAGACCGCGAAAAGCTAATCGAGGACGGCACCAAGGAGCTGCAAGAGTACCAGCAAGGCGGCGGCGCTGACCTTCAAGTCAATAATAAGGGTGATTGGCACGTCGGAGACTCCATCCAGGTGCGCGACAACAACAGCGGCCTGGTAATCACGTCAACCATTGCGAAGAAGATAGTCAAGGTAAAGAATGGGGTTCTCTCCGTCGATTACGAGGTGGGCAACGCTTCCGCGAAGTCATACGGCGGCGGCGCGTCGGCTGAAACTGCATTGGTCACACCGATAGCCAACGGCGGCACTGGCGCGACAACGGCGGCGGGGGCGCTGGATAATCTAGGACTTGCACGCTCGCAGGCGACTACTGGCTTCACCATCAACAGCACAAATATCAACGCAGTTGGAAATCAGCTTTTCCGCAAACAGGGAAACGTCGTGTTCTTCTACGTGCTCACCACAACGAAAATTAGCTTTGCTGCTGGCGCTACGAAAGAGATTGGGACAGTGCCTAGCGGGTACGCGATGAACACGCGACCATGCTATGTAAACTGCTCTGCGCCAGGTGTGGCTTGGATAGAAGGGCAAACGATAAAACTCAATCCGAGCAACACCATCAATGCAAATACCTCTGTAGCGTTTAGTGTCTGCTTTATTTCTTGATATCTAAGGAGCATCAATGGCAAAAACACCAGGCTTCACAGAATACGTTGACGACCGTGACGCGACAATCACGGCGCAACTGCGCGAGAATGACCCGCGCACCAAATCGGAGTGGTTCGAGGTTGCACGCATCGATTCCAACGGCGTGAGCAACTCGTACCTTTTCAGCAAAGCCAACTACCAGAGCTTCAAGCAGCTCATGGCGAAGCATGACAGCGAATTCAACACGTGGATGGCGGGTGCTCAATAATGACCACTGAACTTATCACAGGCCACGCGGGGAGCGCCCACATCAGCGCAGCGGACGCTGGCTGGTTCAACGTCGGCGTTGTGGGCGAGGGCAAGTACGTTCTAGACACGGGGACGCAATTTGCTTGCAACGTGCAGAGCGCCAACCTGGTCACAATCGGCATCGGTGACGCGCTGTTCGAGGGCAGGCACGTCCGAGTGTCGGCTACCGAGAACGTCGCATTGGATAACGGCGCGCAGGACATGAACCGCAACGACTTGATTTGCATCAAGTACGAGTACGCTTCCAGCACGAGCGTGGAGAGCGCCTCTCTTGCCGTCATCAAGGGCACTGCTTCGAGCGGCACGGCAACAGACCCAGACGTTCCCATCGGCAGCATCTTGGAGGGCGCTACGACGGCGTACATGCCGCTTTGGAGAATCCCAATCAGCGGCATCACCGTTGGAACACCAGAGAAGCTGTACGGCGAGGTTCTGTCGCCGCTCGACGGCACCCTGTCGAGGACTTGGGACGTTTCGCAGATCCCGAACCTGCCAGCGTCGAAAACCACAAGTGGGACTTTCGACGTTGCCAGGATTCCGAACTTGCCAGCGTCGAAGATTACCAGCGACACCTTGGCCGTCGCACGCGGCGGCACTGGCAAGACATACGGCTTCACGTGGCAGCAGCTAGGCACGTCAACAGGCGCGACGGCTATCAGCTACAGCCTGACGAATTATTCCGAAGTAATGTTTGCAGCCGTCTCAGGTTCGAAATATCTAGGCTCGGTTGTTCTTCCCAAGGCGCTGCTATCGTCAACTGCTCGTGAGGTATACCTTACGGGTGGCTCGAACGCATCAGCATCAGATGTTTTACAAGGGCGCAGTTTCGCCGTCTCGGCAACGCTGACCAAGGCCACGCCTACAGCGGCGAACGTTGACGGCTCGTATGCATCTGCAACTTGGTACGTGTTCGCAAGGTAGGTGCGCGTGTGGAGCCATTTATAGCAACAATCGTAACGGCGCTAATCTCTAGCGTCGTGGGCGCTCTCGTCGGCGCTCTCGTCTCGAAGCTGAAAACGGCAAAGAAAGCCGTTGACGATGCAAAATCCGAACGCGCAGAGCTAAAGCACATCATGGAGCAGAACATCATCATGACGTGCAGGATGGCTATCTATGACAACCATTTCTCCGTCGATGAAAAGCTAGACGCTTACGAAATCTACCGCTCACACGGCGGGAACCACCAAACCAAGCAATTTATGGACGCGCAGGTTGGCTGCGACGTTGACGAGTACATCGAACGTCATAGAAAGAAGGACTAGCTATGGAATACAAGTTACCTGACAACATCTACAACGTGCTTAAATGGCTCGGCCTTATCGCATGTCCCGCACTTGCCACGTTCTACGGCGTTGTGGCTCCGCTGTGGGGGTGGCCTAATCCCGAAGCTGTAGTTACCACCATCAACGCAATTGGCGTGCTCATAGGCGCTCTGATTGGCTACTCCGCAATCACGGCGAAAGGCCGCGACAATGCCTAGCTTGGATAAGTTCTGCGACCGTATGAGGTATTGGTGCGACGAGGGCAATCTTGGCTATGATCAAATCGAAAGATGGAACATCTGGGAAGGCGGCGAGTGTGATTGCTCGTCGCTCGTCATCCATGCGCTGAATGAAGCAGGGTTCGACACGGGCGATGCTTATTATACGGGCAATCTTTCCGAGAACCTGACGGCGCGTGGCTGGGAACGCCTATGGCCTGATATTTCGTCGGCGCGTCCGGGGGACATTCTGCTTTCGGACGCTAACCACGTTGCAGCCGTCGTTTACGGCTGGGGATGGTGGGCAACCATCGCTGAAGCGTGGTTAGACGAGAACGGCGGCATCTACTACGGCGCATCTGGCGACCAAACAGGCTTAGAGACTCGCACACGCGGCATCTACGACTTCCCATGGGACTGCATTCTCCGATATGAGGAGGAAGAAGAAATCGTGATACCCGAACAGAAACCAGGAACACCAGTCAACAACGCTGGCCTGTTGTACCGTGCCCACGTCGAAACCGCTGGATGGCTCGATGCTGTACATGACGGGCAAACGGCTGGTACAGTTGGCTATGGCGCTCGTCTCGAAGCAATCAAGATTACGCCGCCTGATGGCTGGGAGCTGTGCGTTAAGGCGCACATTGCCAACGTCGGATGGAAAACTTACAGCGGCATCAAGAAGGGCGAGAGCAGCGGCGAAGGCTCGTCTGCCAATGACCCGATTATCGGCAGCGTGGGCAAGTCTCAGGCTATCGAGTGCTTGATCGTCGAAGTGACGAAACGCCCAGACGGAGACAAGCGAAAGCTAAAATTCAAAGTGCATCAGGCAAACGTTGGTTGGCATGAATGGACTGACGAGGGTTACGCATCAGGCTCCGAGGGCATGGGCGTTCAGCTTGAAGCTATCAGAATGGCGCTGGTCTAATGGATACCGCGATTCTCTGCATCGGCGGGTTCGTGTTCATCGCGGCGCTGCTGTCCATGCTGTGCGTTAGGTGGTAAATCATGGGACTACGTAGAGGTACAACGCCAACTATCCCGCTCACAGTAGATTATGACTTGACGGGGTTCACCGTGTACGTGACAGTGCGCAGCGGGGGGCATGAGCAGACGTTCACCAACGAGCGCCTGACGATTGAACCAGGCGAGAGCACGTCAATCAACGTGTCTTTAACGCAAGATGAAACGCTTGCATTAGATGTGGGCAACGCTGAAATACAAGTGCGTGCCATCAAGGACGGCGCGGCAATCGCCACGGACTCAAAGAGCATCGACGTTGGGCGCATTTTGTTGGACGGTGTAATCGATGAGCTGTAATGTTGCGCTGCATGTCGGAACCGTCGATAACGTGTCACTCGAAGTCGGCGGCGTTGACGTGCAGGCGCTCGAAGTTGGCGCGGCGGTTATCGAGACTCCACCATATCAGGGCGAGTATTCCGTCACGCCTTCTAACGCGGCGCAAACGCTGTCCACTGCCGGGCGTGCGCTTCGCAGTGACATAACCATCGAAGCGATACCCAGCAACTACGGGTTAATCACGTACAACGGCTCAACCATTACAGTGAGTTAGGGGAGATATGGCTCAAAACGTAATCATAAACGGGGTAACGTATGCCAACGTCCCCGAAGTCGATATTCCGAAGTCAACCAGCGGTACGGCGAAGTTCTACGACACCGCATCGGGTGACGCTGTAGCTGCAAACATTCTCAGCGGCAAAAAGGCGTTCAATTCGAGCGGCGAGGTAACGGGTTCCATGCCGAACAACGGCGCGACGGGCGGCACGATCAGCACGAAGTCGGGAACTGTCGCAATCCCTGCTGGTTTCACCACGGGCGGCACGGTTCAGCTCGGCGGCGTGTCGGATTGTCTGTCGCAGAACATCCTCAACGGCAAGACGATTCTCGGCGTTAGCGGCGAGTTGGTCACTCCGGCTATCAGCCAGGACGGCACGACCAAGATTCTAAGCATCAGTTAGGGGGCGCTATGGCAGATGTTACGCTGATGGGCGCAACCTATCCAGACGTGCCAGCCGTTGACTTGCCATCGACCAATGGGACTGTGAGGTTCTATGACATGAACGAGCTAACTTACGTCGAGACCGTCAACGGCGAGAGCGGCGAAGTAACGTTGGAAATACCGCCGACTATGAGCATCCTCGCTTACGGCAAATCGACGTGGGCAGACTTCATCGCGGCATACAACAGCAATTCGGTTGTTTACTGCCGCGCATCATCCAACAGCAACCCCGCGAGCGGCTCGCAAACCCGTATGGCTTTCATGGCGTATGTGAACAACGAGACAGCGCCTACGGAAGTCGAATTTCAATACTACCGTTCAGTTTCTAGTCATACGGCAACACAGCAGGGCGACCAGGTGTTTGTTTACAAGCTGAACAAGACAAACGGCTGGAGCGTCATCACACGCGAAGCCAAGATTAAGATTGCAGCGGGTAACGGCCTGGAACAGAGCTTTGCGAGCAACACGCTCACAATCAAGCTGCCCGCTGTGACCGCTGCCGACAACGGCAAGGTTCTCGCTGTGGTTAACGGCGCATGGGCGGTTACGAGTATTTAGGTTTTGCGCTCCGCTTCGGCGGGGCGCTTTTTTTGTTTTCACGCGGCAATTTTTGCACACGTTTTGCACACGCAACAAAAAAGGCCACAGCGTTTAAGCGTGTGACCTGCGTTTTTAAGTGGTCGGCTGGACAGGATTTGAACCTGCGACCAACTAATATTCAACTCCCACCTGGGCAAACGCTTGCACACGCTTGCACATTCTGGCATCACGTTTTTGCAGCTCAAAGCGCAAAACACGCAAATGACCGTGAATCGAGATTGAATCGGTTGCACATTTTTTGCACACGGCGTGTGCTAACTCCATGCACACGCCACGGCTTGTGCAACTTGCGACAAGTCATCATGGATATATATCTTGGCGGGTTCGATGCTCGACCATCCTGCGTAAGTTTTCAAGTCGAACGGTGACATATGCCTAGCCATCATCGACAAGTTAGAGTGTCGTATCTGGTGCAGCGTCAAGCCGTCATAGCCTAGTTTCTTGTCCATGCCGTTGTGCTTGCTGTCTCCGCTCCACCATCGCTGTAGAAGCTGTGGACGCAAGATACCGCCGATGGAGTTACAGCATAGCGTCGGCGTTTCATGCCATCCAAGGCGTTCTTTAAGGCGCTGCCATTCTGCGCATTTGTCCACCAAAGCATCAGGCATCGGTAAGGTTCGCACTGATGCTGGGTATTTGGTATCACCGATTGAGCCGTTGCGCTCTTTGATTGCCTGGGTGATGTGGCAGTAACCGCCGACAATCGAGCTGTCCATCAACGCGCAAGCTTCGCTGCGGCGCAAGCCTAGATACGCGATGAAGTAGAGCGCCATCACGCGACCGTCAAGTTGGAGCGTGGACAGTGACGCGATCAATTCGCCAAGTTCGTCGGGCGTGAGTGCCTGTTTCTCTTTCGTATCGGGTTTCGGTGCTTTGATGTGAGCCATCGGATTACGCGAAATGCGCTCATCGTCCGCAGCTTGACGAAAGACAGCGTTTAACGTGATATGGACGCTATTCATCGTTGCGTTGGTCAGTTCGCCGCTTTTACGTGCCGGGTTTTGCTTTATCCATAAGAGCGCGTTTCGCACATCTTCGGGTTTAATTGCCGCTATCGGCAAGTCGGCAAGCGGTGAGCGCATGATAGCGTTAACGTCTCGGCGGTCGTGGGCGATTGTGCCAGGTGCGAACTGTCCCGAATTTTCACGCCACGAGAGCCACAACGCCATGTAAGACGCGAGAGTGTCCGAGTCTGGGACTTTATCCATGTATTCAGCTTTGAAAGCTTCTAGGGCGTTTGAAGCGTCGGTGTATGTGCCGTGGACTACACGTGATGGGCGCGTGGCTAGTCCTTCCACGTTGAGCCATAACCGCCACTTGCGGCAGCGTGAGCGCGGCTTGTTGCGTTCGAGTGCTTGTATTGTGGCTGACTTGACGCGCATTAATCGTCAATCCCTGCGAGATAGTTGAGCGACACGCCTAATGCATCGGCAATGAGCAACACGCTTTGAAAGCGCGGGTCTTTCGTCTTGCCGTTCACGATATAGGCGATATTCGATGTAGTCATGCCCGTCATTCGAGCGAGGTCAGCTTGAGTGATGCCGCGCTTATCCATTGCGTACTGGATACGTTCAGAAAGTTTCTCGCACATAATGCCCTCGCTTTCCCTCGCTCAAAAATTTTAACAAAAAAATTGAGTTCTTGCCGCAATTACTCAAAACTTCGAGTAAGATGGTATTACTCAAAACTTCGAGTAATGGGAAGGGGGTGCAACTTTGAACGAGTCAGCACGTAAAGCCATCGATATGGCTATCGGCTATTTCATGGTCGAGCGGGGCATCACCCGTGGGCGCATGGCTGAGCTAATGGGCATGAGCCGAAACACGCTCAGATGGAAAAGGGAAGGGAAATATGACTGGACGTGGTCAGAAATTCTCCGACTGTCTGAGCTAACAGGCAAGACTCCAAACGAACTAGCAGGAATCACCAAGGCCGCATAGGTCTAACCCATCTTTGCACTTTGACAGACGAATAGCGCAATTGAATAGCACTACGAGCGCGGAACCATACCGTAAGCAATACCCGCGATGACGCACCTGCGCAATAGCGTCAAAGGTTGCATGAGCTGTGAGCAACAAAGCAGGGACGCGCTTTAGCAATTCGAAAGGACAGTCAATGGATGACCTTTGGACGGTTCGGCGCTTTTGCCGATGGAAATACAACCTGCCAGACGGCACAGAGCCGAAGAAAAGCCAAGTTAACACCGTGTCGAAGCTTTGCCGCGATGGAAAGCTGCCAGCCGTGAAGCTGTGCGGTGAGTGGCGCATCGACACATCGGAAATCTTAAGGGGGTTAAAGCATGACTAGAAACAAAGCGGCGCGGAGCAGTTGCAGCTACTCACGCGCCAATGTTCCGTCCATGCGTTCGGACGGCGCAATTATAGCACGTGACGTGCTCACAGCCGTTGCCGGCGTTGCTTTGATCGTCGGCATACCGTTTGTGATGGCGGTTTTGAAGCAATGGGGGTGGTGGTAGTGAAACACTCACAGAACGCCTGGGTTCTAAATCAGCTTGAAAACGGGCATCGTCTTAGCTCACGTAACGCTGTCATCGAGTACGGCATACAAGACCTTCCAAAGCGCATCTCCGAACTGCGCACAGCGGGAAACCGCATCGAGTCGGAGCGCGTTGACTATCGCTATGCGGATGGTCGGCGCACACATTGGAATGAGTATTGGATGGCATCATGATACAGAGATTCACCATCCAAGGCCGTTTCCCGTCACTGAACGATTACGTTAGCGCGGAACGTGCTGACCGCCGATTCGGTGCAAGCATGAAGCGCAAGGAAACGAAACGAGCAGCAGAAGCAGCCGAGCATCTAGCGAAGTTCACCAATCCCGTCATCGTTACGTTCAAGTGGATTGAACCGAACATGAGACGCGACATTGACAACATCGCATTTGCTCACAAGTTCATTCTTGACGGCCTGGTTTCGGCGGGTGTGCTCGAAGGGGACTCTAGAAAGTACGTGATAGGACTTCAAGACGAGTTTCCCGAACCTGACCCAGATAACCCACGGGTTGAGATAACCATCATGGAGGTATAAATGCAAAGAGACTTCAACGACGTTGAGCGCCTTGCGGTGGCTCAAACGTTCTTTAAGCTAGCTGGTGAGCTAGTGGACACTAAAAACCCTGACTCACTTAGAAGCGCGGTTGATCGTGGCTACAAGGAGCTGTACGAGCGCACAGGCTCCAAGAGTTTCGACGTGATGCTTGATGGGCAGCAGGTAGGCACCTACTCGCTGAAATTCAGCAAGCCGAAACCCGAAGAGACGCGCCAAGTTTTCGAAGTCAACGACTACGAGAAACTTGCGCGGTGGTTCGACGGCCTGGACGCTGGCACGATAGCCGACTTCGCCGCCGACAACCTAGCGCAGTTCGCAGAATGGGCGCTCAACAAGACGGGC
>Ga0326514_10001197_pt1 | contig 16965 bp, 19 predicted proteins | sample 3_2548_0518_D_FD_203653 | JGI IMG/M metagenome (GOLD analysis project Ga0326514, IMG submission 203653) | Bovine rumen microbial communities from UC Davis, California, United States - 3_2548_0518 | ecosystem: Host-associated > Mammals > Digestive system > Stomach > Rumen | place: USA...
GTTAAAGTACTTATATAGTTCGTTTCTTATCTTTAAATATTCAAATATAGCTGAAATATTGTTATTATTCATTTCTAATACTTCAGTTTCTAATCTTTCTAATCCTTCCATTAATTATCTCCTTTCGCTTCACAAAATCTTGTATATAAAATTGTTTGTGCCTATTTTCCATTAAAGTTTCAAGATATTTTATTAAATATTTTTGATATTCTTTTATTTTAATATTGCTTGTTTTATTCATTTTGATTAATGAAACAATTCTACTTGTATCAATATACTCTGTTGTACTAAAAAATTGTACGGGATAATCAATTGATAAAGCTGTTTGTATTAATATATTTTCTATTGCATCTTGCTCATTATTTGATAGCATATTGTAATCAATACTTCCAAGCTTTAATACATGTGAATATCTATTGCCTAAACAAATAATATTATCCTTTATTTTTACTTGAAATATATCTGATAATTCTTTCTTGTGATTTTTTCTCTTTTTATCTTTAGTTTCATTAGAGTTTTTTATTATGGAATTATTTTTATTTTTCTTTTTATAATTTAGATATATAAATGTTCCAATAACAAATAAAACAGTTAAAACTAAAAAAACAATCATAATTACCATTTAATGCACCTCCTGTAAACAAATGATTTTTTACGAGATAAATATTTAATAAAAAGAAAAAAGAATTTATCAAAGTTCTGCTCGTTAATTTTTAAAAATGCACATAGTATAAAAAATATACAAATAAGTGCTATTAATATAATTTTAAAGGATATATTAAGGGGAGTAGCAAATATAGATAGGGAAGAGGCAGACAACATCAAATATATTACTTGTCTTAAACTTAAATATCCTCCAAATATTTTTTCTTCTCGTTTTATATCAAATGGAACTTTAAATATTCTCATAAATGTCGCCTCCTAACTACCAAGTAGGCTATTAGAATTGTTTGTTGCAATGTTTATGATAATACCTGATATTATAAGAGAAGCACCTAATACAACACCACCGCCACAAATCCAAGCAAGTGAACCAATTGATTCTGCTCTTTTTTGAGGATTGATTGCATTAGCAATCATTTTCACAGCGGCAATAACTACACTAGCAAAAATTAATACACCGACCTAATGGCATAGCAATACTTGTTATAACTCGCTTTATATTTTCTGTTGCAGCTTGAACTTCAACAGTTCCTATTCCATCCTCTGCAAAACATTTATTTTTTTCTATTGCAAGTAAAGTAAGGAAAGAAATAAATATGCAAGATAAGTTATGGAATACAGTTTTTAATTTAATTTTTTTCATAGATTTCTTCAACTCCTTTGTATTGTTTTAAGAGCAAATTTAAAAGAAATATTAAATTAAATTCTTAAAATAAATATAGCCGAAAGGGGAGGGCTAGAAATAAAGCTGTACCTATTAATAAACTAGGAACAGCTATTAAGAATTTAGATTTTATCTTTTGTGATTTTATCAAACATCCTATTGCAAGCATAATTAAAGAAAATATAATTGATATAGTTAAAATTATTAATATTACTTTAAAGCCTGTAAATAAGATGGAAGATAGCATATTTTCAATATTGTTCATATAATTTTCAAGCATATAATTCAGCTCCTTAGTTTGTATATTTATTAATAATTGATTTTTTATAATAATTTAATAAATCATTAGGACTTTTCTCTATTGAAATATTATATAAATTAAATAAAAATTCTCTATTTACTAGTGAAAGTAAATTAGAGAATTCACTATTATATAAATCATATAAAATATAAATTATATTTTTTATCATTAGTATTTTTGTATCTTCCATATAAGCTAAAATATCATTATTATAATTCAAATCAAGATTTTCTAATATTTTAAAAAAATCTTTTGAAATTTCATTGCTATTATTTATTATAAAATAAATCATCTATATTAATATTTATATTATTATCTTTGTCATTTTTGACCATAGGGTATGGTTGTTTTTGACAATAGGGGTATGGTCTTTTTTGACCATAGGGGGTATCTACAATATAGATATGTCTAGAAACTATTTCTTTTTTTTCGTTTCTTTTTATTTCAATGTTTATATATCCCAATTTTTGAAGATGGGAAAACCATTTACTCACAGTTCCGTTTGATACATTGTATAGTTCAGAAAAATACTTATTTTGAGCAAAACAATAACCGTTTTTATTAGCTAGTGCAGTTACTTCACCATATAATAATTTTTCTGAAGGTTTTAAATCTGGATCATATCTTACTGTAGAGGGAATAATTGCATAATAATTAATTATATTTTCTTCAATCATCATTTGCCCCCTTTAGTTAAATGTTTATCTTCTTCTTTTCCTGCAATAATACAGGCATATAAAAAGAGGCTTAAATTAGCCCCTAAAAATAATCCTAATAAAAATTTTAACAATTTTATCAACTCCATATTATGTTAAATTTGATTTATATAAATAAAAATGCTATAATATATATATCTATTGTACTTTACACAGCAAATTCAATAGAAAAATAATTATTTTTTCTGGAGGGGCTGTGTAAAACCTCCAGATATTTTTGGAGGAAACAATAATGGGTAATTTTAGTCAAAAACGGAATAGTCTAAAAAAACACTTTAAGCTGATTACACCTAGCTCAGGGACAACAATAGAGATCGAAGTAACTGAAACAGAGCCATATTTAAAGTTGTATATGGATAATTTGATTGTAATGGCGCAAGCTCTACATCAAAATTATTCAGTTACAGGAAACATAATCAAAATCAGCTGTGACGACCAGGCTATCGCTGATGTTGTGCGAGATACTTTTAAATGACCCACTAGGGGGAAGTCTTTAGAGATTTCCTCCTATGTTTTTTAAAATAATACTAAATAATTCTAAATAATTCTAATATTTTGTAAAAAGCATTTATTAATAATAGATAAAATGGAGAATATTTAAATATTCCCCATATATCCCCATTGTTTATACCTTATAATATTCATATTTAATTTATAATTTATTATTTTAATTTTAAAAAATTATTTATGTTTTACTTAAAACTATTGAACAACAAGAAAAAATGCTGTAAAATATGTTAATAAAAAAGGTTTTACATAATTAAGTAATAATTTCAATTCTATTTTCTTGTAATGCGAGGGTCCCCAGTTCGAATCTGGGAAGTGGCTCCATAAAGGTCAATAGTTTTGCGTTATGCTTGATTACTGGCTTTTTTATTTTTATGCAATGTTTTTTTTCTTGCTTAATTAAATAATTATTCTTTATATGTATTTTCAAAACTATCTACTTCTTGTTTACTAACTAACATATAAATCTCCTATTATACTATTTTTTTATCTGTTATATAGAATTCTAAATATAATATATATTACTATAACTAATAATATTATTATTGAAACAGTTATTATTTTTTTTTTATTACTTTTACTTTTAGTTAAATAAACGACTAACCCAACTATAAAAGCAATTAAATCTTTTTAAAATACTGATATTTATATTTTATTATAGTGGGAGTTCTTACTAAAACACAAAATAAACTTGAAAAAAGTGGTAAGAAATGGTATAATCATTATGTTAATCTTTAATATCCTGTTTACAAGGTAATATATAAGCAGTTAGTATAAAATAAGTATTTTCAGGAGGTTATTCAAAATATGTTAAAATTTTTTATACTTCGGCACCCATCTTTTAAGCACATTGAAAATAAAGAATTAGTATATGAGGCACTTAAATGGGAAATTACACTTCCATTGCTATTAAGTGAAATTAAAGTTTTAATATATGTAATTGCATATTATGTTCCACTTATACTATTGGAAGAAAAGTTTAAAAACTTGGAAATAGTATTTTTTTTATTAGCATTCGTTCCAGGTGTAATATTTTATAGAAGATGCAGGTGGATGAGAAATCCTTTGTATCCTAATAAAATAGAAAGATTTTTAGAAGAAAATATAAGAAGATATTTTGTAACTCCAAAAGGAAATGCTTTAAATAAAAATGATTTTAAAGTTATAAAAAAACAAAATAAATCCTTATATTATGAAATAACATCTAATTACTGTAAAGGAATATGTTACTTATATGCAAGAGATATAGCTCTATTATTTCCAGATTCAAATTTAATTTATTGTGTTGCTACTAATCCTACTAAACAGGACGAAATCTTTGCTCATGCTATTCTTGAAAGAAATGGTGAAATTTATGATACTAATAGAAGAATGTCTTATAAGATAGAAGACTATCAAAAAATTTTTAAAATTGATATCTTTAAAAAATGGACATATGAAGAATTTAGTAAAAATAATTTTCAAGATGAAGTTAGAGAAGAATTTAGAAGATGGTGTAAAGAAAAGAATGTAACATGCTATCACTTATTTTGAAAAGATAACTGAAAAAAGTATTCATTGTAGATGGATACTTTTTTTCATGGTATAAAAAATAATTTATAGATATTGTATTTTATTTAAAAAATGATATAATGAAGAAAAATTGATTGATTTTTGTATCAATCGTTCTGAGCCAAAAGTAGTAGATAACTACGACAATCGCTCCAACTTTATGCATAATCGAACCATTCTTAACACTAAAAATTTTAATTTATTATTATTGATTTTAATTATTGCAGTTTCGCCACAATTAAAAAGTTGAAAAATGATTGACTTTTATTAAATATCCGTGTATAATAAAAATAGGAAATGAAGAAACCACAAACGTGGTTTGCCGAATTGATATGTAAAAAAACACACCGAACTGGGCAAGTTACAGATGTGTTTTTTTATTGTCTATTTGCTTAAAATTATAACCAGTATAATTAAGGCAAATACTATAATAGTTTCGACAACTAAGCCAAATAAAAGTAAGTATATTATTTCTAATAAAACAGCTTCTATCATAGCACCACCTCCGTTCTCGTAACATATGTTACGGATTAAAAGTGGCAAACCACATCTGCTTATTCTCATTTCCTATGTTAGTTAGTATAGCATATATTTTATAATAAAGCAATAGAATAGAAACAAAATTTCGTAAAGAATTTATGAAAAATCACTTGAATATTTGTTAGCTATATGTTAAAGTAAAAAAATAAATCGAATTATATAAGAGAGCCTGAAACAAAGCATGCATTTTTTTCGAATACTTGTTTCGAAATCGCTCCATAAAGGTTAATAGTTTTGAGTTATGCTTGATTACTGGCTTTTTTGAATTTTTTGTTTGCGATAAAACTATTGATTAATAAGAAAAAAGTTATAAAATTATATAAAAAGGAGAAAAACTATGAAAGAAAATAAAATTATTATAATTACAGCTTTTTTTAATTTAATTGTAGCTTTTTTAAAATTAATCTCAGGGATAACATTTTCTTTTTCAACATTAATAGCTGATTCAATTCAGTCATTTATTGACTTTTTCACTGATATTACAAGTATACTAGCAAATAAAGTAGGAAAAAGGAGAGCAAATAAAACATATCCATTTGGTTATGGTCAAGTATACTATTTAGCAAATCTATTTACTGGATTTTTATTGTTTTTAATAGGGATATTTATACTTTATCAATTTTTCTTTTTTCAAGGACATTTTGAACCTAGTGTATCAATTGCAATAGTGCTTATAATTGTATTAATTTTAAAAATGTTAGTAATAAAATTACTGCAACATTATGGAAAAAAATCTAAAAGCGAATTAATGATAGAAGCTTCTAAAGAATCAAAGGCTGATTTTATATCTACATGTGTAGTATTAGTAATATTAATATTATCATTTTTTGAAGAGTATATACCGGACTTTATAAATATTGATAAAATCGGAAGTTTAGGTATGTCAATATATGTATTCTATACTTCAATAAAAATGATGATATCTAATATAAGAGGAATGCTTATAAATGATGAAGAAAACAACGAAATTAAAGAAGAAATAGAAAAAGAATTAAAAAATTATAAGAATTTATATTTTAAAAATGTTAAAGTAATAAAGATGTCATCATATTATAGTGTTTTCCTACAAGTAAGGGTAGCTGAAAATATAACTATAAACGAGTATCTTATACTTGAAAAAAAGATAAAATCTCAATTGAAATCTGCAAATAAATTAATTAGGTTTATTGATATAGAAATCATATAAAAAAATAATTCATGAATCCGATAAAATCAAATATTAAGATATAGTGAAGAATAGTATGAAAAAATTCAGAAGACCTAATTGTTAAGTGACAAATAAATCTTAAATTTTAAAGATATTTACAATATTAAGTATAATATTTACAAATAAAATAGGAAAGAGTGATTAAAATGAGTAAAGTAGCTATAGTAACAGGAGCATCTAGAGGGATTGGAAAAGAAATTGCAAAAACGTTGGCAAAAGAAGGAATACAAGTGGTTGCAAATTATAATAAATCTAAAGAAAAAGCAATAGAATTACAGGAAGAATTGAAAAAAGAGAATATAGATATTGATATATTTAAAGCAGATGTTTCTAAAAGAAACGAAGCAAGGGAATTAGTAGAATATACACTAAGAAAATATTGTAAGATAGATATATTAATAAATAATGCAGGAATAGCACAGTTTAAAGAATTTACAAAAATTACTGATGAAGTTTGGAATAAAATGATTGATACAAATTTAAATTCTGTATTTATTATGAGTCAAGAAGTATTAGATAATATGATTCATAATAAAAATGGATGTATCATAAACATATCTTCAATATGGGGAATTGTTGGAAGCTCTTGTGAAGTCCATTATTCAACAGCAAAAGCAGGAATTAATGGAATGACAAAAGCTTTAGCTAAAGAATTAGGTCCATCAAATATAAGAGTAAATGCAATAGCTCCGGGTATTATTGATACCGAAATGAATAATGATATATCAAAAGAACAAATAAATATAATAAAAGAAGAAACTCCTTTAGGTAGAATAGGAAAACCAGGAGATATAGCTAAATGCGTAAAATGGTTAGTAGAAGATGAATTTACTACAGGGCAAGTTATATCACCAAATGGTGGATGGATAATTACATAATAATAAAAATCAAAAAATCGCTAATTTTAAAATTAGCGATTAATTATTATCCATTTGAATTAGAAAGTTTTCTCTTATAATTTCCAGAAATCAATTTTGGAAGATAAGTTATTATTTTATAAACAGCCAAACGTACTTTTTTACTCCACAAATAAGATCTTCTTAATTTTCTAGCAGATCCTAAAGAAACGGGTTCATCTTCTAAAACCAATAATTCTGTTTGTACTTTTTCTAAAGGAAAGATATAATTTTCTCCTTCATTATTATCCCAATTATTATTTGAATCTTTAAAACAGAAATTAAAAGAATCACCTTCAAGAAGTTCTATTTCAGCTTGAAATCCTAAATCTGTTTTATTCATTTGAATATCATTTATATTATCCCAATTACTACCAAAACCATAGTGAATAAAAACTTCCTCAGAAGCTTCTTGGTATAATTTCCCTATATATGATATTTTAACTTTACTATTTTCAATTAATTTGTCTGTATTAAAAAATATATTTTTTGACAACTCCATGCGAAATCTCTCCTTATTTATCTTTTGCTATCAACATTATAATATTAAATTCTACAATGTTCAAGTCTTTTTTTAAAAAATTTTCAAAAAATTTTCAATACATATTTTTAAAATCCTGAACATACTATTAATATAGGTATTTTTCGGATGTAAATTATTTTTAAAAATATTGTAAAAAAAAATACTTTATGGTAGAATTATAAATAATGAAAATATAAAAGGGGAATTTATTATGAAGGAAGATTTAGTAAAGGAAACTAATCAAGAGATTAAAGAAGAAAAGGAAGAGAAAAAAACTGAAAAAAATGAAGAAAAACAAGAAGAAACTAAATTTGAAAAAAGTGAAGACAAACCAAAACATGTAAAAGAAAAGATTGAAAAGATGAATCCTAAAAAAAGTAAAAAAAATAAAATTATACTTTTAAGTATTATTGGTGTAATATTAGTTTTAGGAATTATTTTTTCAACTATATTTGCACTATTTAATATAAATAATGAAAAAATTATTAATGGTATAACAATTTCTGGAGTTGATATTTCTAAATTATCTAAGGAAGAGGCAAAAGAAAAAATATACAACTTATTTGAAGATAAGAAACAAAAAGATTTAAATTTAAAATATCAAGATTATGAAAACACATTAAGTCCAATATTATTAGAAACTGAATATAATGTTGATAAGGCTATAGATGAAGCTTATATTATTGGAAGAAAAGACAATATTTTTATAAATAATTATGAAATATTATTTACACTTTTAGGCAAAAAAAATATTGATGTAGAAATGTCTTTAAATGAAGAAATGACTATGCAAAAACTTGACGAAATTAGCTTGAATTTACCAGGAGCAATAGTTGAGTCTAGCTATTCTATAGAAGATGATGAAATGGTAATTACTAAAGGTAAACCAGGTATAAAAGTAGAAAATAATAAACTTTTAGAAGAGATAAAAAATAGATTAAATAGTTTAGAGAATAAAGAAGATATAATTCAAATACCTGTAGAAAATGCAAATCCTCAAGCAATTGATATTGATAAAATACATGAAGAGGTTTATAAAGAAGCAAAAGATGCATACTATACCAAAGACCCATTTACTGTGTATCCTGAAGTAATTGGTGTGGATTTTGATGTAGAAGCAGCAAAAACATTACTATTAGAAGATAAAGAGGAATATGTTATAAAATTAACAATTACAAAACCAAAAGTAACAATTGATCAAATTGGATCAGAAGCATTTCCAGATCAATTATCAACTTTTACAACAAGGTTTGATGAAAGTGATAGAGATAGATCTACAAACTTAAGAATTGCATGTCAAAGAATTAATGGAAAAGTACTAATGCCAGGAGAGACTTTCTCATATAATCAAACATTAGGAGCAAGAACTGCGGCTGCAGGATTTAAAAATGGAAAAGTATATGAAGGAGGAGAAGTAGTCGACGGAATTGGTGGAGGTATATGTCAAATTTCATCTACGCTTTATAATGCAGTTGTAATGGCAAACCTACAAACAGTTGAGAGAAGAAACCATCAATTTGTTACTTCTTATGTTGGACCTGGTAGAGACGCAACAGTTGTTTATGGAGCTATAGATTATAAATTTAAAAACACAAGAAAATATCCTGTTAGATTAAAGGCATCAGCAGTAAACGGAATTGCAACTGTAACAATTTACGGTATTAAAGAAGAAAATGAATACACATTTAAATTTGAAACAAGAACAATAGACACAATACCACTTACAACAACTTATGAAGAAGACGCAACATTGCCAGTTGGAACAGAAAAAATAAAAAGAAAAGGTACAAATGGAATAAAAACAGAAACATATGTTACTAAAACATTAAATGGAAAAGTAGTTTCTAGAGATTTACTTTCAAGAGATACTTATAGTGCAATGACTAGAATAGTAATAAAAGGCACAAAAGGAGAAGCAACATCAACACCATCAGCCCCTGCAGTACAAACTCCCCAAACACAAGTAACACCTACACCAACAGAAGAGCCTAAAAAAGAAGAAACACCTGTTACTCCTTCGACGCCAACTGTACCAGAAACTCCTGAAACTAAACCAGAACCAGTAACACCTACAGATAATACAGTAACAAACAATGGAAATTAAATAAATAAAACCAGTATATCTCTTAAATATACTGGTTTTAAACAATTTATTTTGAAAAATCATTGACAAGAAATGAAAAAGGTAATATAATTTAAAAGTCGTAAATAAAATAAATTGATATGCGCCATTAGCTCAGTTGGTAGAGCAGCAGACTCTTAATCTGACGGTCGGAGGTTCGACCCCTCTATGGCGCACCAAAGAATTGATAGAGATATTTAATATCTCTATTTTTTGTTGATATAAAAATTTTAGTATGATATTATATTTATAACAAGAGATAATTTTAGGAGATAAATGTATGAATAGTAATAAGTTAGGAAAAAAACATATAATAATTTCATTAATAATAAATATAATTGTTGTACTTCTTACATTAATTGCAAGTATAATAATGTTCACTGGTTTTAAATTTATGTATGGATATGAACCTTTATTAGAAACAACAAAAATAGGTATGTTAAAATTTTTTACTGTTCAATCAAATCTATTAATGGGAATAGTATCTTTATTGTTTGCAATTAAAGAAGTAAAATTATTAAAAGAAAAAAAAGATGATATACCATTAAAAATGTATATTTTTAAATTAATGGCAGCAACAGCAGTAGGGTTAACATTTTCAGTTGTATTTTTATATTTAGGCCATATTGCTAAAGGCGGAATACTTTCTATGTTAATGAATAGTAATTTATTTTTTCATTTAATAATACCTGTAATTAGCATATTAAATTTTATTATTTTTGAAAAAACAGATAAAATAAAATTTAAATATACTTTTTGTGGACTAATTCCTACCTTTTTATATGGCATATATTATTTAACTAATGTACTTTTACATATAGAGAATGGAAAAGTTTCTACAATATATGATTGGTATTGGTTTGTACAAGGTGGTGTATGGACTGCTGTAATAGTTGTTCCAGTAATTTTTATTCTAACATATCTAATTAGTTTAATAATATGGAGATGTAATAAAAAGAAAATAAAATAATATCAGTAATAAAGTAAAAGAATGTGTAAAAAAGTTTCAGTAAAAAAAGCTGAAACTTAATTTTATATAATAGGAAGTTCTCCGAATTTCCTATTATATAAAAAACACATTGCACAGAAAATTTCAAAGAAATTTTCGCGCACGAACAATTAAATGTGGGCTGAACTCTACATTAAAAAATTAGAAAATTTATGTCAGCCCACTATTGTTCTATTTTCTATTAAACTTCTTATCGTATCATACAAATAAGGTTTGTATTCTTCTATTGGAAGCGGTTCTTTATATAAAATAGAATTAAAACAGGTTGAGCTTACTAATTCTATTATCATAAACAAAGTTACTTCCGGATTTTGTAAATTTATGTTGTTTTCTTTAACGCCTTTTAAAAATAAATTATATACACTATCTGGTTCGTCTTCTGTTTCTTCATAAAATTTAGAAACTGCTTTATGATAAATTCCCCAAGATAAATTTTTAGAAATGAATTTTATTAGCAAAGGTCTTTTTGAGAGTTCATCTATAACATAATTAATTATAAAAATAACTTGATCAGATAAACTTTTAATATAATTTTTTCTAAGTTCTTTTAAGGCATCATTAAATAATTTATGAGATTTTTTAGCTATTAAAATATCTCTAATTTCATATTTATCTTTGAAATATAAATAAAATGTACCTTTTGCAACATTAGCATTATCAACTATTTCTTGTATAGAAGTATCTTTAACTCCTTTTTCTGTAAACAATTTAAATGCTGTATTTAATAATCTAGTTTCTTTATTATTATCTTTTTCTATGTTTTTTTTCAAAATAATCACTCCAATCTGGAATAAAAATAGTAATTAAATTATTGCATATTTTTATTAAATAATCAATAATTTTGTAATATTTCTAAAAAATATTGACCAATGGTCATATTTTTGATATAATATCATAAAAATGACTTACGGTCAATTAGGAAAGGAGATTTTTTAAATGCACAAGTTTGGAGAGTTAATCTGTAAACATAGGAAAATTATTTTAATAATTGCTATTCTTTTAATTATACCATCAATTATTGGAATGAAAGCTACAAGAATAAACTATGACATACTTGTTTATCTTCCAGATGATGTTGAGACAATAAAAGGAGAAAACATACTTTCAAATGATTTCAATATGGGTGGATTTTCCGTAGTATTATTAGAAAATATGGAAACAAAAGAAATTCAAAAACTTGAAGAAAAAATAAAGGAAATTGATAATGTAGAAAAAGCAGTAAGTATTGTGGATGCTGTAGGAACAGGAATACCAATTGAAATGCTTCCTGATGAAATAAAAGATAGGGTATATAAAGATAATGAAACTTTAATGTTAGTTACATTTAAAGATCAAATTTCATCAGATTCTACAATGAAAGCTGTAGACACTTTAAGAAAAACAGTTGATGAAAGATGTAAAGTTAGTGGAATGACGGCAACAGTTTTAGATACAAGAAATTTATCAGACTCTGAAATTGTTATTTATATTGTTATTGCAGTAATACTATGTTTGATAATATTACAAATAGCTTTAGATTCTTATGTTGCACCTATTTTATTACTATTAAATATAGGGCTTGCAATATTGTATAATATGGGAAGCAATATATTCTTAGGAGAAATTTCCTATATTACAAAAGCAATAAGTGCGGTACTTCAATTAGGAGTAACTATGGATTTTGCTATATTCTTATATCATAGTTATATGCAAGAAAAAGAGAAAACATCAGATATAAATAAAGCAATGGCTACGGCAATAGGAAAAACATTAACTTCTGTAGTAGGAAGTTCGCTTACAACAATTGCAGGATTTTTAGCTTTATGTAGTATGAATTTAACACTTGGAAAAGATATTGGTATTGTTATGGCAAAAGGTGTTTTATTTGGAGTTGTTTCAGTTGTAACAGTTTTACCAGCAATGATATTAACTTTGAATGGGCTAATTGAAAAAACAAAACATAAAGAGATTTTACCTAAATTTAAAAATGTTAAAAACTTTATAATGAATCATTATGTGATTATTGCAATAGCATTTGTTATAATATTGCCAATAGCATTTTTCGGATATAAGAATACAAAAGTATATTATAACTTAGATAAATCATTACCAAAAACCTTATCAAGTGTTTCAGCAAATACAGAGTTAAAAGAAAAATTTGGAATGGTATCAACAGAATTATTGTTAGTTAATAAAGACTTACCAGATTATAAATTAAATGAGATGTTAGAAAAAATAGAAAAATTAGATGGAATTGAATGGACATTAAGCTTTTCAAAATTATCGGAAATGGGTATTCCAGAAGAAGCATTACCAGATGATATTTTAAATATATTTAAAAGCGATAAATACCAAATGGTAATTTTAAATTCAAAATATGAAATGGCAACAGATGAGTTAAATGCTCAGGTAGAAGAAGTAAATAAAATAATAAAAGAATATGATGATACAGCAATATTAGCAGGTGAAGGACCATTAATGAAAGACTTAGTAGAGATAAGTGATCATGATTTTAATAGTGTAAACACAGTTTCAATAGCTATTATATTTATTATTATGATAATTGTTTTAAAATCTGTTTCATTACCTGTAATATTAATTTCTGTAATAGAATTTGCAATATTTATAAATATGGGTATTCCATATTATACAAATACAATCTTACCTTTTGTTGCATCAATTGTTATAGGAACAATCCAATTAGGAGCTACAATTGATTATGCAATTTTAATAACTAATAAGTATATTAGAGAAAGAAATGAAGGAAAAGATAAAAAAGAAGCAATAGGAGAGGCTTTAGGAACTTCAATATCATCAATTGTAGTAAGTGGTTTATGTTTCTTTGGAGCAACATTTGGTGTTGGATTCTTTTCAAAAATAGAAATGATTGGATCATTATGTGCATTAATGTCTAGGGGAGCAATTGTTAGTATGATTTGTGTAATAATGGTATTACCATCATTCTTAATGATTTTTGATAAATTAATTTGTAAAACAACAATAGGATTAACTAAAATTAGTGGAAAGGAAGTAAAATAAAATGAATAAAAAGTCAATTTCAAAAGTAACTTCAGCTATTTTGTTAGGAACAATGTTAGCATATACATCACCTGTATTTGCATTTACAAAAGAGGAAACAGTTTATTCTAAGTTAGACAACTCAGGAAGTAATTACAAAACTATAGTTAGTACTCATATACAAAACACAGAAAACAGCGACTTAATAGAAGATATGTCAGATTTATTAAATATAAAAAATACAAATGGAGAAGAAACTTTTACGCAAGATGGAAGTAAATTAACTTGGAATGCAAATAAAAATGACATTTATTATGAAGGAAAATCAGAAAAAGAATTACCAGTTGAATGCAAAGTAAAATATGAATTAGATGGAAAAGAGATTGAAACAAAAGAAGTAGCTGGTAAAAGCGGGAAAGTTAAGATAACTCTTCAATATACAAATAAAGAAGAAAGAACAGTAAATGTTAATGGGAAAAGTGTTAAAATGTATGTTCCTTTTGTTGTTGTAACAGGTGGAATTATTAAAAATGATAAAGCAAAAAATGTAACAATATCATCAGGAAAAGTTGTAGATGATGGAAGCAAAACAATAATTGCCGGTATTGCAATGCCAGGATTACAAGAAAGTCTAGGAGTATCAAAATCAGATGTAGATATTCCAAATGATATTGAAATAACAATGGATGCAACAAATTTTGAAATGGGAAATATGATTACATATGTAACACCTAAAATTTTAGAAGAAAATGATTTAAGTATTTTCAATAAAATAGACGGAATTTATGGAAAAGTACAAACATTAGAAAGTTCTATGAACCAAATTCAAGATGGAGCCTCAGCATTAGCTGATGGTACAGGAGAATTAGCAAACGGAACAAACGAATTAAAAACAGGTACTTCTACAGCATACAATGGGGCAAATACAATTTCAAATGAAGTAAATAAATCAATAAAAAGTTTAGCAGCAGACAATAGTGATGCTTTAGATCAACAAACATTAGCAGGTATAGAAGCTCAAGCTGCTGCAGGAGCTACTCTAACAGAAGAACAAAAAGCTGGAATAACAGCCCAAGCAAAAGCAAGTGCTGTGTTAACAGAACAACAAAAAGCAGGAATAACAGCTCAAGCAAAAGCAAATTCAGTATTAACAGAAGAGCAGAAAGCAGGAATAACAGCCCAAGCAAAAGCAAGTGCAGTATTAACAGAAGAGCAAAAAGCAGGAATAACAGCTCAAGCAAAGGCAAGTGCTGTGTTAACAAAAACGCAAAAAGCAGGAATTATAGCAAATGCATCAGCTGCTAAAGGAGCAGAATTAACTGAAACAGAAAAAGCTTTAGTAATTGCAACAGCACAGAGTACAGCAACAACAACAGCAGTAAGCACAGCGCTAAAAACGGCCCAAGACACAGCGACAACAACAGCAGTAGCAACAGCATTAAAAACAGCACAAGATACAGCAACAACAACAGCAGTAGCAACAGCATTAAAAACAGCACAAGATACTGCAACAACAACTGCTGTAGCAACAGCACTAAAAACAGCTCAAGACACAGCTACAAGTGCAGCAAAAACTACGGCTTCAAAGGTTGCGGGTGAAGTTGGAAATCAAGTAAAAAAAGAAGCTACTAAAAAAATATCATCTCAAATGAAAACATTAAACAATGGATTAAATCAATTAACAAATGGGTTATCTACTTTAGATAATGGAGCTCAAGCTCTTAAAGATGGTGCAAATAAATTAGATGAAGGAGCAAAAACATTATCAACAGGTATAAGAACTTTTAATGAAGAAGGAATCAAAAAGATTTGTAATTTAATTAATGGACAATTAAAAGAAAAAGTAGATAGAGTTAAGAAATTAAAAGAATTATCAGAAGAATATAATAATTTTACAATGTTAGATAAAGAAAACGATGGAAATGTAAAATTTATTATGATTATGGATAGTATAAAGAAACAAGAAGAAGCAAAACAAGATGTTGTAATTGAAAATAAACAAGAAAATTAAGTGTTACAATTCACAGCTAAATTAGTTCGCTTCCAGAAGTATGTATATTTTTTACTGCGCCGCCCCAACTTCGCACAGTCTACAATTAAAATTTTCGCTTCAAGCTCAATTTTAAAGTAGAATGTATGCTTGTTGGTCCCCACCCATAACTGCTCGTAAAAAAATATACATGCTTCTTTGTGCTTACTTATTATTTCGTATTATAGGCTGTGAATTGTAAATCTTAAAAATTATCAAAATAAAAATATGTAAAACAATTATTGACAATATATTACAAAAAAGTTAAAATTAAATAGTGAAGTAAAAATAAAAAAGGGGTGATGGATTTGCTAAAGATATATAATACAGATATGGAAACAAATGAATTACAAGAAATCAAGGAGTTTGAGAAAGGGTCGTGGATTAATTTAGTAAATCCGTCGGAAAATGAAATAAAAAAAGTATGTGAAAGTATAAATATTCAAGAGGATTTTATAAGAGATGCATTAGATTATGAAGAAAAAGCCAGAATTGATAAAGAAGAAGATGACGATACAATTCTTTTTGTAGTAGATGTTCCTGTTATTGAAAAAGGAGAAGAAAACGAAATATACTCAACTATACCATTAGGTATGATTGTTGTAAGAGATGATTTTTTCTTAACTGTTTCATTAAGAAAAAATAAAATAATTGAAAGTTTTGAAAAAAAGAAAATAAAAAATTTCCAAACATACAAAAAGACAAGATTTATTTTTCAAATTTTATATTTAAACTCATCTTATTATTTAAATTACTTAAAGCAAATAAATAAAGAAACAGAAATTGCAGAATATGTTTTAAAAAATTCTATGAGAAATAAAGAACTTTTGAAAATGCTTAGTTTAGAAAAATCACTAGTTTATTTCACAACATCATTAAAATCTAATGAGCTAGTTATGGAAAAAGCTTTAAGAGGTAAAATTATTAAATTATATGATGAGGATGAAGAAATTCTGGAAGATGCAATAACAGAAAATAGACAAGCTATAGAGATGGCGCAAATATATAGCAATATCTTAAATGGAACTATGGAGGCATATGCTTCTATAATTTCAAATAACCTAAATGGGGTAATGAAATATTTAACATCCGTAACAATTATTTTAGCTGTTCCTACAATGGTTTCTAGCTTTTGGGGAATGAATGTTAATTTACCATTCCAAAATAGTGCAATGGGATTTGGAATAATGCTTTTGATTTCAATTGTACTTACTGTTATTGTTACATGGTGGCTTAATAA
>Ga0326514_10001199_pt1 | contig 16957 bp, 13 predicted proteins | sample 3_2548_0518_D_FD_203653 | JGI IMG/M metagenome (GOLD analysis project Ga0326514, IMG submission 203653) | Bovine rumen microbial communities from UC Davis, California, United States - 3_2548_0518 | ecosystem: Host-associated > Mammals > Digestive system > Stomach > Rumen | place: USA...
TTACCAATGTATTAACGTTTTTTGAAATAACAGCTGCATACTCTTTAAGAGAACTTTCAATTCTTCCTTTCAAAGGGTTCATGAAATCAGGGACCGCAAGCGTTGTTGTATTTGAAACTTTAAATGTGCTGGTTTTCCCTGTTTTTTTATTATAAGTTTTGAAAGAAGATATAATTTCATTGTATGCTATGCGATCGGTTCCATTGTAATCAAGCCAATACCAGTAGCGATCCAGGGAAACATCTACGATTACCGATGTTTCCGTAATGTCTGTTTTATGTGATAGAACCTTGTATCCCGCATCTTCGAATCCTTTTTCTATTGCCAGTTTTACATATTCTTTGGCAGGAAATTTTTTGAAGCAGAGATTTTCGGCCAAAGCGCTGTATGATTTGGAGTTTGCTGTACAGTTGGCTACACTTTTTTCTACAGTACAAGGTGATATGGTTTGGTTTCTTGCTATGATTCTCTCTTTTGTTGCTTTTTTGTTGGCAGTATAGTGACTCAGTGTTTCCACATTAGGAGTAATTGTTGATTCTGCTTCTATAAATGTTCGATTATCAGTAATTGAGTTAATGTATACTGTTTTTGCGGATGTGTTTTCTTTTAGCGGAGAAAACTGTCTTGTTTCAACTTCAAAATAATTGTCAACTTGTGTAGTACATCCTGAGGTGCACATAACAATTATAGCTATCGGTACGCTATAAACCAAAGTTTTAATATTCATTAAATTATCTCCCTTAAAATAAACTTATTGAACACGGATACTGTTTTCTGATGAAAAAGGATTAAATTTACAAGTGACGTTGTAAGTTTGGCAGTACACCATATTCATAATATTCTCAATATATGAAGAACTCCTGAATAAAAGTAACGGATTCACTAAGACATATCAAATATAACAAGAGAACTTCTTGAAGGTATTTTAAACAATACAGTAAAAAATTTCATCACTATAATTTTATTGATAAGAGAGAGAGTTGTTTTCATGTTTGCGTAAATTTATTACATTGCTGCAAATAAATTTTTAAATTATATTGAAAAAAACTTTTTAATCCTTATATATAAAGTGAGTATAAACAAGAGAGATTGATTGTATATGACAACTATAGTATCCGTAAGACGTAATGGTCAGGTCGTGATGGCAGGTGATGGACAAGTATCTTTAGGTAATACCGTTATGAAGGGTAATGCACGTAAGGTTTTTAAATTGTCGGATGGAAAAGTGCTTGCTGGATTTGCTGGTGGAACAGCAGATGCGTTTACTCTATTGGAACGATTTGAGGCAGAGTTGAAAAAATGTAATGGGAATCTAGAAAGGGCATCTGTTGAACTTGCGAAGCAGTGGAGAAGTGATAAAGCTTTAAGAAAGCTTGAAGCAATGCTGGCAGTAGCTGACAGTTCCAAATCTTTTATTATTACCGGTAACGGTGATGTGGTTCAGCCGGAAAATGACTTAATATCTATGGGTTCCGGAGGGGATTTCGCGAGATCAGCGGCCACAGCTTTGCTGGAAAATACAGAGTTAAGTGCAGAGGATATAGCAGTAAAATCTCTGACTATTGCCTCAAATATTTGTGTATTTACCAATAGTTTCAAGACTGTTGAAATTATTAATTATTAGGAATTAAAAATGAGTGAAATGACTCCGCGTGAAATTGTTAGTGAATTAAATAAACATATCGTAGGTCAGAATGACGCAAAAAGGGCTGTTGCTTTGGCGTTGAGAAACAGATGGAGACGAATGAATGTTGATGAATCCATCAGACAGGAAATTACCCCAAAGAATATTTTAATGATTGGCCCGACTGGTGTTGGTAAAACAGAAATTGCACGCAGATTGGCGAAATTGTCAAATGCTCCTTTCATTAAAGTTGAAGCCACCAAATTTACAGAAGTAGGATATGTTGGCAAAGAGGTTGATTCTATCATTCGTGATTTGACGGAATCAGCTGTAAAAATGATGAAAGAAAATCAGAAAAATAAAAATATTGATAAAGCAAAGGATTTGGCTGAAGAGCGTATTCTTGATGTGTTGATTCCAGCTCCTAAAGAAGGCTGGGGTAATGAAGATACATCATCTACTCGCCAGGTGTTTAGAAAACAGTTAAGAGAAGGCAAGTTAGATGATCGTGAAATAGAAATTGCTGTTAAAGGTCCAAAGATTGGTGTAGAAATTTTAGGTCCTTCAGGTATGGAAGACATGACAAGTCAGTTGCAGGGCATGTTTGAGGGATTAGGTTCACAAAATAAACAGACCAAGAAGATGACCATTAAAGAAGCTATGAAGGTTTTGACCGAGGAAGAAGCTGAAGGCCTGGTGAAAAATGAAGTTTTAACCAAGGATGCTATTGATTTGGTAGAAAATAACGGAATTGTTTTTATTGATGAAATAGATAAAATTACAGCGAAAGGCGGTCAGTCATCTGGCCCTGATGTTTCTAGAGAGGGTGTTCAGAGAGACTTATTGCCGCTTATTGAAGGATGTCAGGTTAAAACCAAGTATGGAATGGTGAAAACTGATCATATTTTGTTTATTACTTCCGGTGCGTTTGCTTCATCTAAGCCTTCTGATTTAATTCCTGAATTGCAGGGAAGATTACCGATTCGTGTTGAACTGCAAGCATTGACTGCGGAAGATTTCGAAAGAATTTTGGTAGAACCCCATGCATCTTTAACAGAGCAATATAAAGCCTTGCTGGCAACAGAAGGTGTTAATATTAATTTTACTGATGATGCCATAAAGTGTATTGCGCAGTCGGCATATCAGGTTAATGAATCCACCGAAAATATCGGAGCAAGAAGATTGCATACAGTGATGGAAAAATTGTGTGAAGATATTTCATTTAATGCACCGGATTTGTTGGATAAAAATATTACAATTGATGCACAATATGTAAATGAACATTTGGGAAAATTAGTAGATGATGAAGATTTAAGCAGATATATTCTTTAATCTGTCCAATTTTATATCATATAAAAAAGCCTGTTAATCATGCTGATTAATAGGCTTTTTTGCAGTTAATATTGGTAAACGGATATCACATATGTATTTTAAAAAGTGTGATATTTGGTACAATAAGCAGAAAATAAATGTAGTTCAAAATAGGGTAGATTATCAAATGAAACAGTATCTTCAACAGTTATTAACTCATTGTGTTGACAATTTAAAAAATGCAGGCTTAATAGAATCAGATTTTGAGCCGAAGATAATCGTTGATAATACAAAAGATCGCAATCATGGAGATTTTGCCACCAATTTGGCAATGTTGCTTGCAAAACCGATGAAAAAGAATCCTAGAGAGGTAGCAAATTTAATTATTGAACAAATTCCTGATAGTGATCAAATACAAAAAATAGAAATTGCAGGTCCGGGGTTTATCAATTTTTATCAGAATAAAAATTATTTAGGTGAACAGGTTGCCAAAATTGCGTTTGAAGATAATTTAGGTGTTAAGAAAGTAGACGAACCGCAAACTATTGTCGTTGATTATTCCTCTCCGAATGTTGCAAAGGAAATGGCGGTTCATCATATAAGATCTACAGTTATTGGTGATTCCCTTGTGCGTGTACTCGAGTTTTTGGGGCACAAAGTTATCAGAGCCAATCATATCGGCGACTGGGGAACTCAATTCGGTATGCTTATAGCTTATCTTGAAAAAGCGGAGCAGGAAACGGCAAACAATTTGGATGTTTCAGATTTAGAAGCTTTTTACCGTGAAGCAAAGAAATTATATGATGAAGACGAAGCATTTGCAGAGAAAGCCAGAGGTTATGTAGTTAAATTACAGTCTGGTGATCCGTATTGTTATCAGATGTGGAAGAAACTCGTAAAGATGACAATGGATCTTAATCAAAATATCTATAACAGACTTAATGTAAGTTTAACCGATAAAGATGTTATGGGAGAAAGTCTCTATAATGACATGCTTCCGAAAATTGTTTCTGATTTGAAAGAGAAAAAATTAGCTGTCGAAGATCAGGGTGCCATGGTTGTGTACCTAGATGAATTCCGCGGAAAAGACGGCAATCCTATGGGAGTTATAGTACAGAAGAGTGATGGCGGATTTTTATATACAACAACTGATATCGCTTGTGCCAAGTATCGTGTGGAAACTCTGCATGCGGACAGAATTCTGTGTTTTGCAGATTCAAGGCAGCATGCTCATCTGATGCAGGCATGGAAAATTGCAAGGTTGGCCGGATATGTTCCTGAAAACGTTTCACTTGAGCATGAATCCTTTGGAATGATGCTCGGAAAGGACGGTAAACCATTCAAGACCAGAACGGGAGGTACTGTTAAGTTAAATGATTTGATTAATGAGGCAGAGACCAGAGCTGAGAAATTGTTTGAAAACAGAGAAACCGATTTTACAGCAGAAGAAAAAAGACGTGTTATTCATGAAGTTGCTATAGGTGCTATTAAGTATGCTGATTTGTCTAAAAATCGTACTACTGATTATGTTTTTGACTGGGATAACATGCTTTCCTTTGATGGTAATACAGCTCCGTATCTACAGTATGCATATACTAGAATCTGCTCTATTTTCAGAAAGGCTGGGGATGTGGCGATACGTGGAAATGTATCTTTAAATCACGAAAATGAAGTTAATTTATCCACAAAATTGGTTCAATTTGATGAAGTGGTTAAAAGCGTAGCAGAAAAGGGAATGCCTCACCTTTTATGTAATTATCTTTATGAACTGAGCGGATTATTCATGAAATTTTATGAGTCATGTCCGATTAACAAGTCAGATGTTGATGAAGAAACAAAGTCCAGCAGACTTGCCATTTGCAAAGCTACTGCAGCAATTCTTAAGCAGGGTTTGAACTTGTTAGGTATTAACGTATTGGAAAAAATGTAGTATGTCAGGCTCGAGAGATTATGTAGGTACTACTTCAAAACGTACCGGAAAAAGAAAATCTTCAGGCTCCAAAACGAAAGGTGGCGACAACGGAAATTATATAAAATTATTCGTCGTTTTTGTTGTTGCTGTCTGTGTGGTGGGCGGACTGTTGTATATGCGTATGAATAATAAACCTGTAAAGAAACAGGAAGTTGCCGATACACCGAAAATGAATGTGGTTGGACAGAAACCTACTGAGAAGTACAGTTACAGGAAACTTTTGGAAGAAAAAGAGATTAAGACTGTAGATATCAATAATAAAAGCAATAGAAATCAATCCTTGCAGACACCACAGCATGAATTAATTATTGATCGCAATCCTAATTTGTCAGAGTTAAAGGCTGATGCTCATAGAAAAGAGACCAAGGAGCAGGAAGCCCAAAGGGCAATGGATATTTTAAATGGAAGTTTAAATAACCCCAAAGAACAAATTACTACGGTTAAAATCAATCCAAACGGACAAACTACAATTCTGGATAAGTTAAGTGATAGCAGGTCTGAGAAACAACAGATTGCCAGAGTTGATAACACTGTTAAGGCTAACAAAGATGAAGGTCAAAATAATCGAAATGGCAACAATAATACTGCTAAGCCAAATAATAACAGTACCACATCAAAAAACGAGAATGTTGCTAAAGTTGAGGTCAACCATAAATCTGATGAAATTAAGGTTCTTGATCCAAAAACAATGAAACCGCAGGCAAAACATGATAGTAATAAGCCTGTTGAAAATAAGCAGAATAAAACGGTCGTGCAAAACGTGGAAGCTAAAAAAAATGCGAATTCATCTGTTTCTTTCTTTATGCAATGCGGAGCATTTAAATCCAATGAGCAGGCACAGACAATTCGCAGTAAAATCGCTGCAAAAGGTCAAACTGCAATGGTCCAAAAGGCGTCAACCGCCAATGGAATCTGGTATAGAGTTATACTGGGACCTTATGCATCACAGAGTTTGGCTAATGATGCATTTTCTAAATTAAAGGCTGCCAAGGTAGTTACTTCTTGTAATATTTATAGGTCCAAATAGAAAAAACATGCAATATTCTACTTCCCAGCTGTGTGATTATTTTGCTGATTCCGTTGATGTTGTTGAACCAATATTTCATGATTACGGAGGGAAACATTCTTTCTGTGGAATAATAACCACCATAAAGTGTTTTGAAAATATTGGATTAATTTCTGATATTTTATCTGAGCAGGGAAACGGTCGTGTTCTGTTAATTGATGCTGGAGGTTCAAAAAGAAGAGCGGTTGTTGACTATAATTTGGCTTCAATGGCATTCGAAAACTCCTGGTCAGGTATTGTTTGTTTCGGTGCTGTTAGAGATGTTGACTTGCTGTCAACCATTGGAATCGGTATAAAGGCTATTGCCTCGATACCGGTTCTTGCTGAAAACCGAAAGGATGGAGATATTGATCTGCCTGTCAATTTTGCAGGAGTTACATTTTTGCCCGAAGACTATTTATATGCAGATTCAACAGGAGTGATTATTTCCCCTGATGAATTGCTTATAGTTAAGTCATGATTATGCCTAAAATAATCCCATCTTTTTAATTAGAGTTTTTAATCTCTCGCGCCAAGCTTTATATTCTTCTATAATCCTCGTATTTTCGTTTCTTAGTTTATTATTTTCTCTTTCCAGAGTGATTTTCTGCTGATTTTCAATTTGTAGTCTTTCAACTTGTTCCTGGAGAGAAATAATTTTTTCGTTTTGTTTCTTTAACTGTTCAATTTCTTTTTGCAGTTCCGCAATTGTATTTTTTGAATCGCCAAGGCTGTCAATCTGCTCTTTTAATTCTTTTATCTCTTCATTAAGTTCTTCAATTTTTTTTTCAGAATTGTTTTTCAAATCATTATATTTGTTGTGTGCATTGATTTTTAATTTATCAAATCTTTCATTTGCCTTGGCTATTGCTTCATCAAAACCTTTTAATAAATCGTCCAGTGTCATTGTTTTTTCCTTTTTTAGAGTTTATTTCCGGAATAATTATTTTTATTATAAAAGTTATAAACAATGTAAGCAAGATAGGACTTTAGAGGATTGGATCATTAAGATATTCATAATATTTTTTGTTCGGTTTATTGGAGAACTTCCGTTGGATCTATATCAATATAGATTTCAGTTTTTTTATTAATTTTATTATTTGCCAGTTCCTTTACAAGATTATCCAAATATAATGATAGATTTTTTCGTTTATTGCTTTGAATCATTATTAAAACATGAAATTTATTCTGCTTTTTTTCCATTACGGCAGATCTTGGCGGTTCTACGGTAACTGATGGATCGCGTGATATTTTTTGTAATGTATTAAATATTTCGTATGCACAATTATTCATTGTTTCCTTATTTGAACTCGATATGCGGACCAATGCCTGATAGCTGAATGGCGGTAGGTTCAAGTATTTTCTTTCATTCAAGCAATAATCTACAAATTTCTCGTAGCCTTCTCCTATTATTGTCTGCAGTATCAGGTTATTTGGTGAGTAACTTTGAATAAGAACTTTCCCGTCTTTTTCCTCTCTGCCTGTTCTTCCTGCTACCTGAGTGTACAGTTGGGCCAATTGTTCTGTGGCTCTGAAGTCATTTGAGTAAAGTGATTGATCCACATTAATTAGTCCCACTAGAGTAACATTAGGAAAATGGTGACCTTTAGACAAAATCTGAGTACCGATTAAAATTTTAAATTTATTGTTTTTAATATCTTCGATGTATGAGTCAAGTTTACCTCTAGAGGATGTAGAATCACGATCAATTCTTACAACAGGATAATCAGGAAACCGCTGCTTTAAAAATTCTTCTATTTGTTCTGTTCCATTTCCGATGATTGAAAAATTTGCTGAATTGCAATTTGGACAAATGGAAGGGACATTGTAGTTTGCTTCGCAGTGATGGCAGTTAAGGATATTTTTGGTTTTGTGGTAAGTAAGAAAAGAGTCACAAAATTTACATTTAAAAACATAACCGCAATCGTTGCAAACCACTCGATTTGCAAATCCTCGCTTATTAAGAAAAATCAGAACCTGATTACCTTGCTGTAATTCAGTTTGCATGGCATTTATTAAATAATCGCTTAATCCGGCTTGCAATACGCTGTTTCTTATATCGATAATTGTTTCAATAACTTTTCCGTGATTTACAAAAGCTTTGCTGTTTAATTTTAACAGTTGATATTTGCCGATTTTACAATTATAGATGGATTCCAATGATGGTGTCGCTGATCCCAAAACAATAGGACAGTTTGAAATTTTTGCCTTGTATATAGCTATGTACTTGCCATTGTATCGGCATGTATCCTGTTGTTTGTATGATGAATCATGCTCTTCGTCAATTATTATCATACCCAATGATTTAAAGGGGGTAAATACGGAAGATCTTGTGCCTATCAGGATTCCGATTCTACCATCGCGGCAAGCCAGGTAGTTATCTAATCTTTCTCTTTCTGAAAGTGCGGAATGCATTGCAGCGATTGGTATATTAAAATGGTTGTGAAATCTTTCTATAGTTTGCGGAGTCAGCCCTATTTCAGGAACCATGATAAGAACTTGCTGTTTCCTTTTAAGAACATTTTCTATAGCCTGCATATATACTTCTGTTTTTCCGGAGCCTGTGACGCCGTGAAGAAGAAATACTTTAAATCCATTTGCATTGTTTATCTCATTTAATGCAGATTGCTGTTCATTGTTTAATACATGTTTGTTATTAAATTGAAGATTTTTAAATATATCCGTATTGATTTCTGAATTTAAATCGAATTTGAGTACAACTTGTTTTTGTTCCAAAACTTTTAATGAAGGAATATGGACATTAAGCCCCTTGAATTCAGCCAAAGAAACGGTTTGATTGTTAAGTAATTTTAAGATTTTCTGCTGTTTGTCCGAACGAGTTTTATAGTTATAATTCAATAGTTTATATGCATAGATTGGCTGTCGGCAGGCTTTTAATCCTTTTCTTAATGCGGTTGGTTGTGACAGATCAACAATCATGCCTATTGGAGAATGTTGATATTCAGAAGTAAATTTGATTAGTTTCAGAGAATCTTTATCTATATACGGCTCAAAATCAATTATTTCATCTATATACTTAATTTTGCTGTCAGGGTAATTGTTATTGTTCGATTCAGAGCAATCCAGAACTAGGCCGATAATATTCTGATTGTTAAAATTAACTTTAATTCTGCATCCGCTGTCGACGTATACGTCCGATTTATATGTGAATAATCCATATAAAGGCAGGGGTACGGCAACTTGCAAGAAATACATATGTATTATTTTTGTTTTCTGGTAAAAATTTCTTCAACGTTATTGATAATCTGATCCAAAAAGGCATAGCGCTTTTTGTGTTGAGATCTCTTTTTGGAAGGGATTTCTTCAATTGGAGTTCTTATCATAGGATAAACAGAATAATAATCTTTATCGAATTCTTTTGGAGAAAAATCCAACCACTGTTTGTCATAATCGTTTTTAAAATCGTTTTGCATTTTGTTTTTATAATGATGATTGTTAAAAACGTGAGATTCTTTCCTTATTGCAAGAACTTCATTGCATTCGAATATTTCTGCTAGTTTAAACGCTATGGACATCAGCAGATACTTTGGCATTAATCCGAATCCCAACTTTGTAACGTTGTTTATTTCTTTCTGAGGCTCCGACAAGTGAGGAGTGCAACCTTGAATAGCATTAATTTTTAATGTCTTTTTATTGTTTATAAATCCTAGATTAAATGCGATAGAAAAAATTCTTTCTGTGGTTTCAATATTGGAATTCTCGAGAAAAGTTTTCTTTACTATAGATATAGCAAATTCACCTTCTCTTCTGTGAGTTTTTGAAAAATGAGTAATTATTTTATAATTCAATGGAATTGCTTCAGTTGGAACATATGAGCCTATTTCAACTCCGTCCGCGGTATAAATCTGATTTATAATATCATCGGGCAGATATTGATTCAATATTTCGTAATGCTGGGTAATTGCTACAATACGCTCTCTAACAGAGTATCGTGCCAGCTCATACGGTCTCAGTACCTTGAATAAAATTGAGTCGTCAGTTTCTGCTAAAGGGTACAACTGAGGTTCTTTTAATTTATTCAAAAAAAAGTAGAAATCTTTTCTGTTTACCAGAACGCGATAAATAAAGGATATATCTTTAAAGAAACTCTTGTTTAAAATACGAGTATTATTAAACTTGACTAAAGCTTTTAAGCTAAAATCATTTTTTGCTAGAAAGTCCTTCCAGGACATCCTGTTCTTTGCATAAAGCTCGTAATTAAAATTATCCATTTTCTAAACTCTGATTCAGCTATTGGTCCGATGATTTTTTAAATTGAGATTTATAAAGTGCAGCATAAGCGCCTTCTGAAGCTAGTAATTCATCATGCGAACCTGTTTCTACGATCTGTCCATCATTAATAACCATAATTCTATCAGAATCAATGATAGTACTTAATCTGTGGGCAATGACAATAACGGTCTTATTTTTCATTAAATTATCTAAAGCTTCCTGTACAATTTTTTCTGATTTGTTATCGAGGGCACTTGTTGCTTCATCTAGTATAACGAGCGGAGCATTTTTGATAAATGCCCTGGCAATTGCAACCCTCTGTTTTTGTCCACCTGAAAGCAGAATTCCTTTTTCTCCAATTGGTGTATCAACACCGCGAGGCAGTTTTTGTAAAAACTCATCAAGGCATGCATTCTTGCATGCTTCCTGCAGATCTTCTTCTGTGGCATTCGGGTTGCCCATAAGAATATTCTGTCTGATCGTTCCTGTGAAAAGGAAGTTATCCTGGAATACTACGGAAATATTATTTCTTAGAGATGATAGAGAATAATTTCTAATATCTTCTCCGTCTATTAAAATTTCCCCCGAATTGATTTCATATAATCTAGGAATCAAACTGCATACCGTAGTTTTCCCGCCACCACTATTACCTACCAGGGCAACCTTTTGACCTTTATTTATTTTAAAGTTGATTTTATCAAGAACTAATTTATCCGCATTGTATCCAAAGGATACATTATTAAATTCTATTGATGAATTAATTTCTTTAAGTTCTTTAAATTCTTTGCCTGAATTTTCTTCACTCTCGGACATTGTTTTGTGATTTAGTATTTCGTATATACGTTCAACCGCCAGAATGGAGGTTTGAATTTGTACATAATTGTTACCGATTGATTTCAAAGGCGTATACAGCATTATCAAGGCAGCTAAGAATGAAACAAATGTACCGCTTGAAATCTGCTGAGTTACAATAAGGTGACCGCCGAACCAAATTACAATTGCAACACCGATGGCACTTACAACGTGCATCATTGGAGATAACCAGTTTGTGTCCCTAACCATCTTCATGCCCATGCCGAACAAAAATCTTGCTGAATACTTGAATTTACTCATCATAATATCTTCAAGGGTAAAGGAACGAATAATTCTGTTACCTGCTGAGGTTTCATTGTAGAGTGTTAGAATAAATGCACCTTCCATTACTGTCTTTTTCATAATTATGTTGATTTTTTTTCTCACAATTCTTAAAGGAATAATCAAAAACAGGAGTACTCCTATGGCAGCACAAGATAATTGCCATGAGTTATAGATAAGAACACACACTAGAGACAGTGTTGATAGAAATTTGGTCAGAAACAGTTTGAAGTTGTTTATAAGACCGTTAGTTGCCATTTCGGCATCATTGTAAAATCTAAATATAACCATACCGGAATCATTCGTATCAAAGAATTTACAGTCCATATTTAGAAGTTTTACGTATAATCTTCTTTTTAAATCCAATGTTACTTTACCTGCAACATATGAATTAACCAATGTTGATGTATAGATAAAAATGCCCTGAACAATAACAAATCCAACAATGATAAATGGAACATTGGATGCCAACTCCTCTTGTTTTTCCACCATTACATTGTCCATGAAAGGTTTCAAAAACAATGCTATAAAAGCATCAAGCGTACCAACCGGAATTGTTAAGATAATGCCAAGTATTGTGAGCCATAGATATTTCTTTATAAATGGCCACATGAGTACATAACCCTTATATATACTTATTTGAGATGTATCTGCGTTGTTTTTTTTGTCACGCTTAGTAATAAGATTAAGAACTTTTTTTAGCATTTTCATGATCGCATTGTACTCATTGCTGAGCTTAAATTATTTCAGACACTATTAGAATTCTCTCATTATAGCATAATAGTCTTTTTAAAAGAATGTGCAATATATTATCTTTTTTTAGATAAATTATTGTGTTCAACTGGTAGATAATGCTCTAATTTAAAATGGGTTAATTTGGAGAATTGTGCGATATTCTTAATTTCTAAAAACATTATTGCAATATCACGATTCTTTTTTGATAATATCAAAACAACCGAAGGTGAAAGAAATAATCAGAAGAGGTTCTTGTGCTCAAAATTTGTCATGTGAATTTAGCAAAGGGATTCCGAGGTGGGGAACGACAAACAGAGTTACTAATAAGGTATTTGGCATCAAATACGGAAAAACAATATTTAATATGCAGAAAATCGTCCCCGCTAATTGAACATCTCAAAGATGTTAAAAATTTAACTGTAATTGAAGTGACAAGTAGATTCCAGGGTTTATTGTCAAATATCAAGGTGGATTTTGTTCAAGCTCATGAGGGAAAGGCTGTGCATTGGGCTTACCTTAATTATTTGTTGCATAGAACTCCATATTTGATTACAAGAAGAGTTCCGCAACCGATAAAAAATTCATTTTTTACAAATCTATGCTACAAGACTTCTTCTGCTACAGTTGCTATATCTTCAAAGATTGCACTTTATTTAAAGGACAGAGGATTACCCAAGGTTGTCACAATAAACAGTGCTTTGTCTCATTTGGATTATGATGAAAACGAATCCTTTAAACTTAAGGAACTCTATAATGGTTATTTTTTGATAGGTCATATAGGTGCTTATGTTGACAGGCACAAAGGGCAACGTGTAATTATTGAGGCTGCAAGAAAACTGCAAAATAAATATCCGAATGTCTTGTTTTTATTAATGGGAACCGGTGCAGACGAAGAAAAATTAAAAGCTGAAAGTGCTGAATTGACAAATGTAAAATGGCTTGGCTTTCATAAGAATGTAGGTGATTACCTTAAAATTTTTGATCTTTTCGTATTCCCTTCTAGGAATGAGGGATTAGGATCCGTTCTGTTGGATGTAATGGATTATGGTGTGCCGATTATAGCCTCTAATGTAGATGGAATTCCAGATATTGTAAAAGATCATAAAACAGGATTACTGATAGAAAATGGTGACAGTGAACAATTGTATTTATCGATTATAAATTTGATTGAACATCCTGAATTGGCCGGCAAATTAGCTAAAAACGCCAAAGAAAACATGGTTAATTTCAGTCCGGAGATGATGGCGCAAAAGTATTTAGCACTGTATGAAAAATTAAGTGAGGAAACCGCATGAATATAACAGGTATCATAATAACTTTGAATGAGCAATCAAATATTAAAGATTGTATTGAAAGCATGCAAAGCGTGTGTGATGAAATCATTGTTGTAGATTCAAATTCAAAAGATAAAACCAGAGATATAGCTGAAGAATTAGGTGCTAAAGTTATTATCCAAGATTATCTTGGTGATGGTTTTCAAAAAAATTTTGCTTTGGACAAAGCAAAAAATGATTGGATTTTAAGTTTGGATGCAGATGAAAGATTGACTTCGGAGATGATATCTGAAATCAAATCTTTGGATTTAAAATCTTCTGGTTTTGATGGGTTCGGTTTCCCCAGAAGAAATTTTATTGGAAGCAGATGGATAAAACACGGCGGTTGGTATCCTGACGTATGTGTGCGATTGTACAATAAGCAAAAAACAATGTTTAAGAAGGTTAAGCAACATTCTTTTGTAGAAACAAAAAATTATAAGATTTTGAAAGGCGATATTATCCATTATTCCTTTAAAAATCTAGGTGAGTTGTTTGCCAAACCTGGACGAAACTTTTCTACAAGAAGTGCAAAAATTATGTATGAAAAAGGTAAAAAAGCAAATTCTCTCAGTCCGGTTTTACATGGTATAAATGCTTTTATCAGACATTATATACTCGGATTAGGCTTTTTGGATGGTATAGACGGATTTACTGTAAGTTTAAGTTCCGGCGTTAATAGCTATTTAAAGTATGCCAAATTACTAGAATATTATCGCGATCCCAAGGTTTTGGAAGCTGAGGATTTTAATAAGGTTTGGTAGTTTTTTATGCAAATAAATGTACTCCTTTATACAAATAATCTGCTAACTGCGACAGCTAGAAATAAGGGAAGCGTTGAAAATTATTGTATAACTTTAATTAATTTGCTGAGTGGATCTGAGTTTCATTTTTTTAATGCATTTAACAGACAGGATTATGCGAGTAAAAATGAAACCAGTAATAACTTGTTTTTTATTCCGAATGACAGATTTCATATTCAAGAGGATACAACTGCAGAAGAGTTGTCGTTATTTCTAACAAAAAATCGAATTAAAATTATTCACATTCATCAATGCGGATATTATTCCATAAATTTGTTTCGAAAAGCGGCTAATCTAAGTAATTGCATAATTATTACAACCTGCCACAGTAAACCTTATGCTTTACTGTTAAATTATACATATGAATATTGTATAAAAAAACTGAAACAGGTCAGATTAAAGGGAAAACTGAAGATTTTAAAAAGAATGTTGTTTTTGAACGCTAATCGAAATGAAGCAATAACTGAAATTGGACAAATGTATCATGCTCTTTTTTCGTCTTCGGATATGGTTGTACTTGGATCAGACTATTATGTACCTGAACTTGAAAGAATATTGCAGCGTGAGATTTCCTACAATGAATACCAGATAATAAATTACTGTGTACCATTTAAAAAATACTTTCCTGAGCAATTTTTAAAAAGAATGAAACTAAGCGAGATTGCGGTAGTCGGGGTATTTGATGAAACAAGATTTAATTTGAATCGAATTATAGATGTTTGGAACAAAATTCAAGTTGGTCCTAAATATATCGGTTGGGTTTTGAGGATTGTCGGCAGCGGGGTGTCATATGAGGAATATAAAAACAAAGTATTAACATCAAAAAATATAATTTTTGAGGATTTTAGTCAGTTGGAATCTTGTTTTAGTACTTCATCGATTTATTTGTCACTCGCAGATTTGGTTGAAATTATTGATCCGTTTTTATTGGGTGCTATGCAAAATGGACTGGTACCTATTGTTTCCGGTACTAGTGAAATTTATTATGAAATCATTGACAACGAAAATGAAGGATTTATTTTGCCTGCAAATAATGATAAAAATGTTTTGGAAGAGAAACTGCGTGCGTTAATGGATGATGAAGAACTGAGAAACAAACTTGGCAAGCATGCTGTCGAGAAGTCCAAAAAATATAATCAGCAAAAATTTAAAGATGCATACATAAGATTATATAGCTGATTTTTTTTGTGTAAAAAATAACCATTAATAATTCTGATTAAAAATAATTCTTGCACAAAACTCAAAGTAGTTATATCATGCACGCACTGCGTTGTGCAGTGGTTTTTTGTTAATATATACGTGTGGTGTCCGACTTCGGGTTTGATAGCGACACGGCCTAAAATGAGGTTCCCATGAAAGAAAATATTCATCCAGAGTACAAAACTATTAAGGTTAAGTGCTCTTGTGGTAACGAGTTTGAAACTCGTTCTACTTTATGTCATGACATCACTGTTGATGTTTGTTCTGTTTGTCATCCATTCTTTACTGGTAAACAAAAGATTGTTGATACTGGTGGACGAGTAGAAAAATTCAATAAGCATTTTGCTATTTTCACTAAGAAAAAGTAAATTTTTCTTAAGTAACAAATAGGGGCAATCACTGAATCGGTGGTTGCCTTTTTGCATTCATCTTTTTTATTATCAAAAATTATTCAAATAGTATAGTCTCTACACAACTTATTTTTAATTAAGTTTTAAAAGTGTTTAGTATCTATTATTTTTATATAAATATTTTTAATATACTAATCAATAGGTGTCTAGTTGTTATCTACGCAATAAGGCTTTCTAGTTAAAGAATAATAAAAAGTAAGGAAAAAGATATGTCTCATGATGAATTATATAGAGAGTCACTACAGTACCATCAGAATCCACCTGGAAAAATTGCAGTTGTTTTAACTAAACCAGCAAATACAGCTCATGATTTATCACTGGCTTATAGTCCTGGAGTTGCTGAACCTGTAAGACAAATCGCAGCTGATCCCAATAACGCCTATAAATACACTTCAAAAGGAAACAGCGTTGCTATTATTTCTAATGGTACAGCTATCTTAGGGTTGGGAAATTTGGGCCCGTTAGCATCTAAACCTGTTATGGAAGGTAAAGCTTTTCTTTTTAAGAGATTTGCTAACATTGATGCTGTTGATATAGAGGTTAAGCATAAGACTGTAGAGGATTTTATTAATACAGTTGAAAATATTGCTGATTCATTTGGCGGAATTAATCTTGAAGATATTAAAGCACCAGAATGTTTTGTAATTGAAAGAGAATTAATCAAGAGATGTAATGTTCCTGTATTTCATGACGATCAACATGGCACTGCAATTGTAACTTGTTCCGGCATGCTTAATGCCTGCCAAATACAAGGAAAGAAAATTGAAGATGCCAGAGTTGTTTGTGTAGGCGCAGGAGCTGCAGGTGTTGCATGTATGGATCTTCTTTTGGCTTGTGGGTTAAAGAAGGAAAATCTGTTTATGTGTGACAGGCACGGAGTAATCACATCGGATCGTACTGATCTTAATGGCGAGAAACATCGTTTCATCAATGATTCAGGTCCTAGATCTTTGCAGGAGGCATTGACTGGAGCTGATATTCTGGTAGGTGTTTCCGGACCGAATATAGTGACCGAAGAAGAGGTAAAGGCTATGGCTCCGAATGGAATTGTTTTTGCCTGTTCAAATCCTGAACCGGAAGTTTCTCCTGAACTAGTTAAAAGAGTTAGACCTGATATCATTATGGCTACAGGTCGCTCTGATTATCCAAATCAAATAAATAATGTAATTTGTTTTCC
>Ga0326514_10001201_pt1 | contig 16946 bp, 9 predicted proteins | sample 3_2548_0518_D_FD_203653 | JGI IMG/M metagenome (GOLD analysis project Ga0326514, IMG submission 203653) | Bovine rumen microbial communities from UC Davis, California, United States - 3_2548_0518 | ecosystem: Host-associated > Mammals > Digestive system > Stomach > Rumen | place: USA: California...
GACCACGGCGCAGGCGCTCCATGTCAGCATAGTAGACGGCATTGTCCATCTTACGCATGATGCGCTCGCCACCGGTAAAGACGGGCGTGTCGTGATTCAGGAAGTTGAGCCACAGATGGATATTGCTCATCTTGGGAGCCTGGTCGCTGATATAGCCAAAGAGCGAGTGACGGCCCGCCTGCTGATATTCCACCAGATGGCGCAGCACATGGCGCTTGTTGACACACACGCCACCATGGGTTTCGCGAATGGCCACAGAGAGCCAGTCAGCCTGGTCGTTGCGCAGGGGATGATAGATGAGTCCCATCACCGCATCGGGATATCGCTTAAAGGCCAGTCCCGTGGCAGAGAGCCACTCCCAGTTGCCATAATGGCCGAGGATGGCGGCACAGTCGCGCCCTTCATCAAAGACCTTCTCCAACTTCTCCACACCCACAAACTCGATGTGCTTCAGCAGGGCTTTGTCAGTGATGCTCAGCAACTTAAACGTCTCGAAGAAGTAGTCGCAGAAACTCTGGTAGAACTGGCGCTCAATGATCTGCAGCTCTGCCATCGGCTTCTCGGGAAACGACGTGGTGAGATTCCGGCGCACCACTTTCCGCCGGTATCTGAAGATGTAATACACCAGCACATAGGTGATGTCGCTCAGCATGTAGAGCAGCCAGAAGGGCAACAGCGAGAAGAGCCATACCACCGCAAAGAGAATATAGTAGGTGAACTTCTTGAACAAAAAGATGAGTGTCTTCATATTGCTATTGTTATGTCGTTATACCTGTTGCATGTCGTGCAACTTCTTGTAGTATCCATCGATAGAGAGCAGTGAGTCGTGGGTGCCTCGCTCCACGATGCGCCCATCGTGCAGCACACAGATTTCGTCGGCATTGCGGATGGTACTTAGGCGGTGGGCGATGGCCACGGTGGTGCGGGTTTTCATCAACCGCTCCAACGCATCCTGCACCAGGCGCTCGCTCTCGGTGTCCAGTGCCGAAGTGGCCTCGTCGAGAATCAGGATGGGAGGGTTCTTCAGGATGGCCCGAGCTATGCTGACACGCTGACGCTGACCGCCGCTGAGACGTCCGCCGCGATCGCCGATATTGGTATCGAAGCCGTTTTCAGAGGCAGTGATGAAGTCGAAAGCATTGGCTATCCGGGCGGCTTCTTCTATCTGCTGCTGCGTGGCATTGTCGACACCGAAAGAGATGTTGTTGCGGAAGGAGTCGTTGAAAAGAATGGCTTCCTGGTTCACATTACCTATCAACTGACGCAGGTCGTGGATGCCCAGCTGCTTCACATTGATGCCATCGATGAGCACCTCGCCCTCCTGCACGTCATAGTAGCGGGGAATGAGGTCTACGAGTGTCGACTTGCCAGAGCCTGACTGTCCCACCAGCGCAATGGTCTTGCCCTTGGGAATGGTGAGATTGATATCCCGGAGCACCCACTGCTCACCATACTTGAACGACACGTTACGCAGTTCAATCTGATGCTCAAACGAGGAGATAGGCTCTGGATGTGCCGACTCCTTGATGGTGTTCTCAGCCTTCAAAATCTTGTCGATACGCTCCATCGACGCCAGGCCCTTGGGGATGTTATAGCCTGCCTTCGAGAAGTCTTTCAGCGGCTGAATGATACTATAGAGTATCACCATATAATAAATAAAGGTGGGGCCTGTGATGGTATGGCTCTTCAGCACCAGAATACCGCCAAACCACAGCACGATGATAATCATCACCGTGCCCAGGAACTCGCTCATGGGGTGAGCCATCGACTGGCGGATGTTGACGCGCATAATATCGCTGCGATACGACGAGTTGATACGGTCGAAACGGCTGTTCATCTTCTCCTCGGCACAGAAGGCCTTGATGATGCGCAGACCACCGAGCGTCTCTTCCACCTGACTCATGGTGTCGCTCCACAGCGCCTGCGCCTTGATGCTGCGCTGCTTCAGCTTACGACCCACATAGCCCATGAACCAGCCAAACAGGGGTACAAAGATGACGGTAAACAGGGTGAGCTGCCAGCTGACAAACAGCAGGGTGGCAAAATAGACCACAATGAGGATAGGGTTCTTGAACAGCATGTCCAGACTCGACATGATGCTCGACTCCACCTCCTGCACATCGCCGCTCATGCGTGCAATGATATCGCCCTTGCGCTCTTCGCTGAAGAATCCCAACGGCAGCGACGTGATCTTCTGATAGAGCTGGTTGCGAATGTCGCGCACCACACCGGTGCGGATGGGGATGATGGTGGCCGAAGAAGCAAAATAGGCGCCGGTCTTCAACGCTGTGGTCAGAGCCAGGAACAGGCCAATGAAGAGCAGCGTGGTGGTCTGGCCGTACTCGGCAATCAGCTGGGTGACGTAGTAGTTGAGATTGTTCATCAGCACCGCCTGGATATTCCCCCAGTCCCACGCCATCACTGTGGTGGCAGCCTCAGCGTCACCTGTATTGAAGAGTATCTGCAGGATGGGGATGAGCGCCGCAAAAGAGAAGATATTCAGCACCGCCGACAGGATGTTAAAGACCACCGACAGCACCAGGTATTTCTTATAGGGCGGCACAAAGCGCCTCAGCACATTCAGGAATTCTCTCATACTTCTTCTATCTCCTTATCTCTCTATCCTTCTCATGACATCTACGTTAAACCTCCTCCCCGAAGAGGGTGGCACTGGTGCTGCCGGTGATGCGCACGCTCACCGTCTCACCGATATGGTGGCTGCCTTTGTCGAACACCACCATCTTGTTCTGTTCCGTGCGACCACAGAGCTGCTCACGGCTGCGCTTGGAGAAGCCCTCCACCAACACATCAAACACCTTGCCTTCGTCTTTCTTGTTCTGCTGTGCCGACATCTCGGTCTGCAGGGCAATCAGCTCATTGAGCCTCCGAATCTTCTCCTCTTCGGGCACGTCGTCGGGCAGATGCTTCGAGGCGTAGGTGCCGGGGCGCTCGGAGTATTTGAACATGAAAGCAGAGTCATATTGCACCTCGCGCATCAGACTTAGAGACAGCTGATGGTCTTCTTCGGTCTCACTATGATAGCCCACAAAGATATCGGTAGAGAGACCGCAGTCGGGTATGATGCGACGGATGGCAGCCACACGGTCCAGATACCATTCGCGGGTGTACTTGCGGTTCATCAACTTCAGAATACGGTCGGAGCCGCTCTGCACGGGCAGATGGATATGTTTGCACACATTGGGCATCTCGGCAATAACCCGCAGCGTGTCGTCGCTCATATCCTTGGGGTGGCTCGTGGTGAAACGGATGCGCATCTCTGGCACCTCCTCAGCAACCCGTCGCAGTAATTGAGGAAATGAGAAAACTCCGCTGGCATCATTTGTCATTTCTTCATTTTCATTTCTCATTCCTAATTTCTCATTTCTCATTTCGTAAGAGTTGACATTCTGTCCCAGCAGCGTCACCTCTTTATAGCCTTTGTCGCGCAAGTCGCGCACCTCGCGGAGAATGCTCTCCACATCGCGGCTGCGCTCCCTGCCACGGGTGTAGGGAACGATGCAATAGTGGCAGAAGTTATTACAACCACGCATGATGCTGACATAGCCGCCAATCTTATGACCCAAGCCGATGCGCTGGGGCACCACGTCACGATAGGTCTCAGTGGTAGAGAGCTCGATGTTCATAGCCTTATGACCTGTCTCTGCCTGAGCAATGAGGTCGGGCAGCGAGAGATAGGCATCCGGTCCGGCCACCAGGTCGCAGTGATGGTTGTCCAGCAAATCCTGCTGGGCACGCTCTGCCATACAGCCCAGCACACCAATGATAAGCGGTGACTGATGGGCGGTCTGGGGTGAGGCGAGCCGCTGCCGGCGCAGGGCATTCAGCGCCTCCAGCCGGTGGTAGATTTTCTGCTCTGCATTGTCGCGTACCGAGCATGTGTTTAGAAACACGGCATCGGCCTCGGCGATGTCGGTGGCAGGTTCATAGCCTGCCATCTGCATCACCGAGGCCACTACTTCCGAGTCGGCTACGTTCATCTGGCAGCCGTAGGTCTCGATAAACAGTTTCTTCATTCTTACTCCTGGGGAAGCACGCGCTCGTTAACAAAGTCGCTGACGCGCTGAGCATACTTCTGGGCGGCAGCGCTCTCAGCCTGCGAGTTCTTGAAGGCATTCACGCGGGCACGGCTGGCAGCATCCTCGTCCACCAGATAGTAAGACTCCACACGGATGGTGCCGTCGGGCAGGTCTTTCTTCACGCTGACGCTGGGGCGCAACTCACCGCGAATCTCCTGCTCAATCTTCGACTCATAGGCAGCATAGAACTTGTCAAACTCTGTGGGATTCTCCGACAGCTCTGCAGCCATATCCTGCAGCATGCGGCCCTTGATCTGAGCACTGCACATGCCAGCATAACGCTGGGCAGCACTTCCCTGAGCAGCGGTGGCTGCCAGGTTGTACGACTTGGCCACGCCATAGCCAGGAATCTCCGTAATCTTACCGTCGTTATCCTCCAGCTTGGTGTAGTGCTTGGTCAGCACAGCCTCCAGGGTCTGTGTTGTACCGAATACCTTATAGCCTTCCTTAGCATACTCCTTCAGTTTGGCCTTCACTTGCTTCTTCACCATCTTGCTCTGTGCATTGACAGCAACAGGCATTGTCAGGCAGAACGCCATCAGAATCATCACTAATTTTTTCATAATTGTTTCTTTTTAAAAGTGATACATTTTTAATTGTTTTCTCATTCACATTAATCGAAGTTGCCTCCGTATATCAATCCATAGTAAGGATCGTCTTTGTCAAAGTTGCCATTGATATTGGGGTCGCGGTGGGGCTGCCACGTACGAACCTTGATGATGGGCTGGTCCATGTCGTTGAGGTCTACCATCAGGAACAGATAGCCAGTGTCGCCATAGTTGCTGGAGTAGTAGTCCTGATGAATCTGGATGCCGTAAGTCTCGCCACCCTTACCCATCTTCTTCACCTCGTTGTCGGCAAAGCGGATATTGATAAACTGGTTACTCTTGAAACTCTTCTCCAGATTGGCCAGATAGGTCTTCTTGTCCTGACGGGTGTACTTCACCAGCTGGTTGTCGATGTATTTGGCACCGTCGCCACCCTTCTTGGCCTGCTTGGTGACATGACCCACGATGATGATGGCGTCGTCGTCGAAGATGCTCTGGATGTAGTCCAATCGCTTCAGGGCGAAGGCCGTCTTATAGTTCTCCAGGAAGGTGGCAATGACCATGCGCACAGAGTCGTTCCATGCAGCAGCCTCACGGTTGAAGATGTCATCACGGGCAGCCTTGTCTAGTCCGAAGGCCACAGACTCGATCTTCTGCTCCTTGTTGAAGGTGAAGGTGACATCCTCCACAAAGGCGCGGTTGTTGTTCTTGAAGGTGAAGCGCATGGGCACGCTGCGGCAGATGGTACGGTCGCCCAACTGATAGAACTTCAGCGAGGGGTTGCCCATCACGGTGGCATTGCCATAGTGCACCAACTTGTCGAACATGTCGTAGCCTTCGTCGGTGAAATAGGTACGAACGGAACCGTAGTTCTTGGCCTTGATAGCGCTGACCACCATGTTGATCTCCTTCATGAAGTTCTTAGGCTGAGCCACCTCCACGGCATGCGTAGCGACACTCATATTCTGAACAGCCTGTTGGAATTCTGCCAGCGCCTGCTTCTGCACGGCCTTGTTGGCACCACTGATGGTATTGTTGGCCTCTTTGTAGGCCACACGCTTGAAGATATGCATCACAGCCTCCAGATCAGGCTCCTGACGCATCTGTCCGCGATACTCATACTCATACTGCAACTGCACCTTGTCGGCAGAAACACCGGGGCGCAACTCCACCTGCATCATACCGTCCTTGGCCGAGAAGATGTTGCTCCAGTCCTGTCCGTCCCAATAGTGGAAGTCAAGACTGGTCACAGGCTTGTCGTTGTATTTGAACATGAGACTCACCTCCTGCCCGTCGACCTTGGTAACCTCGGCCTTGATATCGCTCATAATGTTGCGCATCTGCTCGGGAATCCACATGGTGAGGGGGAAGCGCATGCCATCCACCTCGATCTTCACCTCACTGGGGTGCTGCATACTCTTCAGCAGACACGATGCCCAGTAGTAGCTGCGGAGTGCCGTGTCCAGACGACCGCGCTTCTCAGCATTGCGGGCACTGTAGACATAGCTCATGATGAGCTCCTCACGGTCTTTGAACATACGGTCCAGGTCGCTGCGCTTGATGTAGCGGAGCACCTGAGCCTTGGGGGCTGGAGTAATGATAATGCTACCGGTATTCTTCAGCGTACCGCGAGAATAGGTGCGCACCACATTCTGCACAGCCGACTCCGAAGAGTTGCCCTCCGTGCTGCTCACCTCTCGCTCGTCAATGCGGAAATCGGCTTCCACCTGTACAGAAATCTTACTCATCAGGTTCTGCATGGCAGCCTGATCAGCAGCCGCCTCGGTATCGCCGAATCCCTCGCCATAGAGGTAGTTGGGGTCTTGCTTGATAGCCTCGGCCTGGTCGGAGCTCTGCGCCAACATCCATAGTGGCTGAAACATCAGTAGACACAACAATAGTTTCTTCATATCGCAGTTAATGATTGTCTTACTAATTATCACTTTTCTTTCTTGTTTCAACATCCGTTTGTGGACATATCACGGTGCAAAGATAAACAATAATTCTGAAAACCCAAAGAATTTGAGGATTTTTTTATGTTAAGACATCTCCCATCACCCCAGCCGGCTACCGAAGAGCCGGAGCCGGTGTGGGGTTGGGGTTATCATTATTGCCGGGTATGACAATCGACGAACCGGTGGTGAAGGTCACCACGTTACGCGAGTACACCACCTGCTGGGGATAAGCAGCACTGATGGCGTAAGCACGCACATAGTAGGTCGTCTTCTCGTCAAGGCCCGTGATGCTGACATTGGTGAGCGTACCATCAATGGTTGCATTTTCGACCGTAGGCACCTGATTGTCGTGGCTGTAGCAGATACCGAACCTTTCAATGCCGTAGCCTTCGCTGATGGAAGACAGCTCGAAGGACAGGGTAGCTGATGTAGTACCGATATCACTGCTGCTGATAGAGAGGTTACCCAAAGCAGGATACTGGGCACTACCCTGTCTCAGCCTCAGCTCGCGCTGTACGGGGGTCTTGGTACCAGCGTAGATGATGAGGGTAGCCAGACGCTCATAAGCGCTGTTGGCATTGCCGGCGCAGGAAACGCGTATTTCGCCATCCCCCATGCCTTCGGTCTGCGAGAGCGTAAACCAGCTGTCGGTCACCGTTACATGCCATTCGGCATTACTCTCAACCCTGACAACAGCCTCGTCACCCGATGCACTGAAGTACACCTCTGACTCTTGCTGAGTATTGGTCATCAACAGGTAGATGTCGTTGATGTCCATACCCTCTTGTTTCACCGTGATGAACTGTGGAGTCTGCGTTCCGGAGCTGACGGTGAGCTGTGCGTTGCGGCCAGCATCGTCCATAGCCTCGTCGCACACTGCCGTAATCTCATAGGTACCCTGTCCACCACTGGTCACATCCAGGTGCAGCCATGATGGCATACCGGTAATCTGCCAGTTGCCATTGCTATAGATAGAGAACTTCTTCTCCAGATTCTCCGAGGCATTGGGCTTGGCCAGATAGTCGAGAGCTTCCACACTGACAATGAGGTTGTCGGCAGCCTTGTTCTGCTGAATGGTAATCTTCTGCTTCAGTCCACCGTCGCTCACGATGACGAAGGTAGCCTCACGGGCCTTGGTATCGGTATTCTTCATCGAAGTGATGGTGATGGTACCGTTTCCGTTGCCCTGATGAGGAGAGATAATCAGCTCATCCCTGCTGAAGTCGCCATAGTTGATGTCGGCCTCATTGATAGTCCAACGGCAGTCAGCCTGCACCATGAATTCAGCCCGCTGCTCGTCGGCAGCATACTGCTGTACGCTACCACCAACCACTATCAGCGTCTCCTTGGCGGGCTTGGCCTCCTTCTCTTCGTCCGACGAACAGGCGGTAAAGAATGCCACGACGGGCAGAGCGGCCAGTATTGCGATGATATTCTTTGTCTTCATATCTTTTCTTCTTTATATTATAAATAGGTGTAGGTTAGAAATTGAAGATGACACCGGCAGTAATCATAAAGCCACCGCCCGAGATGTCACTAGCCTCAGAAATCTTGTCGAAGTTCTCATCCTTGCTGACAGCCAGCGAGAGGGCGGGATTGACAAAGGCGTAGAAGCGCTGCACGGGAGCCCACAACAGCTTGGCACCAATGCTCAGACAGTTGGCCGAGGCACCGTCACCATATTTATTGGTACCGTTGCTCACCTCGCCCGACAGATTCTCAATCTCATAGCCTATCTGTGGCGTCAGACCCAGGCGCTCGGTCAGTGTGAACTGATAACCCAGCTTGACAGCGAAGTTGGAGCGCTTATACTTCATAGAGCTCAGGTAGGTGTCGTTACCGTCGGTAGAGTACCAGTGCACGGGGTCGCTCTGTCCCAGTCCGAAGGTATAGCTGGCCTGCAGGTCGAAGTTCTTGTATGTCACACCAGCCAGACCAGTAATACCACCCAGCGAGCGCATGGTGTAGCCCAGTCCGAAGTAGAAGGTCTTGGGCTTGATATACTTCACCTTCTCCAGCGTGATGGTGTCGGTGGTGGTCTCGTTGTGCTTCACGGTGTACTCCAAACCACTCTTGCTGACGTATCCCTTGCGCTGCAGGTTGATCTGATAGGTACCCACAGGCATGGTGTTCACCTCCGTGAGGTCGATGGGATGGTCACCATTATAGGTGGCAATGGCGTTACGCGGACGGGTGTAGAGGTTCAGTCTACCAGTGTGGGGTGTAGGCACTGCAGCCTTCACATTGTTCTGCTGCTGGGCCACCACGGTGAAGGAGGTCTTCTCCGGGTCGCAGTCGGCCTTCTGGGTTTCCACCACGTAGGTACCCTCGCGCAACTGAGTCTGCCACACGCCGTTACCCACATTCTTACCCTCGAAGAAGATATCAGCCTTGTTCTCCACGGTCACCAGCACGTCACCGAAGTGGTCGCTCATGTCGCGCTGCTCCACATTGATCATTCTCACCTCCTTGGCATCATCGTCGGTGGTGATGTAGAACTCTATCTCACCCTCGTAGCGGTCTTTCTTGGCCTCCACCTTGTGCTTACCGAAGTTCAGATACTTGTTGTAGATAGGCGACTTGCCGATGTTCACGCCATCCACATAGATGTTCGACTCGGCCACCGAAGAGGTGAGGTTGGTGTAGCGACCCGTACCGATGTCGAGAATCATCTCGTAGGTGCGTGCACCCTTGATGGAGATGGGATAATACCAGTCACGCAGCACACCGAACTCGGGGTGCTGGATGATGAGCTTCTGCGCACGGCGGGGCACATAGAGCCATATCTCGCCGGCATGTTCCTCTGTGGCCACAATACCGAGAGAGCCACCGTCGAAGGTAAAGCCACGCTCAGGAGTCTGGATTTTGATCAGTGCTGCACGCTCGCCGTTCTGGTCCATCTTCTCCGTACCACGGGTATTGGCCGTCAGGTCGTTCTCCAGCAGCTTGAAATCCACAACTTTCATGCTCTGCGCCATACCTTGTACGGCAAAAGCACAGCAGAATACTGTTAATGCAAGTAGTTTTTTCATATTGTTTTATTCATTTGGATTCGTAACAGACAGTGAGTCGGCAGCCGCAGCAGACTTGGCTTTCAGCGAGTCTTTGGCAGCAATCTCGCGGACATACATCGAGTCGAAGGCAATCTCACGAGTCACGGTGGCCGGGTCGCTGACGCGCTTCGACACCACCTGGCTGGAGCCTTTCAACTGGGCGATGACATAGTCGAAATACTTACTGGTGAGTTTCAGCACCGAGTTGCGGCGGTCGGCCAGCATACTCTCCAGCTTGGCTTTGCCTGGCGTGCGCAGGGTGTACTGCTTGCGGCTCTCGGTGTCAATCAGTTCCAGTGTTGCACCATATGGCATATTGACGGTTGTCTCGGGATAGAGGTTCTCGCGCAGCTTCACCATGTGCTTGCCGTGCGCAGTGGTCACCTCCACCTTTCCGCTGACGCCATATACCACATATTGCTGTGCCGACGCACCTGTGAGCAGCGTCAGCAAAGCAGCAAGGGTCAGGAATATTCTCTTTTTCATAGCGTTTCTTTTGATATTGTTTTTCGATGTTTCGATATCTCGATATTCCGGAAGGTCCGGAAGGTCCGGAAGATCCGGATCATGATGCCTGCAGCAGGATCACCGTGGTGTCCAGGCCACGCATGCTGGGCATGGTCTCACCCACGCTAGCACCAATATAGGTGGGGTCGCACACCACAAACTTCCTTCCGTCGAGCACGATGTGGTCGCCGGCTACATTGTCGGTGAATCCCACGGCCATAGCCAGGTGTCCGGGATAGTAGACCAGGATGACATCCAGTCCCACCAGCTCGCGCACCAGGTGAGAGAGCAGGATGCTGCGGTCTTCACAGTCGCAGAAGGGATAGAAGAGGCTCTCCTCACCGAAGAAGGCACGGTCGGCACCCCATATCTCCTCATCATACTGATACTCCAGTCCCGTCTGCACCCACCACAGCAGGTTCTGCACAGCGTCCTGCTGCGACAAGCCCTGCAGTTTCTGCTTCATCTGTGGATAGAGCTGTTCGCGCACGCCCTCCTCCATCGGTGTGTTGGCATACATGGCCCAGCGGGTCATGAAGTCCTGGTTGACACTCGACGAGGGATAGGTCTCATAGAAGTCCAGATAATTCTTGTTCGAGGTGATGGTGAACGACCAGTCGGGGTTCTTGGCCGACGTGATGGTGCGCTGCTGTGTGGGGTTCTCCGAGAGCTTCTGCACCGCCGTCATCTGCAGTGACAGCGAGCTCTCCTTGGGGAATGCTGCCTCACAGATGGTCAGCTTGTTGCTGTCGCTGTCGTCGAGCAGGTAGTACCACTCGCCGTCCATGAAGAAATACTTCTTGCCGAAGATGAAGTGCTTGCTGGCCGTGAGCATGAAGAGATGCGAGCCATCGGTGGCCATACGCATCTTGTAGCCCGACTGCGAATAGAGGAAGGCACGCACCAGCACACCCTCGTTGGTACCCTTTCCGTAGAAGCTGTTGGTCAGCGAGAGCAGCATCTGATAGTACGCCCAGTCGGAGAAGTCATGACGCTTGCGCTCCTTCAGACAGTCGAAGAGCATATTGTCGAACTGTGTCTCCTTGAAGTTCTCCTCGATGGCATCGGCCACATCGTCGGGACTCACGCTCTTCAGCTTGATGCGGCAGTTGTCGCCCATGCGCACCTGACACTCGGTGCCAAACACGTTGAACTTATAGTAGGGATTGGGGAAGAAGTCATCCTCCTTCACCTCGGCGATGGGCTGCGGCTGCGGCGTCTTGGCCTCGGCCTTGATGACGTTCTTCACCGTAAACTCCACGGCCTGTCGGGGCTGTGGCTTGGCCTTGGGTTCGGGCTTGGCCTTCACGGGCGGCCTCTTGGCATTGGGTTTCCCCTCCACGTTTCTGCCGCCAAACATCTTGCTGAACCACGAAGCGGTCTTCTCGTCAGCACCGGGGGCCAGCATCGGAGCCACCTCTTTCTCCTTGGGAGCCTCGATGGCGGGATTGGCCTCATAGTCTTTCCAGGCATTACGCACAAACTCGCTATATTCCTGAATACACTTCTTGCGGAAGTCGTTATAGCGCTGATACATCTCCTTACGTGCAGCACCGAAGCCCTTTTCCATACGGTTGGTACTACTGTTCTGTGCCGAGGCAGGACATACCGCTGCCATGGCAAGCATCACTGTCAGAATTCTTCTCGTTTTCATTGGCTTATTGTTTTTTGTTTCTTCTTATTGTCAAAATGTTGCTTCAGCGAGTCGTGCAGGTTGGTGGCACTCACCGTGAAGGCGATGGCCGTCAGTGCCACAGCCAAGTTCAGGCTGATGTTGTAGACACCGAACAGCAACAGGGCGAAATACATGAACAGGGCGATACAGCCGAAGCGCACAAAGCCCTTCACCAGCACCGAGCGGAACAGCACCTTCACCAGCGGTGAGCGCTTCAGTGCCCAGCGGTCGTAGACATCCAGTATGGTCAGCGTGAACAGCACCACCAGGAAGCATATCACCCAGTTGAGCCACGCAGGCACCTCTTTCACCTCGTTGTGCTTGATGAGCGTCTCGATGGCATAGGCCAACAACTTCACACCCGCAATCTTTCCCTCCGGCGTATAGTGCATGTCGGCCTCCTCGCGCATGGCTCCGAAGAGCACCACATGATCCTCTATCAGGTCGCGATACTCCTCAATGCTGTCGGGCGGCACCACACGGTATTCCATCGGACGGAAGTTGATGCGGATACTCTTGTCGGCCAGGGGCACCGTCTCCTCACCGGCGTAGGTATCGGCCACCACCTTGATGAGCGAGGGCACCAGCGAGTCGTTGTAGTAGGCGCCCAGACTCAGCTGTCGCTTCAGTCCGCCATAGAGGTTACGCGGCATATTCGTAAAACCTTGCGTGATGCTGTCGGGGTTGGCAAAGAACGAGCGCACCGTCTGGTGGTAGCTCTTGTCATCGCTCTCGAACGAGTCGTCGATGAGCTTGTAGGAGAAGACGGTCTTCGGTTGCGAATAGGCCACCTCGCGTATCATCTCGTCGCCCAGCGAGTCTTCCTTCAGACCCTCAAACACCACGTCGACGCCCAGTGCCTTGGGATGGCAGTCGTTCACCTGCTCCAGCGCCATGGCCAGCGCCCTGCGGTCGGGCAGGTCGGTCATGTCCACGATGGTGATGATATTGCTGGTGTCCTTCTCTCCCGTGGCCAGGATGTCATAGTAGAAGTCAGTCACGGAGTAGTCCGACACAGCCTTCGACACGGGGTTGAATATCTTCAGGTTCAGTGCCACAGAGGCATAGAATCCCACGATGAGGAACGACAGTGCGGTGATGATGCAGCGCCTGCGGAATCCCTGCCAGAAGGTCATCCCCTGTTCGGACTTCTCTCCTGCCGGTATCGTGGTCTTCTCGTTATGCTCGTACTCTTTCATATCTTCTTATATATAGTTATTACTAACCTCTTGCTTCTTGCCTCTTGCTTCTTGCTTCTATCACTTCACCACCACCTTGCGTCCCTGATGGATGTAGAGGCCCTTAGCGGTGGGACGCTCCTGCAGCATGCGGCCATCCAGCGTGTACCAAGCCTCGCCATCGTTAGCGGGCAAACCGCTCAGCGCGGGAGTGATGCCGGTGATGGTGCCGTTCAGCAGTGCAGCCACCGTCATGAAGGCAGGAGCCGGACCGGCGTTGTTGGTGTGAATGGTGTAGCACTCGAAGGGACGCACGTCGCGCAGTCCAGCCTCGAACACGCTGCCCTCGGGCTGGTTCTCCAGCTCCTGGCTCACATTCAGTGCATACACCTCGTCGTTCTTCTCCACTCTGCTGAAGGTGGTCATCAGTCGGGCGTTGCCCAGAACACCTTCCGTCTCATGGGTCTCGCCCACGGTGACATTCTCAGAGATGAAGCGCACATTGCCCGAGAGGCAGTAGTCGGCAGAATAGGTGTTGGGATCGTTGGGCAGACTCAGCAGATAGGGTCTGTAGGCCTCGATGGCTGTAGCGTCCTTCAGCTCTTCGCCCTCCACCTGCTTCAGCCAGAAGGGTCGTGTGCGGTCGTCCTTGCTGTTGGCAGCGAAGGGCACCAGTTCCGTTGCGGTGGCCGTAGCACGGTCCAGATACATCACCTGCACGTCGAACGGCAGTGCCAGTGTCTCCCATCCGCGACTCACACCCAGCTGGGTGCGCTGTTTGAAGTTGCGGGTATAGGTGATGCGCTGTGCCACGAAGGGTCGCGGACAGTTGAAGTTGCCGTTCTGCTCGCCCTCGACATCAGTCAGCACGATGAGACGGGCCACATCGCCCACGATGACGTTCTGCACATCGGCAGGCGCCTGGTTGGCGGTGTTCACATAAAGCAGCAGGTTGGGGTTGGTGATGCCCACAGCAGCCAGCGAGTCAGCATTGATGGTGGCCGTGGTCTCCCAGAAGATAGCCGTCACGCTCTCGCTCACATGTGCTCTGCCACCGGCAGCCTCCACGGCGGCGGTCAGCGTGGTCTCGCCACTGACGGTCAGCGTCTGACCGTCGAATGAGAATTCGGCACTGCTCAGCTGCACGTTGATTTCTGCGATGACCATCGACAGTTCGTCAATCATCCATTCTATGCGGTCGCGCTCAGCAGTACGTTCGCCGTACATGTGCTCGGCCTCCTCTATCATGCTCTTCAGCTGTTGCACCATCTGCGGGTCTACCTTCGAGCTGTTCTGTGCGATGTTGGCCGTACGGGTGGCGTCACTGGTGGCAGTCACCAGTCGGCTCCACAGCGTGTAGGGGTAGTCGATGACAAGGGTATCCGAATTGTTCATGCCATCCTTCCAGGCGTAGGCCCTAATGATGACATCTCTTGTAATGCTGATAGCTCCGGTATAGGTACGACTATCATCTTCATTGACAACGCCGTCACCATTCACATCCTCATCCGGCAGCCAGTAGTTGATAGAAGCACCCTCGGTAGCAGTCTCCAGCGTCAGCTGGTCGCCGCTCCAAGAAGGAGTAGGAGTATCCACCTTGGCCAGCGAAGTGAAGGTCACCTCTATGGTCTGTGCCGTAGTGATGCTGTCGAGGTCGAAGATATCCCGATCAATTATCTTCGCAGTCATATCTGTGCCGTTGACCGTCACAGTCCCAATCTGATAGGTGTCATCAGGAAAGAGTTGGAAGCGGATTTGTCCACCCTCATATACCCATATCGTTGCCTCAGAGCCGGCGGCAACGGTGGTGCGCTCGCCATAGCCATTGCCATTGGCGTCGTAGGTATCGGCAGTAAAGTGACCATTCGCTCCAGCCACAGCCATCACTGCTATTTCGCGAGTTTCGCCCGTCAGGTAGCCAGGAGCTGTAGGAGCCTTGTCGATGCGAGCATAAGTAGCATCAACATGGTCGGCATCGTAGCTTGTACCGCGGCCACCAACGAGAGCGGAACAGCCTTCAAACATCGATTGTTCGCCTACTCCGGCATTACTCCATCCACTTCCCACAATGATAGTCTGCAGACGGCTGCTCGATGCAAACATATAGCTCATGCTCGTCACTTGAGCTGTATTGAAACTGGTCAGATCCAAACTAGTCAGATTGGACATTCCCCAGAACATATTGTCCATATTTGTTACCTGCTCCGTATTGAAGTGTGACAAATCTATAGAAGTCAGGCTAGAACATGCATCAAACATTTGACGCATATCTGTCACATTGTCGGTATTCAGATTCTCAATGCCATCAATGGTTGTGAGCACATACAGACCATCAAACCAATAAGCAGTACTAGTAGGATGATATTCAGCAAAACTGCTATCAAACTTAACAGCAGTGATACTACCTTTCATGCCACTCCAACCCATTTCTTGATATCCACTGAACGGCCCGATATCCATACCGTTGCGAGTACCCTTGTCGTAGTCGTAGTAGAAGGTGAGCACGGTGTTGTTTTCGCTCAGTGCGGCGTAGGCCTCCTCCACCTGGTCGATGATGCGCTGCATCTCTTCGGCCAGCTCATAAATCTTCCGGGCCTTCTCCAGAATGACGTTCTCAATCTCCGTGCGCTCGCCATACATATTCTGAGCCTCTCCGATGAGGGAGCTCAACCTATTTTTCATATCCCCGCTGACGCGCGTACTTCTTTCAGCGTTGCGCAGCACCGTCTGACCTGTACCGACAGCCGACAGCAGTTCTTGCCAAGCAGTGTAAGGATAGTCGATGATGAGGGTGTCGGAATTGATCATCTCGTCCTTCACGGCCCATGCGGTAATCAGGGCATCGGCAGCGATGGTGATGGGACCCTCGTAGAGTGTGCCATTGCCACCGCCAGGAGTGGCGGTGCCCTCTGCACCAGAAGCAGCATCGGCACTGTTGGTATAGTAGATGCTGGCACCCTCAGTAGCGGTAGTCAGCATCAGCTGGTCACGATCCCAACTATAGGTTGGTTTCTCCACCTTCGACAGTGAGGCAAAGGTCACAGTGATCTTGTGTGAATCGTAGATATTGTTGAGTATATAGCTGCTGCCACCATTGTTGACCGTCGTCACCTGTGCGGTGACATCAGTGTCGTCGACTAACACCTGCGAGAGTTTGTAGCCCTCTGCGGGGAAGAAGAACAGCTCCAGCATGCCACCGGCATCGACCGTCGTCTCTACCGTGTTGCCACCCGTCACGACATCGGGCTGTCCGTAGCTCACCTCACCATTACCATCAACGACAATCATAATACGGTATGAGGTGGCAGCATTCTTGTCGGACAGATAGCCTGGGGCCTCCGTGCCGCCGTCGATGCGTGCGTAGGTCTTGTCGGTATGATCTTCACTGTAGGCAGTACCCTTGCTACCCACGAGGTTGCTACAGTTGGTGAACATGGCGCCGTCCTCATCGGCGGTCACCGAAGACGTTGTCCAGTAGCTGCCGGCATAGATTGTCGTCAGGGCATAGCAGCTATAGAACATCCAACTCATGTTCGTCACCCTGGCGGTGTTGAAATTGCTCAGGTCGAGGGTCTGCAACTGCTGACACCTGTAGAACATGCCGCTCATATTGGTGACGCTGGCCGTGTTGAAGCCTGTGACGTCGAGGCTTGTCAGCGTACTACAGTTGTAGAACATATACTGCATGTCGCTCACGTTGTCAGTGATGAGGTAATCCATGCCGGTAATCGTCGTCAGGTTCTGGAATCCGTAGAACCAGTAGGCTGTACTCGTGGGACGGTAGTCAGCAAATGACGCGTCGAACACCACCGTGGTGACCATCTCAGCATTCGACTCCCACCGGCGGTCGCCAGGAATATCGAACGGCCCGACAACCATGCCGCCACGCTGTTCCGACAGCTTGTCGTAGTAGAACGTCAAGACCGTGCCGTT
>Ga0326514_10001202_pt1 | contig 16943 bp, 28 predicted proteins | sample 3_2548_0518_D_FD_203653 | JGI IMG/M metagenome (GOLD analysis project Ga0326514, IMG submission 203653) | Bovine rumen microbial communities from UC Davis, California, United States - 3_2548_0518 | ecosystem: Host-associated > Mammals > Digestive system > Stomach > Rumen | place: USA...
GAACGGTAGTCTACCATTGCCAATCGGTGTGACCCGTGGTAAAATGAAAGAAGAAGGGCATCAATAGCCCTTCTCCTTCAAAAAGAGGTCAACTGCTTTCTGGATCGCCCAGCTTCGGGAGCGTTCATCATCGGCACAATACTTGTCAAGTCTTTCAAGCAGATCAGGTGGCATGTTCGTGCCGAACTTAACGTGTCTGGGTTTAGGTTCACTTCCGAAGCGAGGTCTTCCACGCTGGGATTGTTTCTCAGCCATAAGGCAACACCTCAATTCATTTTACCATTATTGTCAAGGGGGAAACATTGATGTACGAAGAACTGATAAATAGCTTGAGATATTGTGCCACACATTCTTGCATGGGAGAAGCTCCAGCACTAACTGGTTGTACTGCGATTTATGACGATGCGCCAAAGGACTGTGATTCGTGCAATGCTGTCTTGCAGTGGCAAGCCGCTGATGCCATAGAGGAATTGAGCAAGAAGCGAGTTGGAACATGGCACAGAGTCAAGGCAACTCAAAGGAGTTATTCTTTTGTCTGCAATTCCTGCGGATTTATGTATCCGTATCTCACGAGATGTTGCCCGAATTGTGGAGTTGAGTATATCGATGAAGAACCGTTAGTAGTTGATTGACACCGAAGAACAACCATAGTTTACGGTAAATAACCGTTGTTAACCAGTAGTAAAAATTGTTAGAGAACTTTTAGTCAGAACAGAGGGAGCGTGACGGCATGGAAAATCAACATAAACCGCCGATCGGATGCAAACCAGCTTGGATGGTTGCATGGAGTCGCATCAGCGATTTGATTGGAGCTATTGAAAGGCAGTATGAATCTCCGGTTGGCAACGCTAAACTCGTTGAACGCTGGGCAGAAGAGATCATAATGCAATGCAGAATTATTGAACATTCAGAGAAGCGATTCAATGAGGATCACGGACTAGAAGACTCTTCTGACGCCACATAGAAAAAACATACTTACACGAAAACCGAGATTTCATACTTTTCGTTCAAATCCGGGAGGGGGAAAATGGACGAAAGAAACTGGAGCGATAATTTGAAACCGTGTCCGTTCTGCGGAGAAAAGCTGACGACAAGACTGATGCGGCGCATCGGAAAAGATGGATTCCGTGACAGGTTCTATGTCCTGTGCGAGTATGACAGCGGAGGATGTGGAGCACAAAGCGGATGGTATCACAGCATCCCGGAAGCATTGGATGCATGGAATCATAGAGCGAGGTGATCGGATGATCTGGCTGATCAGATGGTTTCTCTTTTTGACAATCGTCCTTCTTTTAGTTCACGGAGGAGGTGGGGATCCATGACAGCAGACGATCTTGACCGATGGATCAATGATCTGCTGGCGGGAAGCAAATGAGCAATTATCAGTACATCTACAACAGACTCAGAAAAGCCGGGCTGACCGATGCGGTCACGCTCGGCTTTCTGGGCAACTGGCAGCAGGAGAGCGGCTGCGAGTCGAACCGGCTGCAAAACGACTTCGATCCATTCAGGAGAGCGTCGAAGTATTACACAATGGGAACGGAGACGGGAGACATCTCCAGGCAGCAGTTTGGCCAGGATCAGAAGGGCTACGGCCTCGCACAGTGGACATATGTCAACGAGTCCAAGACGGCCGGCCGGAAGTTCGACCTATATGATTTCTGGAAACGTTCTGGAAAAGATCTGGACGACACTGACATGCAGATCGATTTCATGCTGTATGAACTCTCACACGGATATGCATCTGTCCGGATCCAGCTCGAGGGATGCACGGATCTCTGGACAGCGACAGACATCATCTGCAGGAAGTACGAGCAGCCGGCAAACGAGAATGTCGACACTCGGGTGCGATACGCGGAGGAGATCGAAGCACAGATCGACAAAAACGAATGGACCACGGCCGAAAAGGCCGAGGAAGGAGGGCAGGCAGTGACAAAGACGGAAGCAGTCAACAAGGTTCTGAATATTGCCAGGCAGGAAGTCGGATACAGGGAGAAGAACAGCAGCACCGGCCTGGACGATCCGGCAGCGAACGCCGGCGCAGGGAACTACACCAAATACGCGAGAGACCTCGACCGGATCCCGAATTTTTACAACGGGCCGAAGCAGGGCTTCGCATGGTGTGACGTCTTCTACGACTGGCTGCTCGTGAAGGCATTCGGGCCAGAGCTCGGGAAGAGGCTGCTCTGCCAGCCGAGCGGATCCGCGGGAGCTGGGTGCGCCTTCTCCCTGTCGTATTATCAGCAGCATGGACAGTATCATCAGAGGCCGGAACCGGGAGATCAGATCTTCTTTACCTACGCCCAGGGCGAAATAAGTCACACCGGCATCGTGGAGAAGGTCGACGGAGGAACCGTCACAACGATCGAGGGGAACACGTCCGACAGCGTCGGGCGCAGGTCCTACAGCCTGGGAGACAGCAGGATCGCCGGATATGGCCGGCCGGACTGGTCACTGGTCAGCACGGCACCTGCTCCGGACACAGGAGCACAGGAACCGGCGAAGCCAGTCGAGGACGCAGACGTCCCTGGCAAGACATGCACGGTGCAGCTGCCGGAGATCAGCCAGGGCGACACCGGCACACCGGTCGAGCGGCTTCAGACGCTGCTGATCAGCCGTGGATATTACTGCGGCGGGCGCAGCTTCGGAGGCAGGGAGCAGCCGGACGGAGAATTCGGGCCGGCGACAGCTGTGGCTGTGAAGGATCTCCAGCAGGCGACAGGAATTAGTCAAGACGGCGTGGTCGGCTCGGAAACCTGGTCCGCGCTGATCACAAAGTAAGAAGGGAGAAGTGGCTTATGAGTCACGAGGACATCAGCATGATTCTGCAGATTCTTAGTTTGATCACATCATTCGCGGCAGCGGCGGCGATCATCGTCAAACCGATTCGCGAGAAACTTTTTGACACCAAGACCACAAAAGAGGGCCAGAGGTGCATGCTCAGAGCAGAGATGCTGTCGATCTATTACCGGGGGAAAGACAACGATGGAAAGCTGAGGCTGTACGACTCCCAGAACTTCGTTCTGTTGTACGCAGCCTACAAAGCACTTGACGGGAACAGCTTCATTGATAACATCAATGAAAAAGTCAAAGAAATGGAGGTCATTCAGTGAACGAAATGATGAGCAATTACCTGCAGCAGATCGTCCTGCTGATCATCCTGGCTCTGGCCGGATGGCTGGGCGCACAGGCGAAGAACCTGTACAAGAAGTACATCACGACAGAGATAAAACAGTCAGTCGTCAGGACTGCGGTGCGATTTGTCGAGCAGGTCTATGTTGACCTGCACGGGCCGGAGAAACTGTTCAAGGCGATGCAGCGTGCATCGGAGATCCTGGAGACGGAATACGGGATCACGATCTCCGAGACGGAGCTGGTGGCCATGATCGAGGCAGCGGTCAATGAATTTAATAATGCTTTCCGGAAGACTGCAAACATAGGACCAGAGATCGAAGATCCTCCGGAAGAATAAGGACAAAAAGAGAGCAGCGGATCCATCACAGATCTGCTGCTCTCTTTTTCGTTCCGGTTATTCGACCGGGCGGGGGAGGACGAGGCCGAGAAGACCGCCTGCAAAAATTAGAGCGGGTTCGACAATCGTCTCGGATGGTGGTCCACTCGCCGCAGAGGTCGAACCCTCCGGCAGGTCATCGTCAGGGCCGGGGCAGCCTTCCTCTCCGTAGCTCTCGAGCATCTCAACATAGGAAACCTGCTTTCCTCCCTTCACGTTATAGTACACGATGATTTTATCATCGAAGACATAGACGGAATTCACAAGGACGTCTATGATCTTCCGGCGGAAGTCAAGATCGAATAGATCACCCTTGCAGAAGGAGCGGAGCCAGGAGACGATCTCGTCCTCCGTCAGGCGGATCCGGTTCGCCACGCGCAGCTTCGCCAGATCGACCTCGAGTGCGTCCTTCTCATCCGTGAGGCGCTCGATCTTCGCGGCCAGGGTGGAGCGGGCAGACTTCGGAAGATCGACCAGGGCGTCGATGTTCTTCTCGATCTCCCGGGTGAGTGTAGCAATCTGATCCTCCAGCTGCCGGACGTTGTCGGCACCGAATTCCCGGTCATACTCGGCCACAACGGCAGCGGCGATCGTCCGCACCCGTTCCGGCGCCAGGATGTATTTGACGGTCTGCTCCACGACATACCATTCCAGAAAGTCCTTCTTCTCGTGGCGCTTCCGGCATCCGTTCCGGTGCTTCCTGCGCCCGGTGCACTGGTAATAATACCAGGAGTGGCCGGTCTTGCCGGTGCCACTGACGCCGTGCATGGACATTCCGCAGAGACCGCAGTACACCTTCCCGGTCAGAAGATACTCGACCTCATCGCCGGCGGTGGATTTCGCACCGGAATGGCGCATCAGGTCGAGCCGGGCCTGCACGCGGTCGAAGGTGGCCCGGTCGATGATCGCGGGGCAGCCTCCCTCGACACGGACACCGGACTGTTCCAGGATCCCGATGTATTTCTCGGAGCGGAAGACGCGATGGATCGCGTTGTGGTCGAGCGGCTTCCCGACACGGTTCCGGAAGCCTCGCCGGTTCAGCTCGTCGAGGATCTCGCGCTTCGGCATGCCGTCGGCGTACTGCTCGAAGGCCCAGCGGACATACGGGGCCCGGCTCTCGTCGAGCACGAGATAACCATTCTCCGAGCGGTACCCGAGCGGGACACCGCCTCCGACGAATTTGCCCTTGGCTGCGCTCTCCCGACGGCCGCGCCGGACCTTCTGCGCGAGCTCCAGGGAGTAATACTCGGCGCTGGCCTCCAGGACGGCCTCGAGGATGATGCTCTCCGGATTGTCGCCGATCTGCTCCATTGCGGAGAGCAGCTTCACGCCGTTCTGCTTCAGCTTGTGTTTATAGATGGCGCTGTCGTACCGGTTCCGGGCAAAGCGGTCGAGCTTGTAGACAATGACATACTGCCAGGCCTTCTTCCGGGAGTCGTCGATCATCTGCTGAAACTGAGGCCTGTCATCGGAGCGGCCGGAGATCGCCCGGTCGATGTACTCACCGACGACGGTGAAGCCCTGGCGCTTCGCGTACTCGTGACAGACGTGCAGCTGCCCTTCGATGCTCTGCTCATCCTGCCGGTGGGAACTGTACCGCGCATAAATCACAGCATTTTTCATAGATACCTCCGCCCCGGCCGAAGCTGGGGCTTTTGCTGTTAGTGATAAATCACTATCTTTTCGCCCCGGCCGAAGCCGGGGCTTTTTTTATCAGACCTCATTTACCGAAGAAGGCTTTCCACAGAAGACTTTGCGCTTTGCGCTTCCTGCCGGATTTTGTGGTCGGGATGCCGGTTGCTTTCGCAATTTTCCTTTTTGCGCTGGAAATGCCGGTCGCACGCTTCCAACTGAAGCCAGGAATCACACTTTTCTTCGACATGTCTGTCACCTCCTTTTACAGATCATTTGCTTTCCAGTAACTTGGAAGGATCACCACTGCTTTTTTTATATATGGGCTCATGAGCAAGACCACGAATTGAAGCAAGAGCGGCGAGTCTCCCTTCAGGATTGAGAGAGCGGAACGCTTTGATCAGTTCCTCCTCTTCATCCGACAGAGCAGGAGATAGCTCGGAAGGCGCGGGAGATAAGACGGAGGGATCATCTGTGTTCCCGATCAGCCAGTTAGGATTAACGGTCAACGAACGGGCGATGGATTGAATGACAGGCAGCTTAATTTTTGCGATAGTGCCCTTTTCGTATCTCAGGATCGTTGATTTAGCAACACCGACATCGGATGCAACGTCATCAAGGGTCATTCCGCGGAGTTCTCTTGCAGTTTTAATACGGGTACCAATTTCTGAATTTGTAAGCATATAATCACCCCAGTGACGACATGATAACACAAAACTTTGCACAGCGCAATATACAGGAGAAAATAAATTTGCGCTGCGCTATTGACAAAAGAAAACGACTGTGATATTTTATAGAAAAGTTGCACAGCGCAACATGAAAGGAGGAACCAAAAATGCCGAACACTCAGATGCTGAAAGAACGCATGAAAGAGAAAGACGTCACGCAAAAAGACGTGGCAGAAGCACTGGGAATTGCAGCGCCTACGGTATCGCAGAAGCTGAACGGAGTCCGACCGATTTATCTGTCGGAAGCAATGGCAATCGCATCTATGCTCGGAATAGAGTCCGGGGAATTCGAGAAGTATTTTTTTTCTAGTGAAGTTGCATAGTGCAACAGAGGAGGAAGAAAGGAGAATAGCATGAACGATGAAGTCGTTGCTGGGATCTTCACTCAGATCGCATTCCACGCAATTGACACGGGGAAGGAGCTGAAGCTGGAGAAGGGAAAGAACACTTCGACAAGTACACTCTTCGGAGGAGCGTTCTCAAATAGCGACATCAATTATGACAGCCTGATTCTGGAAGTGTTCCAGCCGGACAAGAGAACAGAAGTGATCGAGGAGGATGAGGAAGAATGACACCTGCGGAGATGGTGCTGACACTCAGGATCTGCGGGAACCATCCGAAGTACGACAGCTTCACCTGCAAAGACTGCCCGTGGATCCAGAACTGTGACCACGATGGCGGAGGAGCGGAACTCAGCCTCCGGGCGGCAGACATCATCGAAAATCTGCTGAAGGAAGTCGAGCGGCTGAAGAAATACGAGCAGGCCATCGACCAGATCCTGAAGCCGGACGCGGACGAGATGATGGGGAGGGAAGCCGGGAAGAAATGAGAGTCCTGTATTGCCCGGTCTGCGGGATGCCGGTACACATGGCCGCATGGATCCCACTGACAGCGAAGTGCATCGAGGATGTCTGGGACATCTGGTTCTGCGACAGCTGCAAGTGGTGCTCGGACTGGCCGGGGATGCCGGACTTTCTGAAGAAACCGGGATGGAGCAAACCGATCACGGACCCGACGAAAGCCGAGAGGGCAGGAGGAAGAAATGGATGAGTACATTCAGATCGGCGTGATGGCAGCCAGGACACCGGACGGCAGCTTCCTGGACTCCGTGCCGATCTACACCAGGCGGACGCCGCAGGCCGAGGCTGCCGAAGAAGCTGCCCTGCGTCCGGTGGCGCATATCTTCGCCGAGAAGTTCGCGCAATACCTCAGAGAGACAAAAAACATCGGAAAGGAAAGGTGAACACATGGAAGAAGTCAGAGTGAAGCTGCTGGTCAAACATCAGCAGAAGATCGACAAGGAGATCAACGATCTGGAGCTCCTGATCGACGCGACAAAGTACGGGGCCATGAACACCGGCGAGGACGTCGGAACCTGCACCCAGCTGGTCAAAGCAAGGGACAGCCTCAGAACGGCATCCTACTGCATGCTGCTCGCGATCGCATCGGCAGAGGGGCAGGAGATCACCGGGCAGATGATGGCCGACCTCGACAATCTGAGACGGGCGTCAGAGCAGTAAAAAAAGCCGCGCTCCGGCTGGCACCGGAAACGCGGCAAAGGAAAAAAGAAGAATTGTATGAAAGGATTATACAGCATGGAAATCGAAAATGCAAAAAGATTAATCAGCACATGGGCAGAAATGGACCCGGTCCGGGTCTACGAGCCGAAAAAGAAGAGCGGGAAGCCGGAACCGGAGAAGAAACAGAAGCGGAAGCCCTGGTATCAGTTCTCACTGCATCTGAATATCGACGGGAAGCGCTTCGGGAAGCGGTACGGAATCCTCCTGGTCGCAGCGGCGGTCTTCACCGTCTACACGATCCTGCTGTCGGCAGGCGTGGAGGCGAAGACGGAGAAACGCGTGACGGAAGAGGTCACATCCCAGCTGCGGCAGGACTTCCAGAAGTATCTGGACCAGCAGGAGCAGGAGCGGAAGGCCGCGCAGTTCCTGACAGGGGACGCATCCTTTGAGGCAGCGGTGGAAGAGCTCGCGGAACCTTTGAGCTACATTCTTGCGGCATACCGCATGGAATTCGGAATCCCTGAGAACGGGCTCAGAACCATCGGCTGGGTATATTGTGCGCGTTATGCGCAGAACAGCACGGAGTTCGGCAGGACGCCGCAGGAAATTCTCGAAAAGGTAGGAGCCTGGGAAGGAAAGCCGGTCGGCCATGCCAGAAGCAATCATGATATTGAGCTTTCCAAAGAGATCGCAACATCGTTCCTGAAGGGCGAATATCCGGATTCCCCGTACACAACGGCCATGACCTTTTTCGTGCGTGACAACAAAGTGGACGGGAAGATCGCAGCGAGAAACGAATACGCCACCGGTGCTTATACAGATTACTGGTGGTACGGGAAGAAGTGAGGGCTGAGGCATGAGCGAATTCAGAGATCAGGCCCTGAAGAAGCTCCGCGAGGGCGCGAAGAATGTGCGGGGAAACAAAGAGTCCGTCATGAAGGACGCAGTCCGTGCCACCTTGGAAACCTTCTGCACCCAGGACGAGGAATTCGCCCAGGCCGTGGTGCAGGGAGGAGACTTCCCGGCCTGCATGGCCGCGGTGGCCAGAGGCGTCGGCAGCAGCATCTCCGATCTGGAGGCCTACAAGAAGGCAGTGCAGTTCTACTTCCCGGGAGCGGAGATCCGGATGCAGATGACCATCGACCTGATCGGCGCTGCAGCGGCAACGGAGACAGCACCGACTCCGACAGAGCAGAAAAAGCCGGAGAACATCATCCTCGACTTTACGGAATTTCTGTAAAGGAGGCGGCGGGATGAATCCGAAATGCACGCTGCCGGTGGAGAACTATCAGGAGGCCCTGCAGGCACTGAGCGGGTGGGGCCTCAGTACAGAAGAGGAAGACGGGATCCGGGAACTCTTCCCGCAATACCTTTTCTTCCGGAATGAACATCCGGACGACGGATGGACCATCTCCGATCCGGTCAGGCTCTGCACCTGCACGGCCTGCGGGGAGAGCTTCGAGGCCGTCCGGGGGAACTATACACGCGGAAAGCTCCACCACGAGCAATGCAACTGCCCGCAGTGCGGGAAGCAGGTCGAGGGGATCGCGGCGCACAAGTACAAGTACGACATGCCGAGTCTCCAGAGCTGGGTCAAGGTCGCGATCGCCAGAGCGGGCGACGACGGTGCCCTGCTGATCCAGGCGGGAAACGCCCGCCGACGCTTCACCTGGGACGAACTGACCGGCGTGATCGACTTCTATCCGACAAAGCTGTACTACTTCGGGAAGGCCGGAATGGCGGTGTGGCAGGAAAAGGTCGTGCACTGGAGCTGCGGGCCGCTTGATCCTCCGCAGTTCGCGATGGTGCCCATGAAGACGGTCTGCGAACCGTTCCAGCCGAACATGATGGGATACGCGGATTATGACGGGGAATACGTCGTGCTCGGACTGGCGGACGCAATCGGAGAGACGGACCTGAAATACTGCCAGATCATGGAATTCTTCGAGCAGGAGTATTCCTGCGGCATGGGAGCGCGGGCCATGTGCGGGATCATGAAGTATCTCGGCTGGGCCTGCGCCCATCCGCAGATCGAGATGGCCGTGAAGATGGGATTCTCCGGAGCGGTGCTGGAATTGGTCCAGGAAGGACGGAAGAACGCGAAGCTCCTGAACTGGAACGCGAAGAACCCGGCGGGTTTCCTCCGGATGAGCGCCCAGGACGCGAAAAGCCTCCTCCGGGCGGAGATGGACTTCGCCGATCTGAAGGACTGGAAGAGCTTCCCGGAACTGAAGCTGAACCAATACATCGCGATCCGGGAGACCGTCACCCGGAAGGACATGAGGCAGCTCATGGAATGCTGCCGGAAGGCAGGCGTCACACCGTCTCAGGGAAGTAACTACTTACGTAGTATGCAGCCGGCCTGCGCACGGTACGCGGTACCGGCGGAGCGGATCCTCCGGGAGTGGAACGATTACCTCGACATGGCGGCACAGCTGGGCTATGACCTCACGGAGAAGACCGTGGCCATGCCGCGGGAACTCCGGCAGAGGCACGACGCAGCTGCGGAGACGATCAAGACCAGAGCGAGCGAGGCGGAGCTGAAGAAGTACAAGACCAGACGCCGGATGCTAGAGCAGAAGTACGCCTTCCGCATGGGCGATTACTGCATCCTGATCCCAAAGGGATCGGAGGAGATTGTCCGGGAAGGAAGGACGCTGCACCACTGTGTCGGAGGATACGCGGCCAGGCATATCAAAGGCACGACGACAATCCTGTTCCTGCGCAGGACGCGGACACCGGGGCGGTCCTTCCTGACCATCGAAATGGAGACCGAAAAAGGGAAAGAGCAGATTCGGCAGATCCACGGGTACCAGAATGAAAGATACGGAGCCACGATGACACCGAGGGAGCGCTTCGGCTGGTTCCTGGGGCCGTGGCTCGAGTGGGTGAACGCGGGATCGCCGCGGGATCGGCGCGGGGAGCCGGTGCTGCCCGCAGCGGAAGAAATGATAACGGAGGTTGAAGCGGTATGAGCGATATGATCGAAAAGAGAACGCCGGAGCAGATCGGCGCGGAGATACGGATGTACATGGACGTGGGGCGGCGGGTGACGCTGCTCTGCGGCATCGAGATCGGCCGGAGACTGGTCGAGGCAAAGGAGTTGCTGCCGCACGGCGAGTGGCTTCCCTGGCTCCAGAGGGAGACGGAATTCTCCGAGCGGAGCGCTCAGAACTACATGAAGGTTTTCAAAGAGTACGGAGCAGCGCAGCTAGGCCTCTTCGGACCGGAAACAAATACGCAGACGTTTGCGGATTTGCCGATTTCCAAGGCTTTAGCCTTGATTTCAGTGCCGGAAAGTGACCGAATTGAATTCGCCGAGGTGGTCGATGCAGAGCACATCAGCGTTCGGGAACTGGAGGAAAAGATCCGGGATCGGGAGCGCCAGATCAGCGCCCTGCAGGAGGACGTAGACGGGGAGCGGAAGCGCCTGGAGGAGTCGGAGCGGCTCCGGAAACAGTCGGACGAGCTGCTCGAAACACAGGATGACATGCTCAAAGAGGCAAAGGCGCAGATCGCGGAGCTGGCCAAGCTGAACAAGGAGCTGGAGAACCGTCCGGTCGAGGTCGCGGTCGAAACCGTCCGGGACGAGGCGGCCATCGCCGCAGCGGCGAAGGAAGCCAAAGAGAAAGCCGAGGCCGCAGCGAAGAGAAAGATCGCCGATCTCGAGAAACGTCTGAATAAGGCGGAGGACGAGGCAGCCAAAGCAAAGAATGAAGCTCAGATCGCCGGCGAGAGCGTTTCGGAGAAGATCGCCGAGGCCCAGAAGGAAGCGGACTTCCTGAGAGCGGAGCTGGCGGAGGCCAGGAAGCAGCTGAAGGCATCGGACGCGGATGTCGCGAAGTTCGGCGTCTGGTTCACGACCGTGCAGAAGGACTTCGATGCGATGCTGAACGTGCTCGAGCTCGTGAGGCAGCGGAACCCGGAGACCGGGGAGAAACTGAAGGCCGGAGCGGCCACGCTGCTGAAGACCCTGCTGGAAAGGGTGGGATCCGAGACATGAGCTTTATGGACTGGGTAAGACTCGTTTTTTGCATTGTTGAAACACTTCTGATTATTCAGCTCATCCTGATCCTGCTGAAGTGGAAGAGGTGAGCGGAATGTGTAATAGAACAAAATGCATCTACAGAGGCGCACAGGGAATATGCGACTACCTTTCAAAAACCGGGAAATCGAAACTGAGACAGATCGCAGAGGAAATCCAGATGCCGACAAATTCCGAGGAAGTGCGAGAGCTCGCCGGCGGGAAGGATTGCCCGTTCTACCGCAAACGGGGAGAGGATGAAAAGCCTCTCCAGGCGGTCCTCGCGGAGATGCGGTTCAAAGCGGCGGAGCGGAAGGCCAAGAAGGACAGGAAGTTCGTGCCGAAGCTGACACCAGAAGAGGAGAAGAAAATCAGCATCTGGTACCGCCGGGGACTCTCGGACACAAATATCGCGGACAAGCTCCATATTCCGTTCTACAAAGTGTCGTTCTGGCGGCAGAAGAACAAACTGGAAAGCAATTTCATCCGCCAGCGTGCTTTCGATGAGAAAAAAGCGTGGGAGCTCTACAAACAGGGCAAGACCGACGTGGAGATCGGGAAAGCGCTCGGAAGGTCCACCACGACAATCTATAACTGGAGACGGAGAGCGGACCTGGAAGCAAACCTGCAGGCGCTGTACCTGCAGGAGGAAAAGAAGGAAATCCGAAAAAAACTGTACCGGGAAGGAAAGACGGACCGGGAAATCGCGGAGCTGACCGGATCCACGCTGAAATCAATCAGAGCATGGCGCCACTACCACAAGCTCCGGGCGAACGATGCAAGGGCGGAAGTCCGGTATGACAGAGAAAAAATGATGCAGCTCTATCAGGAAGGCCTGAACGACTGCCAGATTGCGAGAATGCTCGGCTGCCACAGCGGAACCGTGGGAAAGTGGCGGGAAAAGAACGGGCTGGGAGTAAACAAGAAGAAAAAGGTGAGCAAATGAGTGAGATCTATATGACGCTCTGCGACAACTGTGCGGAGCGGATGGATGCGGAGAAACACGCAGAAAACAGATACTATCTGACGGCGGTACCGGGAAGCAGGCGGACGACGCAGTGCAGCAGGTGCCTGCAGCTGGTGGCCTGCACGCAGTACAGCCTCGAGAGCAAGGCCGACCGAGCCATGCGGCGGGCGCTGGCCAGAAAAGCCCAGGAGGGGGCCGTGCAGAAGAAGGACCACCGGGCCAGGTACCGCGGAGACTGGCGAGAATCGGAAAACTGACAACTGAGCGGCGGATTAAGCTCGTGCAATGACACGGCATCCGCCTCCGGCCGCAGAGGAGGCGGAGAGAATGAGCTATATCGACAAGAAAATGTGCATGGAATCGCTCCGGCTAAAGCTCGGGGACATCATCCCGGGAAATGACATCGATCAGATCATCACGCTCGTCGATGACGTTCTGATCGATTACGACATAACCGCGATCAAAAAGGATGAGTCAGATACCAGCTCGGAGCAGATCGCGGAGTTCTATCTGACAACGCTGGAAATTCAGGGATACGCGAAGGGAACGATTGACGGGAAAAAGAGATACCTAAAGAAGCTCCTGGAGTTCACGGGTGTGCCATATGTCAAAATGCGGACTGAGCACATCATGTCGTTCATGAAGCATGAGAAAGACAGAGGGATCTCTCCGGTCACGATCGAGCATCACCGACACACGTTCAATGCGTTCTTCGACTTCATGATCCGCGAGGAGCTGATCGTGAAGAACCCGATGAAGAGGGTTATGCCGTTCAAGACGGCAGACATCATGCAGATCCCATTCAGCGATACGGAAGTCCGGCTGCTGGATGAGGGAGCGAAGACCGACAGAGACCGTGCGATCATCGCCTTCCTCGGAGCCACGGGGTGCCGAGTCGCAGAGGCAACAGCGGTCAACAGAGACGACATCGACTGGCAGAACGGACGCCTGAAGGTATTCGGGAAGGGCAGCAAGGAAAGAATCGTGTACATCGACGACGTGAGCGCACTGCTGATTAAACGGTACCTGGAAACGCGGAAGGATGACCTGCCGTGCCTCTGGCTCGGAAAAAGAGGGGAGCGGCTGGAGCCGGGCGGGATGCGGTACATCCTGAAAGAGATCGGAAAGAAGACAGGAGTAAAAGGCGTCCACCCGCATCGATTCAGGCATACACTGGCTACGAATCTGCTGAAGGCCGGAATGCCGCTGGAGCGTGTGCAGAAGATCCTCGGCCACTCGAAGATCACGACGACGCAGAAATACATCTTTGTTGATGATACCGACGTCGCGAACGATTACCGGAAATACATTCGATGAGGTGAGTGATGATGACGACGATAGCAAGGTGTTATCTGCGGGAAGCGGTGACGGCCTACGGAGCCGACCGCATACAGGCCCTTTACGAGGGAATGAAGCACTATACAGACGAGCTGATGGAAGTGGTCAATGAAGCACACCCGACAGACCTGCCGATGGTCCTGGCTGCGATGGACACGGTGGAGGACACGATCAGGGAGCTGCCGGAGTACAAGCAGATGAACCACGCGGAGACGAGCGAGAAGTGGTGCCGGAAGCTCTCTCCGGTCGTGTCTCACAAGAAGGTCGAGATCAGGATCGGCGAAGACATGGGAGAGGAGGGTGAGCAGTGAAAAAAACACTGACGATTGACCGAGAGGGAATGCCACTGGTGGACAAGATTTTAATCAAAAGATATTTCCCGGAAGAGGTAACTGATGAACAGGCAGCGATGATGCTTCACGCGATTGGGGCTGATCACAAAGAATTCAGGACCTATAACAAGAAGAGATATTATCACGCTTATCGCAATCATTATGATGCAGGAGGCAATGATATAAAACAATGGGACGATCTTGTCGCAAAAGGGTATGCAGAATTACATAGAATGTACAATGTTTCCGTCAAAGGAATTCATCTGCTCGAGTATCTTACGCAATGCAGGATATGGGGGGATTATCAGAATACAGCAGATTGCAGATATGACGTGATGGTCGCTCTTATGCAGGATGATGTGTATTGCGGATACGGGTGTTGGATGCCATCATCAAGTAAAGACCTGTCTTTACGGCTGGCTATTCCGAGAAAACTTGTATTGGATACGCTCAACGAACTTGCCGAGGAAGGACTTTGCGTGAAGGGCTATTACGGAGAGATGGATGAAGACGGCTGCGTCCAATGCAAACATGGATGGTATCTGACAGAGCAGGCGCGGCAGCAGTACGCAGAGAAATATGAGGAACTGAAACAGGAAGAGTACAAAAAGATCAACGACAGCTTAAGGGGGGGTGAGTGATGAGTAGGTTTAATGACATTCTTGCAGATGCCCTTGATGAATTTATGGGGAGAAAACAGTTAAAGCCATGCCCATTCTGCGGAGGAAAAGCCATTATTTTTCAAATTCCGTATAACACAACTGAGGAATTACACAAGCATCCATCATGGTTCTGGAACAATCCAGGATGGTTCACGGTCGGATGTGAAACAGAGATGTGTATTGCAAACGTCAATCACGAGATGATGTTATTCATAAATTCAAAGCAAGCTGAAGAAGCATGGAACAGACGGATAATAGAGAAGAAAGAAACAGACTGACGGATTCTGAATCCGGGGCAGGAGCGGAAGTTCCTGCCCGAGCTTGAGAACCCGAACGTCGAACCTTGACAGCTGAAGGAATTATAGATACGCATACGCGCACGCGCACGCACGCGTATCTTATAAGGACCTTTTAGCGGCTAAGATTAGCGCAGAAAGTAACAATATGGAGGCAGGGAGATGAGGAAGCTCGTGAAGTACTACATCGTGTCCGGTCGGACAGTGGAAGAAAAGCGCAGCTGGATTCCACTCGGTCCGACAGAGAAGAGACCGAGAGGCACCCGCCGGGCGGGAGCCAGCAGCCTGAAGAAGATCAAGGCCAACGAGCGGAGCTGCGTGCTCAACCTCGCCAGGACGATCAACTGCAACTTCGGGGGCGGGGACTGGTTCATTGCCCTGAAATACGATGACGCTCATTATCCGGTCGGGAGATCTGCCGGCCTTGCCGATCGGCGGGAGGAGGAATTCCAGGAGGCGAAGCGGATCCTGACGAAGAAGTTCCTGCCGAAGCTCCGGAAGGAATACGAGAAGCAAACCGGGAAGAAGCTGCCGGCGGTCTGGGTGACGGCCAACTGGTCGCCGAAGAGGAAGTGCATGTCCAGGGTACACCATCACATCGTGCTGCCATCGGATGCACTGGAGCTCACCCGGAAGCTCTGGCAGAGGATCGGCGGGATCGGGACAATGCATCCGGAGCCTCTGAACACGGAAGGCGATTACACCAGGATCGCACAGTACATGGTCGACAACGTACAAGCCAGACCGGCAGGGGAGAACAGGTGGAGCGCATGCCGAGGAATGGCGAAGCCGGTGTACTCCGAACCGGTCGAGGTCTCAGATGTGGAAGACGTGCAGCCTCTCGACGGGGCGATCATCAAGGACGTCATGCGATACGAGGACGAGGATGGACGGACTGTCAGCGCATATCTCAGACAGACATTCCGAGAGCCGATCAAGATCAGAGGCGGGCAGATCGTTCTGCCGAGTAAGCGGAAACGCAGGAGGGCGAGCGCATGAGCAAACCGAGAGACAATTGGAGACCGTACGTCATAAACGTGCTGCGGGACTACTACGCGTACAAGCGCCTCGAGAAGGAGGCCCACAGCACCAGAGTGACAGCGCAGTACAACAAAGGCCGAGGCGGAGGGAGTGGCGTATCCAGGACAACCGAACAGGCCGCAATGCGCACCGGCCTCACCAGGCAGCAGGAACGGGAACTGAAGGCTGTGGAGAAGGCGATCAAGATCACGCGGGGAGGACCGGACGGGAAGATCAGGATCAAGGTCATCGAGCTGGTTTACTTCCGTGACACGCACACGATCGAGGGCGCGGCGCAGCAGGTGCATGTATCATACTGGACGGCACAGAAGTGGACAGACACGTTCATCCGGACGGTCGGAAAGAATCTCGGCCTGGAATAAAAATATACAAACCATTGCTCCGAAACGAGTCTATTCTGCTACCATCGGGGGTCTCAGAAAAAGCCAGGGGGGTCTTCGGAAATTCTGACAAGGACAACCGGAGGAGGTCGACAGGATGGCGAAGCAGCACAGCTCAGCAAATCCTCGACACGCGAACGGAAACCTCCGGAGAAAATACCGGGCCCGTCTGAAAGCACAGGGGGGCCCCTGCGGAATATGCGGGGGGAGGCTTGGTCCGATCCACTATGACGAGCCAAGCGATGCAGCCCATCCCCTGTCGTTCGTCGTTGATGAGATTCGTCCGATCAGTCGCTATAGGGAATTCGGGTATGAAAGCAGAGAAGATGCTGCAAAAGACTGGAACAACCTCCAGGCGGCGCACTATTGCTGCAATGCAGCAAAGAGTAATCATGTTTTGACAGAAAAAACAGACAGGGCAAAGAAGAAAGTAAATCTGCAAGATGGCTGCTGGTAACGGAAGCAGACTCTCAGGCAGTGGGGGAGGGTCCCCTGCCCGGCCCCGAGGCCCC
>Ga0326514_10001203_pt1 | contig 16941 bp, 28 predicted proteins | sample 3_2548_0518_D_FD_203653 | JGI IMG/M metagenome (GOLD analysis project Ga0326514, IMG submission 203653) | Bovine rumen microbial communities from UC Davis, California, United States - 3_2548_0518 | ecosystem: Host-associated > Mammals > Digestive system > Stomach > Rumen | place: USA...
ACAGACACCGTCTGGCAGATACCGCAGACTGACACCAGTGGAGTTGGAGAGGTTGAACATGTTCCCAGACAATCACACTGCAGGTGCGTCGGATACAAGGCGGGCGTTCTTGATGGGCAATGCTCTCGTGTGCGGGGTCATTGAGCGGACGGCGAGAGTGCTGATTGATATGATAGAATCAAAATAATGCGATTGTGAAAAAGAGAGAAATGCAAATCTCTCTTTTTTTTTATGTAATAATAATTTTTTTATTATAATGAGCATTGCCCATAAATACATAGAGTATGATTAAAGACTTTCAGACATATATCAATGAGGGATTGTTTGACAGAAGTCAATCTGAATTCATAATAAAAAAGACAGACAAAGGTGTTGAACAAACATATATCCCTAAAACGAAGAGTGAGTTACGCGACACTATAAAACGGCTCATCGACGAGCAAGGTGGTACTGATCATCCAAACTTGAACAACATAGATGTATCGGAACTACATGAACCTGATTGTTTCGATTGCTTGTTTGGTCCAGCAAGAGGCGGATTCAATGTCTGTCCAGATATATCCAGTTGGAAGATGAACGAAGAGTGCAGTACCATCGGAATGTTCCATGGTAACGATGTCATAAAGGAGTTTGTTGTTCCAGAAGGCATCACACGACTTGGTGAACAATTCTTTAGAGAGTGTGCTTCACTTGAGTCGGTTGTTATTCATGATGGTATATCCTGTATCGGAAATTATGCTTTTCAGGAATGTGGTAAACTGACTTCCGTTGTTATCCCAGACACTGTCACAGTTATTGAAAACGGTGCGTTTTTTGATTGTCTCGGTTTGACTTCCATTGAGTTGCCTGACAGTATAACACAGATGGGTGAATATGTTTTTTGGGATTGTAATCATCTGGAACATATAAATATTCCAAAAGGTGTGCGAATTATCGAACGAGAGATGTTCAATTTTTGTTCGAAACTTGAATCTATTGAAATACCAGACAATATAAGAGAGATTAGTGATCGTGCGTTCTCTTGCAGCGGACTGAAATCGATTGTTATTCCTAACGGTGTAACCTATATAGGATCATACGCCTTCTATGAATGTTTCTCCCTTGAACGTGTTGAGATACCAGACAGTGTGAGAGAAATAGGCGATGACGCTTTCGAATCATGCCGTAAATTAAAATCGATTAAGATACCATACAAATGTAAAATAGATGGTCGCATCGCCCCATTGCCAACTATCGTAACACGAAGACATCCTTAAAAAAGAACGGAAAACGAATCCGTTCTTTTTTTTTTTGTTATAATTATATTGATAATAATATTTTTAATATGAGAAATGACTTTATGAAATATGCTGTCTCGCGTGGATTAAACTCAATGCATGTAGAGAAAGATATGACAAAGATGTATAATGGCATCTCAAGTCCATATATCTTGGAGGAACGCGAACTGCATGTTCAGCAGTTGGATATCATCAGCAGATTGCAGATGGAACGCATTATCTTCCTTGGTTCGGAGATTAACTCTGACACCGCCAACATCATCATCGCCCAGTTGCTCTATCTTCAGAGTATCGGTGACCAACCCGTTACGATGATGATTTCCAGTCCTGGTGGTGAGATATATGCTGGCGAGAGTATTATCGACACGATGAACTACCTGACTATTCCTGTCCACACGCAGTGCGTGGGATTGGCGGCTTCTATGGCTTCAGTCATCTTGGCATGCGGTGAGGCGGGTAATCGTTGCGCTTTGCCACACAGTAGGATTATGATTCACCAACCTATGGGAGGTGCTCCCGCAGGTACACAAGCATCTGATTTCGAGATTAACTGCAAGCAGATTCTGGCACTCAAGAAAGAACTGGCACAGATGCTTGCCGACGCTTCTGGTAAAGATGTGGAGGAGGTTATCAAAGACTGTGACCGCGATTTCTGGATGAGGGCTGACGAAGCGTTGCCTGGTAAATACGGTGAGAAAGGATTGATTGATTCTATACTGGTCAAGAAAGAAAAGAAGTGATATGAAGAAAGAAACTTACCCATTACAGGAGAGTATGTATTGTCAGGTATGCAATCTGTACAATACATGTGAGAAGAGCAAGACATGCAGTTGCTCGGATTTTGTAACAGATACAGATATAAGAATAAGAAAAAATAAATAACAATGATACATACTTACGGAGAATACACAAAGAGTATTGCTGACGGAACAGCAGCGGAAGAACGGTTCATGAAAGCGTTCGTCAATACTTTCCCAGATTCTGAAGTGAAGGCATCGACCGTGTTTGACAATAAGAACCGTCACATAGATGTCATATGCAAACGAGGAAACAGTACGGTGACGTTTGATGTGAAGGCGGAAAAGAAAGTTAACAGAAGTGACAGTGCTGCAAGTACTGAATATACATGGGTGGAACTGCTTAACAATTTCGGAAAACCAGGTTGGGCATATGGTAAAGAGAAATACTTGGCTTTCGAATGGGGTAACGAGTTCATCATCGTGGAGCGTGAGAAGATGCTTAATATGGTGAACGACAGAAAGTTGCCAGAGATAAATACAGAGAACAGAAACTTGCCAGCATACTCGCAGTACCAGAGAGCGAAGTATGGCAATAAGGATGTATGTGTGCTTACACCGATTGCCGATCTGCGGGAGATTTCAAAATTTATATTAAAGAAGTAATTGTAATAATAATTTTTTTATTAGAATCAAATTGGTGCATTTTGTAAACTCGACTTTGCAAAATGCACTTTTTTTGTATTTTTCTTCAAAAAAATTTGGTGGTTTCAAAAAAAAGTTGTACCTTTGCACCGTAAAACAAAAAACAAGAATAAAAACAAAAAACAAAACTATTATGAAAATGAATGCACTTATCTATGGTATGATTGAGGAACAGAAGTTCGAGGCAATGGCGGAAGAGATTGGTTATGAGAGAAAGACCACATTCTTCTCGGATTTGTCCATTGCGGAGTTCTACGATATCAATTCCGTAAAAGACACTTATAACAGAGTGTTTGCGGAATGGAAGAGTGACATGATTTATTTCACGGAGTTCGTCATGAGTCTCAACTGGAAATGTTGGGAATGGGCAAACACAAACCCAGAACTCTCTGGTGTATATGTCGAACTGTTTGAGAAAGCGCAAGATTATGTCCTTGATAACTGGAAAGGAGACAAGTTGAGTTATTACCTTAATACAACAGACTGATGAATAATTTTATTGAATCTATTATAGAATATGCAGAATGCTCGATAAACAAGTTCGGGTTGAAGGATAACTTGGAAATGAAGACACTCATTGTCAATTTCGTTATTGGTGTTGCGCAGATGCGGCGATACACATTAGACCAGTTCATTGACAATGCACAAAAAATCGCTGATGATTTTGCAGAAGATTTGGCGACAAGGGAACATTGGAAATAATATACGTTATGAGCAGAGTTTATATAGCGGGACCATTTTCAAAACCGAGAACACGGAAAGCTCTTTTGAAAATGATAGACATAGCAGCCAAACGTTACGGACGTGTTGAGTTGTATATTCCTATGGAGTATAAGGTGCCTGGCGATTTTCAGAAACTTGATGGAACATGGAACCTGTCCAATGCAGAATGGGCGAAGAGGGTTTATGACAACGACATCCAGCATCTGGACAATGCGGAAGTTGTCATTGCACTGAACGTCGGTTTATATCGTACTGCAGGAACGGTGTGGGAAGTTGGATATGCAAAAGGGAAAGGAATTCCTGTTTATGCATACACACCGAAATGGGCGATGAAGAATGATATGTCACTGATGCTGATGAACAGCTATAACGGATATGTCGACGAGAAAGGATTTATTCACAGGTTCACGGAAGAAGAACTCAATAAGTTTAATCAGAAATAAACTTTTTAATAATAATATAATTATGAATCAAAGAGAGATAGTATTAAAATTCATCAAAACAGTACCAAGTAAAAAGGAATTGGCTAATATACATCTTGAAGAATTGTCTCGTATACCAAACATAGGAGAAAACATTCACTATGATGTGTCAGGTTTTAAATATGATTTTCCAACAAAGGGGAAAGTTGTTAAAATAGAAACAATACTGTATCCTCGCCTTGAAGTTATAGAAATAACAATAGATATATCCAAATAATAAAGGACTAATAATTATGCCAGCAATTAAATCATTTGGAGAACATGAGGTTTTCTCCGCAGAAGAACTTAAGAAACTTCAGACAACTGGAGAAACACGTAAGTATGCAATCCCATTGGAGATTGATATCTACGGCAATATTCTTATTCACCATTATTGGACAAACGGAATGTTTAGGACAGTTAATCCGAAGTATATACACGGAACCATCAATTTTCATGATTTGAAATTACATGATGATAATGGCAATAGTGAGGCAATTACTGTTAAATGTGGAAATTGTCTTCAGGAAATGCCATTGGTGTTTAATCTTCAGATGACCGATGCAAGTGCACGTGTGTTTAGCAATATTCTTCATAACACCGCATGTTTCACCAAGACTTCCCATTACCCAGCAATCGGCATTGTCGAAATTCCAGTCGGCACCAAGTTCGCAGATGTAAATGATGTGAACGGATGTATAATGATTGTGGATAGTGAAATCAAAATAACGAATATCATCTGCGGTTTTGGAAATGAACCAGAGTACTATATGCATCTTGGATTCACTGGATATGACCAGGAGAATGTAGAGAAACTGCCCAAAGTTGTAAAACTTCCGTTGAACCACAATATGTATTGATATTAAAAAATTGTTATTATTATGAATACAGAAAACAGAAAAGAGATTTATAAACTTCTTTGCAAGTTAAAAGAAATATCAAATATATTTAATATGATGAACGGTTCATTATATTCAAGCATATGTGCGGATGAAATGAACGATATCTATAATAGATTAAAAGATAAACATTCGATTGATGTACAATTTTATCAACCTTGTGAAGGGAGAGTTGCATTTTATAATCTTGACGAGTTAATTGACGAGTATAAATCGTGAAACTAATAATAATATTTTTATTAAAAAGGAGAACAACATTATGACCGATAAAATGAAAGAGCTTGAGTCTCGTAGGGCGGCTTGGGTGGAGCAAGTTCAGAAACAGAAAGAGAAATTTGATGAAGAGGCAAGACAAATACGTGCGGAGGAACGTCGCCGCAAACAGTCCGAGAAAGAGAATTTTCTTGATGACCTTACAGTAGAGATTGCAGGAGGATACGACATGAATTTCGAACAGGCCAGAATTATAGTTGACCAGGCGTGGGAACGCGGTCACTCTTACGGCTACCAAGAGGTTCGTGGTTTTGCAGAAGAGTATGCAGAGTGGGTTGAGAAGATTATTAAACTTCAGGAAGAAATTGACTATTAATTAACTTTTAAAATATAAAACATATGAAACAATTTTTAATTATTTTTCTATCGGTTTTGATGCTTGCTGGTGCTGGCACAGTTATTTACAAGCGTATTGAGTTTAAGCAGAATTGTTCTGGGCGCCTCGAACGCGCAGCTAATGCAAATACTGTCGAGTTGGCGGTTAAAGAACTGGATGCCGCTATTAAGTATGCAGAAGCAAAAGGATATACATCTGGTTATACGTCTGTAATTTATCGGACACCAGATGAGGATGTCGAGTATTGGTACAATAACCTGTGCGCGTCCCGACAGGAGTTGCTTAATCTGCCAGACAGTTCGTCTACGCTTGAGAAGACGAACACACTGATGAAATTGCGGGAAACACTTACCGATACTGGTGAGAATGGAACACATGTGATTTATCCAGACGGATTGCCATTTTATCCGAATAATTTTCTGTGGGGAATTCTGAGGTTGATTGTTTGGAACGCAATCCTTGTAATATATTTGGCATTAAAACTAATGGACTAAAGATTTTATGAAAGAAACTTTTGAAGATATTAAACAGGCACACAGATTGATTTACCAATATATCAGAGGTTCTCATGCATACGGGTTGAATGTAGATACTTCCGATGTTGATACTGGTGGTGTATATATTACGGATAATGAACGTCTGCTTGGTCTTCGTTCCAATTACTGCAAGCAAATCGCAGATAAAAAGAATGATAATGTCTGGTATGAGGTTGGTCGCTTTCTTGAGTTACTTATGAATTCCAACCCCAATATGTTGGAAGCACTGTTTATCCCTGACAGATGTGTGATATATAAGCATCCTGTTATGGATATTATTCTTGAGAACCGACATAAGTTTTTGACCAAGAGGGCATTCAATGCATTAACATCATATGGGATAGACCAGATTAACAAGGCCAGAGGTCTTAACAAGAAGATTGTCAATCCGATAGTTGGTAGAAAAGAACCTATTGATTTCTGCTATACTTTTAGGAAGCAGGGTACCCAACCTATTAAGGATTGGTTGGATGAACACGGACTCAAGCAGATTTATTGCGGGTTGAATCACCTTCCTAATATGGACCAGATGTATGGAGTCTATTATGATTGGGGACAGCATATCCATATGGAGTGGAAAACCGCTGAAGAATTTGCCGAATATATGACCACATTGGCTGGTATTCATTGGGTTGATGATATCATTTTTAATATTGATAAAGATGTATATAATAAACTTGCATACGAATATGGATATGATGAAATGGAAGATGCCAAATATAATTATCAAAAATATCTGAAAGTATATAAAGAAATTATACCTAAAGGATATCATGGTATAGTTAAAGAGGATGGTTCTTCATGTTATGTTCATCTTGACTCTATTGTTAAATGGGATAAACCTATTTGCTGGATGAGTTATAATGATGATGGGTTCCAGTCTCACTGTAAACAATATAAAGATTATAAAGACTGGGAGAAGAACCGCAATCAAGTTCGATATGAATCCAGTCTCGAAAAGAACTATGATTCTAAAAAAATCATGCATAGTGCTCGTCTGATTCAAATGGGTATTGAGCTTGCAAAAACGGGTGAATTTAATGTTGATAGAGAAAAAATGGGTGACAGGCAATTCCTGTTGGATATCAGAAATCACAAATACGAATACGACTATCTGATTGATTACTGCGAGAAGAAAAAAGCGGAGATGGACGAGGCGATTAAAACTTGCAATCTTCCCGAAGAGATAGACAAGGACTTTGTAAACGAGTTGCTAATCAGAGTTCGCAAGGTTTTTGATTACGAGGAAAACCGTTAAACAATAACACATGGATATGAAAAGAAACGAGAAACGATATGCTGTTCAGATATCCGCTTATGTATATGCGGACAACGACGAGCAAGCAAAAGCAATTGCAAACAAGTATTGTGATGTCATCAATCAATTGGATGATGCAAAAGCAACGGCGGATGTTCTTGCAGAAGTATCTTTTGGTAGTCTGACGACAAGAAAGATACAATTATAAGAACAGGATTTTAATTTAATAATAAAATTATTATTAAAATGCGGTGGTAAAAAGATTGCAAAAACCAATTCCTTGCCACTTCTTTTCCGTTCTGCTGCACTTTCTATATCCAAGTGATAAGATGAATGTCTGACAAAAATAAAGTGTCTTAAATCGAATCTTTTTGAATCTGGTTCTGATGACATATATTTTTCAATAAACGGTCATTTTGCAAAGTCGACTTTACAAAATCAACTTTTTTGACATTTTATTGCTGAAAAATTTGCACATATGAAAAAAAGGTTGTACCTTTGCACCAGATTTAAAAACAACTAAACAGTATATCGAAATGAAACTTTTTAAAAAAGACGGAGTAACTTACGGAGTTATTGACAAATTTAACATTCGTCGCCTTTTGGCGCAGTATCAAAACGGTAACTACATGGTATACATCTTTGATGATGGAACCAAAGTTCGCGAAACAGAGGGTGATGATTTCATTCCTGCGTTCTCAGAGAACACTGATGTGTGTCTTACAAAGAAATGTAGTCAGGGTTGTGTGTTCTGTTATGAGGGATGCACAAAGGATGGTCTTCATGGACGCATTGACTATCATTTCCTCGACACACTGCATGCGGGTACTGAGGTTGCATTGAATGGTAATGATATGAATCATCCGCAACTTGATGAGTTGCTTCACAAGTTGAAAGAGAAAGGTGTGTTTGCAAACATCACAGTCAGCAAAAACCAGTTCATCCAGAACTACGAGAGGATTATCAACTACCAGAAACAAGAACTTCTTTATGGTATTGGTATCTCCGCAAACACTTTTGATGACGAGTTTATTAAAATGATTGAGGGTGTAAAGAACTCTGTTATCCACACCATCGCAGGCATTTGTACGGTGAACGAATATAAGAAGTTGTTTGGTCACCGAGTAAAGGTGCTTGTACTTGGTTACAAGAATCGTGGTCGTGGTGTCGAGTATCTTAAAAAGAACAATAGTGATATCTATGACAATATCCAAGAGTTGAACGAGAATTTGCAAGAGATTGCCAAAAACGTACTTGTATTAAGTTTCGACAATCTTGCTATTGAGCAATTGCAAAACATTCACGCAGTAGTGGGTGATGATTGGGACACTTTCTACATGGGTGACGACGGCAACTATACTTTCTATATCGACCTTGTCGCTGGTACATTTGCCAAGAACTCATGTATTGACGAGCGGTTCCCAATAGGAGATAAATCTATGGATGATATGTTTAATTTTATCCGTGATAAATACGGAGCAAAAAAAGTTGCATGATATGGAAAGTACAATAGCAGCATTGGCATTTTTTGCCATAGTAGGATTCGCTCTTGCAATAATGGCTCTTTTTCTGGTCATTGCATGGGCAAAAGATTTAGATGAACGTGTTAAAAAATTAGAACAAAAATATGAAAAGACAAATTAGACAAGGAGTATTTGAGACAAACAGTAGTTCAGAACATTCTATTGCTGTTGTAGCATACAATGATTATGAACGATGGCAGAAAGGTGAGTTGGTTGCAAGAGAGTTGGGCCGAAAGGAAAGTCCTGACCCTGCAGGTAACTTCTGGTCATACATCCATGAGATTGAGTTCGCGCCTGCAGAGCAAAAGGATGAGTTGAACATGAAACTCATTCAAGAGAACTACAAACACTTCATAGACCCAACTACTGGTTGGAAACCTTGCAAATCACCTGATAAGTTGATGGATTTGTACAAGGCTGGTAAACTCAAAGGGAACATGTTCTTGTACACTGATTATGAGACATTCCATGAATTCGGATTTGATGGAGAAACTTATTGTGAGCATTTTAGCCACAATATCCCTAACGGTTTGAAAGTATTTGGAACTTATTATCACAGTTAATAATATGAAGAAGCAAATTAGAAAAGGTGTATTTGAAACAAACAGTAGTTCGACACATGCAATGGCCATCCAGACTTATCCGAATGTAATGTATGGTATATATGCCAATTTATCGGATGAAACTATTGAAACCCACAATAACTCTGACGAAGTTAAAGAAGGGTGGCAATGTAAATTAATAAAGAAAGAAGATTTGCCTTGCAGTGTTACCTTCCATGAGGGAGAGTTCGGTTGGGAAATTAGAACTATAAAACCTGACGATTATGACACTAAAGCATCGTATTTGTATACTTTGATGTCTGAGTCGTTATCATACGAAGAGTTTGATGAGGCGGTTAAACGCATTGAAAAGTGGTTAAACGAAGAGGGTATTACTGCTGAGTTCCAACCATACGAGAAGATTGACAAAGTACACATGAATGAGTATGAGTATTTACCCTCTATGGTTAAACTTATTCGCAAGAATGAACATGATTGGGGTTATGTTGACCACAGTGATGAAGCAGAAGATTTCCTTTGTTATGTGATTTCTAGAAAAGGTAACTTCTTTAACTACTTGTTTGGTGACAGTTTCATTAAGATGGGTAATGATAACGTTGAATGTGACATTTCTCTATGCAGCGAAGATGATCACTGGGCATTTGATTGTACACACAAAAAATTTTATAAAGGAAACTAATATGAAAAGACAAATTAGACAATGTGTGTTTGAGACTAATAGTAGTTCAACACACACAATTTCAATCGCAAAGTCAAATGAATATTCTCGCTATGTACCGACCAACACTATTATATTTTTCAGTAGTGGTCAGTTTGGATGGGAAAACGAAGTATATCATTCATACAAAAATAAGGCGGCTTATCTTTGGACTGGTATTGTGACAAGTGGTATTTTTGACGCTGAGGCTATTGAGAAAATAAAAAATAGTATCACACATATACTCGAACGATACGAGTGTATAGCATGTTTTCAGCCATATAAAGTTGAAAAATATGAAGCGTGTGACCGTGAGTATATTGAGTTTGCTGATGAACAAGGTTATATTGATCATAGTTACGAACTTAGTGAGTTTCTTCGCGCCATGTTCCCTGACAATGATGGCACTATTGACGAAGTACTATTTCTAAACTACCTATTCAATCCGTATTCATATATTGAAACCTCAAATGACAATAATGATGAGGAGTGCTATGGGTATTACCCATCAGATAATAATATTCACGGAGAAAGAATTGAATTCTATAAAGGAAACTAATATGAAAAGAAGAGTCAGAAAATCAGTATTTGAAACGAACAGTAGTTCAGTTCATACAATCACAATCTCAACGAGCGATGCATATCTCAATGTGATTGCAAACCTTAAAGACAATGTTATAGGTTTTCGTTCTGGTCAATTTGGTTGGGAGCATGAAGAGTATGACGATACCGAGACGAAGGCTTCATACCTTTGGACGGGTGTTGTAACAAGTAATCTATATGACAAAGACCAAATTGAAAAGATAAAAGATAACATTCGCTCAGTATTGGGCGCTCATGGCCTGTCTGCTTGGTTTGAGGATTATAAGATTGAAACTTATAGTGACGGAAAGCAATACAGCAGTTTTAAAAATTGGTCATATATAGACCACTCTTCATGTTTGGATGATTGGTTTGATGCAATGTTCCCTAATCATGGTGACGATATTAACGGAGATTATCTTCTTTGGTATCTATTCAACCCTGAATCTTTCATTCATACAAGTAACGATAACGATGATTACGACCGCTACCCAACTCGCAATGTTGGTGACGACGTAATGCAATTCTGTAAATATAATTGATATGAATAAGAAAATTAGACATAGTGTGTTTGAGACTAATAGTAGTACTCAACACACTCTGACTATTCAGCGTCAGGTTGATACGAAAGGTAATGGTTGCATTCCTTCCAATACAGTATTCAAATTTACAAACAGTAAAGTTGAGGACATTGAGGGGAGCACCACATGGGAAGATGATTGTGAGATTGTTCCGTTTGCTACTGAGGTGGATAAATTAGCACTTTGTGTTGCTTTCTGTCGTAACTCTTACGAAACCATGTTAAATAAAGAGACCAATCAATGGTACTGGGATTATATGGAAGAGGCGGGTTATACCGAAGATGGCGGATACAATTACGACAACATAAACAATGTTGCGAAGGATAAACCATTTTTTAAGGAACTTTATCAGGCAATAAAAGAAGTCCGTAACACCGAGTTGGTATTGGTGGGTGCTATTTACAACCTTGAATCGTTGAATGATGATATGGCATTTGAAAGTTTGGTTAACTCTTATCGCCAAAACGTGGATAGTGATTACCTTGATGATGATCTGGTAACATTCTTCAAGAATATTATTTTTGGTGATTATACAATTTTTGATGAGTTATTCCCATGTTAAGACAAATTAGAAATAGTGTATTTGAAACTAACAGCAGTTCAACACATGTAATTTCAATTTACAATTACATTGCAATCCTCACTGATGAGGAATATCAGAAGTATCTAAAGAACGAGGTTATTGTTACTCGTTATGGAGAAATCTACGATGCAAATGATAAAGAGGTGAAAAAAATCAGTGATTGGAATATTGTTAATAAACATGACAGCTGGTACGATGACTCTGAGGTAACACATGAACAACGAGAAATTGATGGTAAAATCATTCATGTTCTATCAATCTGTAGAGGTGAAGAGCGTGAAGAATTCCGTGGATAAATAGGAAGAATTATAACAAAAAGCAAAAATGTTGACACAATTATGACAGAATTAAAAATAAATGGTAAAATTTTCCATTTTGTTCCATATAACGAATGGGGAAAAAATTGGGATTGTACCTACAATTTAACTATTGAAGGCGCATCGAAAATCCTTGAAAATAGTAATATTCATAAAGAGCCCGAATTTGATAAAATTAAATATTACGGTATAGATGGCTTCAAAGGTTTTGTCTCGTTAGAACCTGCATCTGATGATAGTGGTTTTTTTGATTTAAAAGAGCAACTTGAAGCCGCAAAGTTAGGATGTAATATCATTTACGAATACATTAAATAATTTTTCTGTATACTTGACAAAAACAATAACGATTATGAAGAAACAAATAAGAACTGGTATGTTCGAGACTAACAGTAGCACGCAGCACGCGTTGGTCATCCGTTGTAAGAATAAAAACATGAGTATTGCTGATGGCATTCCAGAGGGTGTAAAACTTCCAGAAAAAGTCAAATTGTATGCAATGACATGGGGCGATATTGATAATATAAAATTAACGACTATTGAAAATCGTATTTTGTATTTGTACAATATTCTTCTTACTTGGGATGCACCTAAACATGAGTTAATCTCGTTTTTGTGTAAACTTGATGAATTGGGCATCAACTACGAACTAACACCATACGACGATGATGTCTATTTTGACGGTTTCTCTGACGACATTCTCGAAAAGATAATTCATAAAAACGAAAATCTAATGGCGTTTTTGTTCGCTGATGATATTTTCTACGACACTTATGCTGATGACTGCGGTAGTTGGGAGCAGCAATGTGAATGGGAGAATACAATTTCAAAGTTTATTAAAGAAAGTAAAAACGACGTAATCGAGTTACGTGATAGATGTTAAGATTATGAAACAGCAAATTAGAAAAAGTGTGTTCGAGACCAACAGTAGTTCGACACACGCAATGGCAATTCAGAAGTATCCGAATGTAATGTATGGCATATATGCCAATTTATCGGATGAAGACATTGAAACCCACAACAACTCTGACGAAGTTAAGGAAGGCTGGCAATGCAAGTTAATAAAGAAAGAAGATTTACCTGGTATTGTTACTTTCCATGAAGGCGGATTCGGTTGGGAAATCAGAACTATAAAGTCTGACGATTATGACACTAAAGCATCGTACTTGTATACTTTGATGTCTGATTCGTTATCATACGAGGAGTTTGACGAGGCGGTTAAACGCATTGAAAAGTGGTTAAACGAAGAGGGTATTACTGCCGAATTCCAACCATACGAGAAGATTGATAAGGTGCATCTGAACGAATATGAATATTTACCTTCAATGGTTAAATTTGTTCACGATAATGAACATGATTGGGGTTATGTTGACCACAGTGATGAAGCAGATGATTTTCTTTGCTATGTGATTTCCAGAAAAGATAATTTATTCAATTATTTATTTGGTGACAGTTTCATTAGAATGGGTAATGACAATGTTGATTGTGATATTTCTCTATGTAAAGAGGATGAACATTGGGCATTTGATTGTACACACAAAAAATTTTATAAAGGAAACTAATATTAATAATAAAATTTTTATTATAATATGATAATAAGAAAGTGAGAAATAATCAGGCGTCAGAATATGTTTGGCGGGATTTTGTTATTATTATATAAATAAGTATTATTAAATTAAAGAAAAATGAGTATGAGTACAGAAAATCAATCAGTAGGATGTGGAGTATTCAGTATGTCAGAAATGCTGTTCGTTGTATTCCTTATTTTAAAGTTAACACATTATATTGACTGGTCATGGTGGTGGGTGACTTCTCCTCTTTGGATTGGTTTCGCACTTTGGTCAGTATTGGTTATTATTATTTGTATATTAACAATATTATTTAAAATTTAATAAATATGAAATCACAAAAATTAAGTGAAAAGGGCATTAAAAGATTTAATCTTGAAAATGCAGAACAATCAATCGAGAAGAGCAAAAAAGCGGTTCCAGTTAAGGAATGGAATAACTTTGATGATTATTTTAAAGAGGAGTTTGAAGATCGATACAACAATAAGAAATGGTATGAAAGAGTAAAAGACTTTTTTGTATACAGTATTGGATGGAATGTGCGCAATTGGTGGATTGATACAAAATGGTATTTTCATAACCTGAAGTGTTTTCAACCAATGCTTAAATCATGGCGTTCGTGGGATTATAAGTACCAGATTGATTTGTTTGTTTTCGGACTCAAGCAACTGGCGGATGCAATTGACAGATATGGAAACGAGGAAGATGTATCCCGCAACAAAAAGGTTGCCGCCATCAGATCACTTATTGCCGAAATCGAACTGGATTATCAAGATACTGTGGATAAACGATTTTCAAGTATGCACAGTTATTTTAGTAAAATCATAAAGTACTCTGACGGTTCGGTATCACACATCTGTACTGATGAAGACGCTTATGTGAAAGACCGCGAGAGATACCATGCCGCACTGAAGAAAGCGCGTAAGGCACATTACGACAAGATATTCAAATTGATTATCGGTCAGGATGATGATAAACTCAATCAGATGGTCAAAGATAAGTACGAAGCGTTATCTGAAGAAGAAAAGAAAAAATTCGATCCTTATGTAGCACGTGTAGAACTGTTCGACGGTTCTGGAATCGAAGGTTGGTGGGATTAAAAAGAATAACTATATGAATGTAATAAAGACTGATATCAAAGGTGTCGTGGTTATAGAACCAAAACTGTTTAAAGACAACAGAGGTTATTTCTATGAGTCTTTCAACGTAAAGGAATTCAACGACAAAGTCGCTTCTGTCAATTTTGTACAGGACAACGAGAGCAAATCGTCATATGGTGTGTTACGTGGAATCCACTATCAGAAAGGTGAATATTCTCAAGCGAAACTTGTCAGAGTTGTCAAGGGGAAAGTTTTGGATATCGCCGTTGACCTGCGGAAAGACTCACCGACATATGGTAAATGGACGAGTGTTATTCTGTCTGCAAGAAACAAGAAACAGTTTTTCTTGCCGAGAGGAATGGGACATGCTTTTGTTGTTCTTTCAAAAACTGCTGTATTCCAATACAAGTGCGATAATTTTTACTGCAAGGAATCAGAGGGTGGAATCACATGGAACGATTCAACGTTGAATATCGATTGGAAGATTCCAGAGAAAGATATCATATTGTCAGAGAAGGACAAATGCCACAAGACATTCGAACAGTATAAAAGCAATCCAGATTTTTAGCACCATTTTGTAAAGTCAACTTTGCAAAATGAAGAAAAAATGAAAAAAGTTTGAAAAAAATTTGGTAGTTTCAAAAAATTGTATTATCTTTGCACCAGATTTAAAAACGAACAAATTATGGGAACAAATTTTTACGCAAGACACATTGTCACTGAAACCGAGTATGTTGAGATGCAGAAAGCATTGACAGAACGTCAACTCGATAGGTTGGAGGAATTAATTCATGATGCCAAAAAAGAATATCACATCGGCAAACGCAGTGGTGGATGGCAGTTCTTGTTCTGTCCGCACGTTAAGGTGAGAAGTGGGTTTTATAATTCTGGAGAAGTTGTATCCCCATGGGAAAACACATTGTCATCGTTAAAGGAATATCTATCCAGACCAGATGTCGAGATTTATGATGAGTATGGACGAAAGTTCACACCAGATGAGTTTTGGAACGAAGAAGTCGGAGAGTCCTTGTATAATGATCCAGAAAAATATATTAATGGTGAACAGTATTACAAGAAATACCCCAATCAACGCAGTGGGATATTCATGGAGGATACTGAATTTACAACAGAGGAGGGATTGAGATTCTCTACCGATGAAGACTTTTGTTAAACAATTTAATAAGATTAGAAAGAACATGAAAATATTTGCATGGTCAGACGGACATGGTGAGTTTCCATATAACTGGGCAAACGAAGAACATGTCGACGTAATTATAATCGCAGGGGATATTGTCCCGTTGTATATTCAACGGAGTCCAGAATCATCTCTGAACTGGTTTGAGAGTGAGTTCTTTGATTATGTCCGTTCGGTAAACGCGGATAAGGTCATACTCATTGCAGGTAATCATGATTTTATGTTTGAGTATTTCGATAAGACGTTTCTTCTTTCCGAAATAAAGAATCATTCGTTGGATGACAAACTTATCTATCTGCAGGATGATACGTATGAGTATGGCGGTGAAAAGTTCTATGGAACGCCTTGGATTGCGGACCTGCGGAACTGGGCGTTCTATGCAAAAGATTTGGATGAGAAGTTCAGTCATATCCAACCAGATACAACCATCCTTATAACACATATGCCTCCACGTGTTGGAAGTGTTGGTTCCTCTTATCCGTTTGCGGAGTTTCAGGGTTATCGTCCAGAACGCAATTTCGGAAGCTATGCATTAGCAAACAGAATATTGGAACTTCCAAATTTGAAACTGAATTTCTGCGGACATGTCCACACTGGAACACACGGTGGTGTCAAATACGGAAACTGTAAGATATACAACGTATCAATCAAAAATGAAGATTATGAAAAAGTGTATAATCAGACTTATGTTGATACGGAAGAAAAAATAGGTTTTTAATTTTATTGAACAATGAAGTACTACAGATATTCGGAAGAAGATGTGCGTGATATTCTGAACGCCAAAGACAAAAGAGAACTGATGGTGGTGTGGAATAAAATAAACGAAAACGGGTTGATGATAACCTGTTCTGCATGTAAAAACGACTATCCGTATTTCGAGAGTCCCGTTTTGAAAGATGAGGTGTGGGATAAAGTCACAGCATACTATAACTTACATGAAGGTGGTATCCTGCGGGCGATATCTGTTCCGTATGACATCAACGCATCGAAGATATATAAGTTGAAGACACTTATGAATGTGGACACACA
>Ga0326514_10001204_pt1 | contig 16936 bp, 18 predicted proteins | sample 3_2548_0518_D_FD_203653 | JGI IMG/M metagenome (GOLD analysis project Ga0326514, IMG submission 203653) | Bovine rumen microbial communities from UC Davis, California, United States - 3_2548_0518 | ecosystem: Host-associated > Mammals > Digestive system > Stomach > Rumen | place: USA...
GCTGGGCCATCCGGTGCGTCAAGTAAGCTGGATTTTGTGTGTGAATTCAAGCTAGCTGATAACGCTACTACGGTGGACATCACGATCAAGGCTGAAGAAGCCATTAACGTGACCACGCAGAGGTTTACGATATTCGAGTTACTGTAACAAGTACTTGACAGCAGCCAATACGAAGATGCCGAGTATGAAAATGCTCGGCATTCCTATTGCCGTGTACCAGAAGAGTCGGCGCACGTTCCACGTCTTGGATTCCATGTCGAACAGCTTGATGGTCGACATGGCCACATGCAGTTCTACGATGATGAACATGTAGACTAGCTCTATGATGTTAACATAGGGCTGTTCAGTCAATTCTGAGTTGATTTCCCTAATCATGTACTAGAAACTACTTCATCTTTCGGCTCTTCGGAACTTTCGTCATCGAGGTCGTTGAGCCAGAGTACGACCGGTTCTTCCTCGCCGTCGATTTCCATCTTGGAGACCGGTTTGAATCCGAACAACTGTAGCAATTGGTTCGTCTTGCCCTCGGATACCGAGGTGGCTGCGAAAAGTGGCTGGCCGAGTGCGCCCATCTGGGAGGCGAGTTCCTGGGACACATCCTGCGCCGATTCACATTCGTCGGAGACGGTGAGGAACTCCAGCTGGAGTCGACCGTCTAGGTTCTGGGCACTGCGCAACGAGTAGATGTCCAGAGGAATGAAGCCCATATAGGACTTTACCGTAGGGTCGATAATGGACGCTACTGCCACCGGGATATTCTCCTCGGTAATGTAGATGATGGTGACTGCGTTCATCAGTCGGTCGACCGTTTCCGGCGTGGCCGGGCTGGTGTTGTTGTACAGTGAGTCCGGGTTAAGGTCGCGCTTGCCGTCGATAATGTCGGAGAGGAGGAACATAGTCTCCTCGTTGATGTCGCTGGGGCTCTTGACGAACACCTCGTAACGGTTCGGATCAAGACCTTCGGTAAGACCTGGGGCCACGTCCGTGTTGAATTGGTCGAGATCGTCTTCGATGAAGTTCATTAGTTCATCTCCTTCAGTAGTTCGTCAATGCCGTTTTGCTTGAGCTTATTGTGGAATTCCTGTCGTAGTCCGCGAGCGAAGGCGGTTGCCGCGTTCTGCTGGGCGATAGCCTTCCTCTCTTCATCGGTCTTCTCCGGTTCAGGCTTCTTGTCGCTGTATTCGTCGTACACTTCCTTGTGGACTCTCGGAGGAAGTTTCACTACTGGCACGTCGAGCTTGCCGGTCTTGAGCATCTGGTAGATGTTCTTCGCTTCTTCGGCGGCAGGGACTGTTGCGACCGAGTAATTGTCTTCCACGTTGTTCTTTGCTTGTTCAGCCATCTTTTCGGAGATTTTGGCAACGAGAGTAGGAATTGCGTTGTTGTCGAGTTCCTTGCTCGTGTCGATGTTGTACTCGGAGGCGATATACGCCTTGTCGTCGAGCGGAGCATGTTCCATGTTCTGTACGTTTCCGGCGCATCCGACGATGCTCGGCGCAATGGCTAGAGCTGCCGGTGCGAGAACCTTCTTGCCGAAGTTCTTCATGGAGTCTACCACGCCTTCCACGAGCGCATCGTTGTTAAGGGCGTCGCAACCCATCTTGATTGCGTCCTTGAGTCCGGTGTCGATGCTTACCTGGCCCACAGCCGTGTACATGTCGTCCGTTCCGGTAGGGCTTGCCTCGACCAGCACGGTGCTGTTGTCTACCAAGGTGAGGCGGACTGTGCCGTTTTCGCAGTTGAACACGTAGCAACGGTCGTCGATCTTGTGCCCGTTGGTTTCTTGACCGGAGGCCATGTCGCAGAACGAGCACGCGCTCTTTTCGTCAAGGTTCTTGTTCTGTGCCAGTTCGCAGAGCAGATACAGCTTCTTCAACGCCTCGATTTGGGATGCGTTATCGAAAGTCTTTGACTTGTCCAGATTCGTGATAAATTCGAAATTCATAAGCAAATTCCTCGAACTACACTGGCAGTTTATCGGATTTGCCATTGAAAATGCGATTTGCTATATTTCCAAATAACTGTAAAAAGTACTTTTTTATGAAACCAACAAAGGTTCTACTTTCGAATTTCTCGGAAGAAGTCGTGGCGGTGCCCGACTTCGCTCCCGGCAGTTTCGGCATGGATCAGGTAATCCGTGGCGACATGGACGACCGTGAATGGCGTCGATGGGTATCGCTCACCAAGGTCAGTGAAGTGAAGCAGTTGATGGGCAAGTACCGTCGCGAGCACGGCACTGTCGGTCTGCGAGATGCCGTCGTGAAGTTCCTACTCGACAACAACATCACCGTAAGGGGATATGAAAATGATTAACGTACCGTCTATCAACCAGATCATCAACGAGGACGACGTCCGGTACCTGTTCCGCACATGCGCCGAGTCGAAGTTTGTCCGCGGCAACAGCCACTACAGCAACGTCGTGGACAATACCGAGTTCGTGTTCGACGCCAATGATGAAACCATCAATGCCTATGCCGGCCAAAGGCATAACGGATACCAGATTACCCTTCTCATGGGTATCACTTGCTGGGTGGCCAACTTCGCCTTCCTTCGCACGTTGCACACCATGTGCATGCCGACTGCGAAGGTGAGCATGCTCGCCGCATGGTTCCGTAGCCAGCTGATGGCCGACGATGACAATCCGCCGACAGTCCAGGGTCTGGTATTTGCTATGAAGAAGGTCGACTTCGCCAAGTTCCATATCGACGGTACTTACTTCCGCGAACTGTGGCGTTCCAACGTCATGGTCGCCATCGAGGCTTGCATCGCGCACGAGATGGGACACATCTGTCTCGGCCACTGCGACGATCCGGGATACGACGGTACTGTCATGTCGTCCAACCGCAACACCGAGCGTCAGGCCGACTTGTTCTCTTGCTCCATCCTCCAGTGCGGTACTAACACCTCCGAAAAGGGCATGGGTGCTCTTCTCCTCATGCTGAGCTTGTACTGCTTCAACCCGCAGTATGTCGGCGACCGTACTCATCCGGATTCTTCGGAACGCATCGATAACATGCTCACCAGCTTCAAGAACATCATTCCTGAGAAGGACGTGGCGTTGATCCGTAGCATGATGAAGGCTATCTACTCTGCTAAACTTCCTAAACCGAAGAAACCAAAGAAGAAAGATGAAGATTAAAGTAACACTCGGTGTCCAGTTCATGCAGAAGGATCGCGTGACGGACATGCCCACGATGCATCCGATGACTCGGCATGACTACGTGATGGACGTGACGCTTTCCCCGGAACTCGAACCGTTCATCGACGAGTACGCGAAGGCTGTCAGCGAACCGGAATACAACCCGTCCTATGACATCGGCAGCAACCTCATTGCGCTGATAAAGCCACGTGTCAAGAAGGCTTACCCAGACATGTGGCAAAAGGTACAGACGGAGAAGGGGTTCGTTACTCTGAAGCCTACGAACGAGGCCATCCTCGATGCAGCAATCTGCCTTGAGGTGGACGACTACATCGACGAATTCATCGAGGGTAACAAGAACAGGGTTCTGTCCGAACTGGACATTGTCCCACCGGCTGACGACGAGCGTCTGTACCTAGCCAACGTGTTCCTACGGAAACAGAGTTGGCAACTTGCAGACGAGAACTGTAAGGAATAAAAGAGAAGGCGACGGAATCCGTCGCCTTTCTTGTTGTATTTTCGGTTTCCAAGGTGGAATCGCAACTTGTCTCATTCATTACTGCTTGATACCGAGGTTGTGTACAGTGTTGATACGGTTGCCGTAGAGGTATTCCACACGTTCGCCTCGTTTCGGCTTGATGAAAGCCTTGATGACGGCACTGCGGATGTGGAGATGCTTGTGGCGACCGTTGGTGGTCTGCGGGTCGACGATTTCACGACCGTAGCAGTCGATGTAGGAGGATAGCACCATGCCGCTCTTGCCGAGGACTCGTCCGTAGTTGCTGATCTTGTAGCTCGGATGTGCCTTGACTGTCTTCCATTCCTCGCCGATGTTCTTGCGGATGACCATATCCACAATCTTGGAAGGCTGGTTAAGGATCTTGGCGATACGGCGGACGTGCTTCATGTAGTCCTGGCTACCCGGCACTGCGCCGTAGTCTTCGGCCAGCATTTCGATGCTGGTGATGATTTTATTCGTGATGTTGACAAGATTGTTCATATTGTTTACCTTTACAGGAAGTGAATGAACTAATTTTAATAAAAAGAAATTTGAATTGCAAATGCACGAATTTTTCCAGAAAATAGACGTCTTCAGCAACATTGCATTTGACGAAGAATGGCACAGCTACGTGCTGAACGGTAAGCGAACCGTGTCAGTCACCAAGGTGACCGGTTCCATCACTCCACCTTTCGACAAGGAAAAGAAGGCGGCGGAAAAGGCTGCCCGTCTTACCGAGGAAGGCAACCCGACCACAGCCGAACAGCTCATCGACGAGTGGGACCTGAACAACACCATCGCCAAGGCGAAGGGCTCGGCTGTCCACAAGTACATCGAGATGACCCTTGCCAACAAGGTGCAGAACTATCCTCTCGATATCGTGGAGCACGAGTTCAACAAGTGCGTAGACAAGGTTACCAAGGCTCCACGGTTCAACGACCACATCAAGGACGTACGACCGCTCTACAGCTCTTGCGTGAAACACGTCAACCAGTTCCTTGCCGACATCCGTGGAAAGATGTACCCGGTAAAGTCCGAGCTCGTCATCGGTAGCCCTAAGTACCAGGTGTGTGGCATGATTGACCAGATTTTCTACAACCCCAAGTCTGGCGGTTTCGAGATCTGGGACTGGAAGACCAACTCTAAATTCGAGTTGAAGTCTAACTTCCACCTCATGGCACCGTACGACTATCTCGAACAGACGAAGATTGTCGAATACTCGTTGCAGTTGCACTGTTATAAACGGATCTTCGAGGAAGAGACCGGCATCGAGATCAAGAACTGCTATCTGTGCTGGTTTAGTGAACTCCAGCCGACATACAAGGTGTTCAAGTGCCGTGACATGTCAGCTGTCGCTCTGGAACTTTTGGAAAAGGCGGCTATAGATGCCAACAAGTGAGATTGATGCAATTATCAAGTCGTTTACGCCGGAACAGAAGAAGGTGTACGACACAATGATGGCCGACGAGAAGAAGCTTCTTGCCGACTGGAACGGTTGCCGTACCATGTACAACGAGGCGTTGGCCGTGGTGAACGCTCCGGACATCGGCCCGAAGGTGCGCATTTACCTTCAGGGTATCACAAGATACTGGTCTGGACGAAAGCAACTCATGGAATCCTTGCTCAAGTCTATGGGCAAGGAGGAACTGCTCGAAAAGTGGATTAAGGATGCCAAGAAGTAAGCAAGAGCCAAAGTTCTTCGAGGCGACGGTGTTCCATATTGGGAAGAAGTCGTCATCCGGTTGCATCTACTCGCAAGAGATAGCAGACCGGATAATTCTCGACGTTGTGTCCGGCGAGGTCAAGTACACCGTCGAGGAAGTCGCTCCGCAAGACCGCATCAAGAACAACGTGAAGCCTTACGAGTCATGGCCGAAACGAGCCATGGCGGTATGCGTCGGTGCCCGTATCGACGACTACCGCCTCATAATGAAGTTCCAGATATACAACACGAAGTACGGCAAGAACCTTGCCCTTCTCCTTGAGAACAATCCGCCGGGTAGCATCGAGTTCTTCCCGGTCGGCATAGGTAATGACGACAAGGACGGCAACCTTCTTACGTACAAGCTGTCCTACGTTTCGTTCGAGGTCAAGAAATGATTAGGGCCCTTATCGCATTGAACGGTGACGGACGATGTGTCCGCAAGTGTCTCTTCGGACTTCCTAGTGGCATAGAGGATCACGACGGCATCCAGCAACTGTGCAACAACACCTTGTTGATGTATACGCTCAAGATTCATCCGGAAAGCACGCCTACCGACGGTCTCATCAAGATCAGCCAGAAAAGCCTCGTGTCAGAGGACGACGACAAGCTCGCATACATGGCCGGTAGCCTCGAAACCAAGGAAGGCGTGGGCGACATTACTGTACTCGGAAACCGTACGACGCTCAACGCACTGGATTATCTAGGTCTGTCCTACGAGCTTGATGTACTATGTCCCAACGGAACAGAAATACCGGAAAGCATAATGGAAGGCTGGTCTAGTTGCGGTGAAGACATCGATGACGGGAAATACACCGTACACCGTTTCGTACGAAGGGTTACCGACGCTACCGATACCCAGATTTCCGATGCAATCGCCGGTATCGAGACTTACTTCAACAGCATGGAGAACATGCCTGAACAGGACAGGGACGCCGTCAACAAGATCGCGAAGAATGTCGCGTTGCTGAACCGTGCGATAGAGCGCAAGCGTAGCCAGCTTGACAGCTATGACGACGGAAACGATTCCGAGACATGCGAAGAAATGGACATGGAAGGCGAGCTGGACATGCTGTGGGAAACCAACGACATGTTCGCCCATCAGTTGGGAGACATAACCAACCTCATCAACGACCTTCAACTGAAGGTGATTTCGTTCATTACTGCGCAGACCAGGAAGGACGGACAGTTCGACCGTATCAACAACCGTTTCAATATAATCAACGACAACATTACGTCGATGCGCGAGCAGTTTGGTGCCCATATTGAGGAGCACCAGATGTCCGAAAAGAAGACAGTGGACAAGAAGATAGTGGTTCTTTACGTGCTCGTCGCAGTGTCCATTGTGTTGAATCTGATAAACTTGCTGCTAGCTTAGTGGCAAGTTTTTATGGACTACAAGAAGAAAGTATTTTGTGAAGGCGTACGCCGTCTGTGCGAATCAGCCGGCGCGACTGAACTGTATGCACCGTTCGTACAGTTGTACACTCTGTGCGAAGGGGCAGTCGCCAATAACACAGTTACTAACGGAAACAATGCCCAGGCCGGCAACGTCAATGCTGACAGTACGCCGGTCGATCCGGATGCTACCAAGACCGCCGAGGTGAACTGGAACAACCTTCCGCAAGAGGAGCTGGACAACCTGAAGGCCGATATCGAAAAGTCGGCTGAGGCCAAGAAGGCGGTCACCGATGCCGACGCGCAGAAGGATGCCGCCGAGGAAGAGCTCAATGCCGCGAAGGAACAGCAGACACAGGTCAATACCGAACTTGCCAACAAGCTGAACGCGACCGCCTCCCAGACAAACAATCAGAACCAAGACGAACAGAATCAAGGACAGGCATAATGGATCGCTTCCAGAAATTTTTGTGTGATATCAAGGAGTCTGACCCGGTTATCGAGTCGGTCGAACAGTTGTACAAATGTCTTCTGGAAGAGAACTTCTTTCGTCCGTTGAAAGTGCCTGATTCCATACGTAGCGTCACCGTAGACCCTCGAAGCGGTTACGCCAACAAGATTGTCCCGACCGCCAACGGAACGAGCGCACCGGACTACATCGGCGATCAGCCGAATCCTATGTCCAACACGCATACGCACCGCGACGAAGGCGAGGAAACCAAGAAAGACTGGCAAAACCCGCCAAAGTTTCCGAAGATTTCCACTAACATGAGCAAGCAGACAAAGGCCCTCATCGACCGTGCGCAAGACCACTTGCCTGACCCGGTCGCAGTGACAGTATCGCACATGCAACAGCAACCTCAGTGCGGTTACACAATCAAGACGCCAGTCGGTACGCCGATGAACGGTTGCAGTACGCAAGACGGTGGCGGAGAAGGCGGTGGCAGTGCTCCGGCGGCATCGTAGACTGATAAACTACGGTAAAACGATTGGATTGTCCTATGACTCTTACTAATTATCTCACGCAGACATTGAACTTGTCGTCCATTCAGGTCGAGGCCATCGAGCAGCTGGCTGAGATATGCGGTATGGCTCCAATGTTTGAGGTTAGCATCGCTTCGCTTCGTAACCGTGCAACGAAGTCGAGTGTTGCTCCGGCAGACTCCAGAAGCACATTGCAGAAGGCTGAACCAAGTACCAAGTTTGTTTCTAAGATGCGTACGTCAAAGGGTGAAAACACTTGGGACGATACTGGTAGTGACATGTTGGATACTGTTGATTCGCTCCGTTATTCCTCGAAGAATGTGTCCGCTAACACTAATTCTGAAGAAGACTTCGGCGACGACTTTCCTGATTTGCCTGATGTCGACCAGAAGTTCAGAAACGAAGATGAATTCGAGAACTTCCTGAAGGCCGACGCACAAATCGGTGACAACGTATATGGCGGTGACGACGATACGCCTGACGCAGTTGGCGATATGAACGACCTTGTCAAGAAGCTGTGCTCGTTCTTGAATACAAGCAAAGAAAAGCGCAACTCGTACTTGAAGAACATGATTGACGATGCCGAAGGGTTTACCTTGGCTATCCAGGGCTTGTTCCGTGGCGTTGTCAAATTCTTGTCCGGCAATTCCGATGTGTCGCGTCTGAAGGCGGACAAGGTCAAGCTCCTCAACGAAATCAAGACCGGCATATCCGATTTCATCACGAAGTTCCATGATGACGAGGACTATTTCCAGTGGGCCGAAGAGCTCGCCGCTATGTTCCCGGAACTCGATCCGAACAATTTGGAAACCTTCAACCGAACCGCTAACGAAAACGACTGGTCTAACGAGGAGACCAATGCGTTCATCGCCAACCATCAGGCCGATGCAACACGCCGTCCGTCCGAGCTCTCGTTCGATGACGTTCTCGGTGGAGCAAGCGGTGAAGCCAAGGATTACAACCCGTTCAAGAGTGCAGCAAAGCGTGTTCTGACCACAAAGTTCAACGGCGACCGACAGTTGAACGGCAGTGATTACTAAAAAATCATACGGTTTATGATCAAAAGTGTGATGAAAATCACACTTTTGTTTTTTATTAAAAATTTTTCACAAAAACCCTTGCATTTCGATTTTGAAAATGCTAAACTTGTTTGCTGAAGAGGTTTAATATGCAACAGTTATTTGCAAAATATGATTTCAACGAACAATTGGCAGAACACGCCAATTGGGGTTGCGCATATTATGCGAGGACACCGTTGCAGCATTAGATTCTTCTACCTCTGTTGTTAAAGATGTTGGAAAATCCGGGCTGCAATCGCAGTCCGGATTTTTTACATCCGACCAACAAAGAAATGCTCCGTTCGGCCAGTGGTCTAAGCCATCCGACTTTCTATCGGATAACCCCAGTTCGAACCTGGGACGGAGTACTATGGGGGTGTAGCTCAGTTGGAAGAGCGTCTCGCTGGCAGCGAGAAGGTCATGGGTTCGAGTCCCATCACGTTCCACTAAAATTGGGGGTGTAGCTCAATTTGGAAGAGCGTCTGCTTTGCACGCAGAAGGTTACGGGTTCGAGCCCCGTCACGTTCCACTAAAACATTGGGGGTGTAGCTCAGTTGGTAGAGCGTCCGCTTCGCAAGCGGAAGGTCATGGGTTCGAATCCCATCACGTTCCACTAAATGAATAGTTCGCGAAACTGTTCAGTAGATTGATAAGATTGGTTTGTTGATTTTATGGGCCAGTAGTTCAGTTGGAAGAACGCCTCATTTGCACTGAGGATGCCGTCGGTTCGAGTCCGACCTGTTGTCCACTACAGATCCTTGGTGTAATTGGTAGCACGGCTGGTTCCAACCCAGTCAGGTAAGAGTTCGAGTCTTTTGGGGTCTGCTAACATATGCCAGTGCGCCGACGATGGTGAGTCGGGGCGGACTGTAAATCCGCTGCCTTCGGGCTTAGTAGGTTCGAATCCTACCACTGGCACTACATTCCACGGTCGGCAAGTGGTATGCCAGCGTGCTGTTAACGCGCCAGATTTCGGTGGTTCGAATCCATCCCGTGGAGCTAACATATGGGGATCGCAGTGTGAAGGTCGCACAGTGGTTTGTGGCACCGCTAGACCCGGATCGATACCGGGCTTTCCTCCTAACTGGGCCGTGGTGTAATGGTAGCACACAAGGTTCTGACCCTTGTAGTTGACGTTCGAAGCGTTACCGCCCAATAACATGCGTCAGTAGCTCAACTGGTAGAGCGTTTCCTTGCCATGGAAAAGGTTGCGAGATCATTCCTCGTCTGATGCTTTAAATATCATATCAATAAAGGACAATAATATGAAACACCAGCGAAAACGATTATAACGGTAGCAACTGCCTATCAGTTGCGTATTCCCTAGCGGGTATGGCGCAATAGGCTAGCGCAATCGACTTTTAATCGATGGGTTGTCAGTTCAAATCTGACTACTCGCATAACAATGTAACCATATAAACTGAGACATAGGAATGCTTGGTGGAACTCGCGTTCTTATACATAATGATTTTATGGTGTCCTCGATATATGCAGAGTTCCACAGTATTGCTATATCGAGGACATTTTTATGGAGTTATTATGGAACAAAAGTCGGAAACTGAATGGTTATGTAAATATTGTGGTAAAATATATTTTAGGAAATCATGTAAGACAAAACATGAAGCCCACTGTGACTTGAATCCAAATGGATTACCATATAAAAAGAAACAATATCGTAAAACAGACCAGCGATATGCAATTATAGATGGAAAACGTAAATTGATAAGCGGTACCGCATGGAATAAGGGGTTGACTGATCAAACTGACATTCGGTTAAAACATAGTCATGATACCCTGCGAGAAGGTTATAAATCTGGACGACTTAAAAGTATATATGCTGGAAAAACGCTACCTGATGAGACGAAACAAAAAATATCAATTACAATGAAACAATTTTGTACTGAACATCCAGACCGAGTTCCTTATGTTTTGAATCATCACCAAAAAGGTGACAGCTATCCGGAACGATATTTCAAGCACATATTTAGTGCAATTTCTATTCCATATAATAAAGATATGCATGTATGTGGGTACTTCCTTGACTTTGCATGGGAGCATGCTAAATGTTATGTGGAAATCGATGGCGAGCAACATTATGTTGACAAACGAATTATTGAGCATGACATAATAAGAACTCAACATTTAGAAGCAGCTGGGTGGACATGTATTCAACGAGTTAGATGGAGTACATATCGTTCGTTAGGAAAAGAACAACGTAAGAACTTTATTAAAAACTTGATAGCAACAATTAATAGTGCGATTATAGTGTAGTTGGTAACACGCGATCCTTCCAAGTTCGAATCTCCGGATCATACCCGGATAGTCGCTTGCTAACGCTCTGTGGCGGAAATGGCAATACGCGGCGCACTCAAAATGCGCTGTCCGAAAGGACGTGTGGGTTCGACTCCCACTTGAGCGACTATTTTGACTTATAGTGTAATGGTAGCACGTAAGACCTTGGATCTTGCGGTATTGGTTCGAATCCAGTTGAGTCAATTAACTTAAAAGAAGTAACGAAAATGATAATAATGTTTCGATAGTTATTACTAAGGAACCATAGTTCAGTTGGTTAGAACACCAGCTTGTCACGCTGGAGATCGCGGATTCGACTTCCGCTGGTTCCGCTAACCTAAGCACTCGTCGCCAAGTTTGGTAAGGCACTAGATTGCAACTCTAGTATTCGCAAGTTCGAGTCTTGCCGAGTGCTCTATTGGGACTGTAGCTCAGCTTGGTAGAGCGTCTGGTCGAAGCCCAGAGCGTCGCAAGTTCGACTCTTGCCGGTCCCGCTAACGCCGTAGTGGTGGAATTGGAAGACACTGGGGACTTAAAATCCCTTGCTCGAAAGAGCGTGCGAGTTCGATTCTCGCCTTCGGCACGAAAATTGGCAAGCTCGGTTGACAACGAAAAACTGGTTTGCTATATTTTCCCACAGAAACGACCGAGCGTTGTTTCAGCAGATTGTCAAGTTTGGATGCACTAGCATTTTGGCCGTTTTAGGAAACGGCACAGCGGTGGACTGCCTCCACTATCAACCGTATGGCGTATGGATCGCGCTCGGAGTCGCAACCGAGAGATGTTTCCCTTCGACGGGAGCTACGGGTTACTTTTAAAGACGCATACAGCAACCTTTATCTGATAAAGATGAGTCGGTTCGAATCCAACACGTGGCCGAAAGGTTACGTCTACGCCCTAGTTGGAGAAAGGGCATGCGTCTTGTCAAAGTTTTTAAAAATTAAAGGTGAGTACAGCAACCAACTTTTTGCTCTATCACAGCCGTGATCGCGGGTTCGAATCCCGTCGCCACCAGTGGTGGCGTCGACTAGTGGTCTAAGTCGCGTTAAAATTCACCTTGTTTGATTTTATTTGGACTTAATAAAGGTACATTCAGCAATCCTTTTCGCTTGCAATAGGTGCCTGGTGTCGCGGGTTCGAATCCCGTCCTCTCGCAGAGTCGAGAGGTAGCTCAGCGGTAGAGCACAGTAATGAAGACGTACCTTGTTTTTTTTTATTCGACGCGCTCTGGAGAAATTGGTATCTCGCCTGGCTCATAACCAGTGAATGCTTCATGCCTTGTCCCGGTTCGAGTCCGGGGAGCGCTATTATATAAAGATCCGTACAGCAATCAAAAATTAGCTAACGGTAAAACTGCTGACGAAAGTCTTCGCTGGTTCGAATCCAGTCCGCCTCCATACGCGGAGGTGTGTCCAAGTGGTTAAAGGGAGCAGTAGCGAAAGACGGATCTTGTTAAAGTTTTCTAGGTGTCGCGTTGCTCGCAAAGCATGAACCCAGCGACGCCTAGTTGTGTTTATTGGAGGAGACAATATGTCTAGGTATTCGGGTAAGTGCGATATTTATGACGAGTTGTCTATCCATGGGATTATTGACAAGTCGGACAAGTTCGTCGACGATGCAGTCGACCGTCTCAAGAAATGGGACTTGCGACTTGGCTTCCGTGGAATCCAGATCAAGATTAAGGCTGTCAAGGATATCGTTCCTTATTTTCCGTTCGTTATCGGCACGAGCTCCACGTTGAACGGACATCTGTTCGCGACAATCGGAACACGCTCGTACGTTGACGAGGCGGCATATCGCCACTACAAGATGATGGTCGACTTCCTTGCCGACAAGGCGAAGAAGGCTACCGCCAAGGGTCTCGACCCAATCAAGGCGATGATGGACAGCGGATACCTTTCGCCGATCGAATTGGAGAACGAACAAATAATCGCGCTCGTCGGACGAATCGCGACATTCGGCAAGAAGGCTGACTTCTCTACCTTGGTGCCGAAGTTTTGGGAATCTATGCGCGAAGAACTTTACAAGACTATGCTCAAGTACGGATACACCAAGGAGCAGTCGAAGGAATGGTGCTATAATGGGACAAAGCTCTGGTAAGATTATAGCGGTGGACTTCGACTCTACCATCGCGTTTGACGCTTGGCCGAACATCACGGACAAGACGAAACCCAACTTGGTAGTCATTGACTGGCTGAAGAAACGTCAACGCAAGGGCGACAAGATTATCTTGTGGACTTGTCGAGAGAACTTCGGTGGTGTCAACTTCCCTGACCATGAATACAAGAACGACGCAGTTCGCTTCTGTACGAGGAACCAGCTGTTCTTCGACAGCGTGAACGCGAACTACGGCGAGCACGGCTACGAACAGGCTAAGTACGGTCGCAAGCTCATGGCCGATGTATATGTCGACGATAGGGCAGTTCCGTTCAGACGGAATAAGCTACTGTGGACGATATACTTGTGGTTGATTGGACGGAAACTTGATAATGCGCCAGCTGTCTGTAGCGGAGGCCATAACTCCGCTTGCCAAACCAGATAGCCGGCCAGGTGGAGCCTGACCATCGATAACAGGCGTTCTTATATAACGGTGCTTTCAGCAAACCATTTAGCATATCCCTGTTAAGGATCCAAAGCTGCACCGTGTTAAGTTTAACAGTGCTGAATCCGAGTCGTTTCGTGTCCGAGGGGCTACCTGGCCAATGGGGATCCCGACGATGAATGCCAACAGAACGTCACAGGCATGGCGTCACTAGGCATGGACGATCGAAACGGCGTATCCAATACTTCGATGCGTACACTCGAAGGTGCCCGGTTGGTGGATTCGAGCATTAGTCGACCGACTGACATGCGAGACCGATGACAAAGAGTCACTTGTCCAAAGGTTACGAACCAATACCACGGTGTGGCTCAACGCCGTGATTGGAAAGGCGTGAACGCCATTGACAAATGGTCTAATCTTAGAGTAACGTCGCGTGTCTAATTATCGAGGAGTAATAATATCCGCAGACTACCGTAGCTGGGAAATCGGTGATATTACTGTCATGAGTGCGCCTTGCGATAGGCCGGTCGACGTATGTTTAACGAAAGGCAAGCTGGGTAGACGTATCCAGACGTAGCTCCTCCACGAAAGGCCATCCTCCCCTGGTCAACTGGCTGGGCGTGCAGACTGTACGCTTACGATGGATCTAATCCGAAGGACTGTACATGAATTCGGACACGGCGCAAGCTGTGCGTAGGGTGTAGACGGTCGGCTCCGAACTGGGTGGTTTCGGGCGTCATTTTTGCATATGTAGCTCAAGTGGTAGCAGTGCCGATAGAAAGCGTCAATATTGGTTCGAGTCCAATGCAATTATGCTATGTAATTGGTTACCGGGCGTGAGTAAATTGGAGGTATTGGTTCGACCCCAGTCGTATGCACTAAAACTTTCAATCCACTTTAGCTCAGTTGGTAGAGCACGCGACTGTTAATCGCGTCGTCCCTCGTTCGAGTCGAGGAAGTGGAGCTATGTCGAGGCCGTCATCGTTCTGGTTCGTTGACGGTTAAATGAGTTGATAGATGTGTAATGGCCATGCGGAATACTGGAGACCGGTCGTGACGGTAGCGACAACTCCGAGCATGGCTGGAGCTATTCTTGAAAGCAACGGAACATCACCGTACGTAAATGTTGACGCAACGAAGCTTGACTATCCGGAGTGTAGCTCAGCCTGGTAGAGCGTCTGCTTTGGGAGCAGAATGTCGTCGGTTCGAATCCGGCTACTCCGATTAAATCTAAGTGGAAAGTCGTGGGTCTTTAGTTCCAAATGGATAGAACACCAGCCGAGGCAACTCTCGCCGGAGGTTCTGAGTTCGAGTCTCAGTTGATCCAAGTAGCGAGTAACATCGTCGAATTAGTACACTAGGTTGCTGGGAGAAAGGACAGTATCGGACGGATAGCTCAATGGTTAGAGCAGCGGACTCATAACCCGTCGGTTGCCCGTTCAAGTCGGGCTCTGTCCATGAATTGAAATAGTATTTGAGATAGACGCTAAGTTGTCACGCTGGTTATTGTGTATAGCGCGACATGCTAAGGATTGGTGAATGGCTGTGCGCCGTGGGCATCGCGTACACACGAACCACGGCAAACCTAATGCGTCGAATCACGGATTTCGCCGTCGCCGCCGTGAGTCCTAACTGCTCTCGTAGCTCAATTGGATTAGAGTGTCGCGCTTCGAACGCGAAGGTTGGGAGTTCGAGACTCTCCGGGAGTACGAATTGAATTTGCGCACCGTCGGATACCGCTGGCGCAACAGCGGTGACTGGCGGTTTCCGATATAGTTGTCACGCGGAGCCGTGGGTATGCATCACGTCCCGGTCGAGTGCAGAATAGCGGATCATTGGCTGGCGGATGACGTGATGAGAGTCTGCCAGCGGAACTGACCTGACAACGAATCGTGTAGAATTTGAACGCTTTACATGAGTATCGGATTTCTTTTTGGAGAGTTACGCTAATTGGTAAGCGAGCAGATTGCTAATCTGCGGGGAACCTCAAAAGTCCCTTACTGGTTCGATCCCAGTACTCTCTTCTACATAACGGTACATACAGCAACCCTATATGGATAACAATCGATACTTGTAATGATCGCTTCAGGTAGTTCGAACCTACCAATGTACCGTGTGACTTTTATAAACTGTGAACCGAGGTAAAAGTATGGACGTCGTAAGCTTTGCTATATGGAAGTTCCGTAATATCGAAGGTTACTTGCAAGGAATGCATGCGTTCGATATCAATACCACAAAGTACGTTGCTCCGGGTCATCAGACTGCATCGGCATATATCCACTATGACTACCAGAAGGAAACAGCCGAGATAGAAGTTTGCGGCGTAGGCCGATATGTTGAATGCACTTTCGACAATTTGGTCGATACGCTGAAGGCTGAAGGAATGTATGTAATTCGTCCGGAAGATTGCCGTCATCACTTGGCTGGCCCTCAGAAGGAAGATTAGAATAATCCGCCAGATTAACTCAGTTGGTAGAGTAGCTGATTTGTAATCAGCCTGTCGCTGGTTCGATCCCGGCATCTGGCTTATCGCGGATAGCGCACATCCGGAAATGTTGCGCGAATCATAGCTGGTCTGGGGCTGGGTGTGACTGACTCGGCGTACAAGTAGTCCATGCGCTGTATGGATGAAATATCAGTTCGCTCGTGAGGGACTGCTGAGCTAAGTCAAGCGAGGCATATAGCACGAGGAAAACGATCGGCGAGTGACCACGGGTGTCCTCCGGGGAACGAAGTGGACGTGCTGCGAGAGTCTTGATCCCTATGATGTAGGCACTGCTAGGGTGATAGATGGATAATGTGGTGCAGCCAGCTAGAGAGGTGAGCGTGGGCATTTCCTGGTTGGTAATTTTCTATAAACGCCCACGTTTTCGGCCCTTTCGTCTAGTGGTTAAGGACAATCGATTCTCAGTCGATTAACAGCGATTCGAATTCGCTAAGGGTCATTGCTAATTGTTATATAGGGACAGAGGCGTCCACCTTTGAAGTATTCGTCATATTTCTAACCTATATAATATAATTTATAAACTATAATTAGACTTGGACGAGTCTATAAAGGTAAAAATATGACGAAATCTGATGGATTTAATTGTCCGTATTGCAACGAGCCATTCGAAACAAAACGTGCATGCGGTAATCATAAGAAATTATGTAAATGCAATCCGCTGTATGCGGAACGTATTGAACGGCGACGTTTGGGTGGAAAGATAGCTAACAAACCTAAACACCTAGTTCCGCACATTGACTATGATGTTATATGTGATAAATGCGGTAAACAGTTTACTATTAACTTAACTGAGCATCAGTACAATAAGCGAACTAA
>Ga0326514_10001206_pt1 | contig 16933 bp, 15 predicted proteins | sample 3_2548_0518_D_FD_203653 | JGI IMG/M metagenome (GOLD analysis project Ga0326514, IMG submission 203653) | Bovine rumen microbial communities from UC Davis, California, United States - 3_2548_0518 | ecosystem: Host-associated > Mammals > Digestive system > Stomach > Rumen | place: USA...
AAATAACTAAAGTTTCGCAAGTGATGGCGCACCTGCATAATTTAACATAAAATAGGAATAAAAAAGGCTTCGAAGTTTGCTCAACTCACTGAAAATGAGTAACTTTACAATCGCCAAACAGTAAAGTTCAAACTTAGAAGCCGTGAGCAAAGGTACAACAATTATTTCAGATTTGAGAAGTTTTTTCTCAGAAAATGAGAATAACCGTGCAATTAATGCGATTATGAGAGTGATGGAGTGCATAAACATACGCCCTGACCAGATAGGTACAGAGAAGAAGGAGAACTGCAAGTTCACGAACGTGCAGGTTCTGAATCTTCTGGTATTGTTCCCGTTCTTCGTCGTCAGGAATGCATACCAGTACTCGGGCTCTTCATTAAGCCGCCTGTTCTGTTGTGAGAAGGACATGTTCTATCGTTTTATGAATGATGGTAATATCAAGTGGCGCAAGCTGCTGTATGCGATGAACCTCCAGCTGCTGCGTAAGATCAGCCGCAGCACAGAGGCTGAGCATGACAAGCCTGTCTGCCTGATCATCGATGACACTGACGCTCCAAAGAGTGGACGTAAGAGTGAGCTTATCGGCAAGGTATTCTCTCATATCCAGCATAAGAGTATCCTCGGCTACAAATGTCTGACGCTGCTTCTGAGCGATGGCATGAGCCAACTGTTTCTCGATTTCTCGCTTCATGGCGAGGAGGGCCGCAAGCCTGACAAGAAGCAGGGACTGACGGACAAGCAGCGCAAAGCCCGATACAGCAAGGATCATAGCGGAGAGGCTGTCGAGGAACGCATCAAGGAGTACACGATGTCGAAGATTGAAAAGGCCATTGAGATGGTGAAGTATGCCATCAAGCGCGGCATCCGATTCGACTATCTGCTCATTGACAGTTGGTTTACCTGTGCAGACTTCGTTCGTCTGATTACCAGCCGCCACATCAAGTGTCATCTGATTGGCATGATCAAGCTGGGCAAGACCAAGTACCACACCAAATGGGGCGACCTGACAGCCAACCAGATTATCAAGAAGCTCCAGAAGCAGGGACTCACCAAGCATAACAGAACGCTTAAGTGCACCTACTGCACCATAGACGTGAAGTTTGCCGGAACCACTGTACGTCTGTTCTTTTCGAAGCGAGGCAGGAAAGGACAGTGGAATGGATTGCTCACCACGGACCTCTCGCTCAGCTTCCTTAAGGCATATCGGACTTATACTACTCGTTGGACAACTGAGGTGGCATATCACGATTGTAAGCAATTGCTCGACTTCGGCAGATGCCAGAGCGTACACTTCTCTGCGCAGATTGCCAGCTTCACGCTGACCATGATGCAGTATAACATACTTTGCACAGTGAAACGGTTTGAGGCCTATGAGACCATCGGAGCGCTCTTCCGTGAGGCCACAACTGGTACTCTCGAGCTGTCCGCCTCGGACAGGATATGGGAACTGATATTGGACACCATACTGGAAATCGCAGAGATGATCTCTGCCGATGCCAGTGAACTGCTTTCTGCGGTTATTGATGCCAATCCTAAGTTCCATAAACTCTATCAAATGTATAAATTAGTCGCTTGATGAATGAATATTCACTTGCGAAAGTTCAGTAAAAATAAATTACTATCTTTGCAATCGACTCAGTAAGTCCGACGAGGGCAAGAGGGTCAAGACATATTGAAAAAAGGACGTTTACGAACGTTATCCTTAGAGTCTCAAATCTCGCAAATTTGAATCTTCATCTGAGGGAACGCAACAGAAACGTCTGCGTTGGGTTAATATACCCAGTCCACCTTATTATATCTATATTAGGGTGGACGAACGTATATAACTATGGCGTGGGCTAACTCGAGTTGCTTATCTTGATGAAGGGGCAATGCGAGAGCCTGAGACTTGGGATAAGCGAGAAGTAGTGACTCCCACGTCTTTCATTTACTACCTAAAACAAAAAGCCAAAACTTGGGAGATCAAAAGGTAAATATAGTAGTATGAGAAGACTATATTGGAAACTTTTAGTGGGGGGAATTTCCATTTTTCTCTTGAATTGTGGGGATAGGAAAAGACATATGATAAGTGAGCCACAAGAACCTCATTATTCCCAAATAGTAAATATCTATGTAGAAAACTCAGGTAGCATGAAAGGCTATTTTTCGGGAGATAGTCAGATTAAAGATATCATAAAGGTTTACTATGACAGAATAGGTGAGAGCCAAAGCGACAGAGACACGATAACTCTCAACTATATCAATACGCAGATAGAAAATTCCTCAGAAGGAATAAAAGAATATCTAATGTCCTGTCAAAAAAAATGTGTGGCAGCATACTCTAAGATAGACGATATTCTGCGAATGGCTATGGAAGGGATTAACGATTCTACTGTCAATATTGTTATTTCTGATTATAGCTTTACTAGCAACAGCGGAAGTTTCTCTATGGCTCAATCAGATATTACTAAATCATTTACACAACATCTAAAAAAAGATACTAATTTATCAATAGCAATTATCAAATACATGTCAGACTTCAATGGTAAGTTTTTCCCTGGTGGTATCCCTACTAAGAAGTCTATGCCTTTCTATCTTTGGATTTTTGGAAACGAAAGACAAGTGAAAAGAATTGTCAATGCACCTATAGGGCTTGCTAATTGCGGAATGCTTATTCTTCAGCCATCACAAGACATAGTACCAACTATAGTTCTTAAAAAAGGTCAACCAGCAAGGATGGTTATGGACAACTCAATTATTGTTAAGGAATGGGATAAAGATAGAAACCGTGATGCAACTACCTATTCAACCACAATAGAATTGAATTTGTCGAAAATTATCTTGGAAAAGAAAGACATATGTAACACTGAGAATTATTCTGTTACTCCTGGTTATAGAATTGCCTCAATAGAGGAAAAGGAGAAAGACATATATGTCTATCATATTTCAACGAGCAAACCAGCGCCTGGTGTTGTTTCAATTGAATACACACAACGAGACTTTCCAGAATGGGTCGAAAAGTCAAACTATGCAGGCATAGGAGTGCCCAAAGACAGTACAACTCTTGGCGTGAAATATCTAATTAGCGGGGTTTATGATGCTTACCACAACTTATCAAACAAGGTGTTTGAAACAATAATAACACTAAAATAAAAATTATGGAAGAGTTCTTCAATACCATCTACTACTACACCAACAACTTCTATGGTGTCGAACTTGACAATTATCTTTATGCCACTGTGCCTGGTTATTTGCACAATGGTATAGCGATGCTTTTTTTTAGCATTATTACATGTGCTGCACTCTATTACTGGAAGGCTCCTGTCAGAAGACAATTACTTTGGTGGTTCAGCTTTGTTGGCATAAATGCTGCATTGACTTTCATTTTTGGTCTATGGTATACAATGACACCTCTTATTAATAATGAGATTGAAGCAGCAGAAGAGTGGTCGTATCTTGATTGTATTGCATTCAGTTTTACAAGCATCTTATGGTCTATTGTATTCTTTGTCGCTATATCGTTGCTTATAAAATGGTGGAGTCCCGCAAAGTATGTTCCCTTCCGTAAATTCTAATCCCACAACAATATGAGTAAACTATATATTTTTGCAATAGGAGGATCTGGTTCCAGAGTACTAAGATCCCTTACCATGCTCATGGCATCTGGCGTTGGTACCACCAACGAAGTAGTCCCTATAATTATCGATCCCGACACGCCCAATGGTGATAGGGTAAGGACTGAAGAGTTACTTCGCTTATATGAGTCAATTCGCGTAGAGTTGAGTTTTAACGACTCAATTAAGAATAGATTCTTCTCCACAGAAATTTCGTCTATAAATAGAAATGGCGTTTATACAATTCCAATACACGGCACATCGGGCATCGCCTATGAGAACTGGTTAAACCTTAATACAATGTCACCAGAAAATCAGGCCTTAGCCCGGATGCTGTTTTCTAATGCTAACCTATCATCAAAAATGGATGTCGGATTCAAAGGAAACCCGAACATAGGCAGCGTTGTTCTTAATCAATTGACAAAACAAAGAGGAGACTTCAATACTTTTGAAACAAATTTTGTTAAAGGTGATAAGGTCTTTATTATCAGTTCTATATTTGGCGGAACTGGTGCTAGTGGCTTTCCCTTGCTGCTGAAGACATTCCGCACAAGTACCAATAAAGCTCTGGCACAGGCTCCGATAGGAGCAGTATCATTGTTGCCGTACTTTAATTTGAAAGACAATCCACAAAGCTCAATTAAGGCAGATTCATTTATTACCAAAACAAAGGCTGCATTGAACTATTATGAGAAGAATGTCACTGGCAATAAAACATTGGATGACATGTACTATTTGGGTGATGATATTTCTAGTAAGTCTTATGATAATTGCGATGGTGGCGATGAGCAGCAAAACGATGCCCATGTCATAGAGTTATTGGCGGCTCTCTCGATATTAGATTTTGATAGCAAACAAATAAATATTGAAGTCAAGTCAAGGGCAACAAACTTCCATGAGTTCGGTTTAATGGCAGATCAGCCCAAAGAGATTATCTTCTCGGACTTTGGTGACAAGACAAAGAGGAAACTGCGAATACCTTTAACCCAAATGGCAATAATAAATAGTTACTTGAATAATCGTTCATTAGACCATAGGTTGTCACAACGTTGGGCAAAGGATCATAGTTCTATTCTAGGCGAAACTCTCTTCAACAGCGAGTTTTACAGTAATTACTCTACTTTTAAAGACTTATTTAATGGATGGCTATCTGAACTGGGAAACAACAAAATTGGCTTTAAACCTTTTAAGGATGATACAGAAGTAAAAGGAGATGCACTAGAAATAGTACATGGTATTAAACCAAAGTATGGTATACTGTCGAAGAAAGGATATGACTTAATGGATGTGCGATTAGGAAAGAATCTGAGCAGTGTGCAACAAAATCTTTCTGCACCGAAAACATTCATGGAATTATTCTACATCACCACGCTGGAACTTTGTATAAATAATTTAAAAATGAATTGACTATGGGCTATATATTCAGAATCAACAAGACTAAAGGCACTTCTAAGACAACAATAGTAGACTGGAGCAACACAACCAATAGTACGTATCATCATGGCTTCGTTGACAAAATACCTGATGCGACAACTACGCAACGTGAGATAACGTCCATTCCCTCACCTTTTGCAAGAATTGAACTTGTAAAGGAGGCGTTTGGAAAAATCGTACCGGAAACTTTCAACGAAATGACCGTTGAAGAAGTTCGGGTAAAACTTCATGGTGAGTCGATATATCATAAGATGGTTTCTGATAGTTTGGATGTGGGGCAGATATTCTTCTCTTATGAGGCGATGAAAGATCAGGTTGATATACTTGTGTGGGAAAAAGATAAGTGCCTTGATAGTTTGTTAAATTCCGACGAGAAATCACATCAAATATATGGAAAGACTCTTTCTATGTTCCTTAGTCAGGATGCAGAAGGAGATGATCCGTACAATTTTGGTAAGATGCAGAACCTTTACATTCTTCGCTATAAAGGCAAAGGAAAGAAGCAAATGCATATAATAGGTGCGACTTCACCAGCAACATTGTTCTTCTCTACAGCGAACGACGAGAATTCAATATCCAAAGAATTGTGCTTTGGAACCGATTATGCCTTTGACAAGGAGTTTGCTTCACTTGATGAAAGAGCAACGGACTATATTAAATATCTATTTGCTTTCCGATATTCTGAGCCTCATTTTAATGCATTATATCCAGAGATTGTTAAATATTTAGATGCCGTTTATTTTGTACTTGATGATGACCTGAAAGACGAGTTGGATGCCATTCGTGACTCTTGTGCAGAACAAGTTGAAGGAACATTGACGTATGTTGACAAGAATTACGACAAGTTGAGCGTTGACGTGAATACGACAACCAACTATCAAGTAGAAGTAAATGGACGGCCATTGCATTTTAAGAGATATATCGACCCAGTTCAGCAGGGAGATTCTGATTTTAGAATAAAAACTTCTAAATCTATAGATGGTAAAACTCCACTCGTTTTGCCTGTAACCAATGGTAACGCCTATAAGAGCCTCAATTATTATGGTACTGAATTTGGAACAAATCACTCTGTCCCATATTATGACAAGAACAATTTAGGTCAGCGTCGCTTGCCAGGTGTTAATATTCCATATCCATATTTGACAATAAGCGATTTCCTGGAAGATAAGATTGTGAAGTTGCCTGCAGAAGTAAACAAGACGGACTTCTTTGACGGTAATTATTTCAGCAATAGTGGGATAAAGGATGGTTACTTCCTACCGATAAAAGAACGGTATTTTGACTACTTTACAGCAGATGACTTAAGAGGAAAATCTCCTTCAGGGAAAAACACTATTGACATCAAACAGGTTGCATCTGGTGTAGAAGTTACTCTGAGGATTCCAATACAAAAAGAGTTAGAGGTCGAGTATAAGCGTATCTATACTCTCGACGTAAAAGCAGATCAGGAAAACAACAAGGGAGCCATTGTTATGGCTCCAGAAGATTTTGTTGTTGGAGTTTTTCCTCCTGTGTTATTCGCCAAATCAGGAGATGCCCATTACCGAATAGCCATTGTATGTGACTTCGTTCTTAACAAAGAATGTACTTGCAAGTGTCATAACGAACAGTCAGGTTTCTTTACTCCAGATTACGTTGTGCGTAATGTTGATATTGAAGATGATATTCGTTCCAAGGTTTATTTTCTTGAAGGACAGGTATTTGACAGTGCGAGAATTGAAGTTCTAACAGACCAATCTGGAAGGGAAAAGAAAGCAACAGGTCTTCTTGTTCCGAAATTCAAGAAAAGGAATGGTTCTGCAGCATTTAGTTTTGCAATAGATTTGGGAACATCAAACACTCACATTGAGTATACTACTGGCACAAATCAGATGCCTCAGCCGTTTACATTTAATGAAGACCAACCTCAAATCAGCCTAATTTGCAAGCCAACAGATGTGGTAAAGAATCACATCCGTGGAGAGTTCATTCCTGAAATAATTGGAGATAATGCCCAATGCCACTTCCCTCTTCGTACAGTGCTCTGTATAGACAAGAATAATGCAGGTATCAATGAGCAAGGAACAGGTTCTTATATTGCATTTGGCAATGCGACGCCTGCTTTCATGTATAACAAGGCAGAAATAGGCACCAAATATAATGAGTATGTGCCAAATCTGAAATGGAGTCAATTTAATCAAACGAATGAAGAACGGATTAGATGCTATATAGAGGCTATGCTTCTAATGATAAGGACAAAGGTAATACAAGAAGGCGGGAGTCTTGCGCAAACTCAAATCAAATGGTTCTATCCTATTAGTATGTCAGACTACAAGAAAGGATTATTTGAGAGAGTCTGGGATGCCGCTTATAAAAAATATTTTAACCCTTCGGGGACTCCAATAGCTATAACAGAGTCGGTTGCGCCTTATTCTTTCTTCCAAAAAACAATGGCGAGTGTAACCAATATTGTAACTATAGACATTGGTGGAGGTACGACAGATATTGTAGTGGCAGATACTGATGGCGTGAAATGTATTACATCAATGAGGTTCGCAGCAGACGCAATATTTGGGAACGCACTAGTAAGTGTCGAAAATGGCCCTCTAAATGGAATCGTACGTCAGTTTAAAGATTACTTTATAACAAATCTCAATGGGCTTGATGACCTTCAGAAAATGCTTATAGACAAGACTGCCAACGATTTTGGCAACTCGTCAGAAGTCGCTTCTTTCCTGTTCTCGCTTGCAGACAATGAGATTGTAAAGCGAAATAATATCAAAGAAAAGGTGGACTTTAACAATGAGTTAATGAAAGATACCAGCCAGAAAGTTGTTTTCTATATCTTCTTTACTGCTATTATTTACCATCTGGCAAATCTTATGAAAACGAAAGGACTGGAAATGCCGACTAATATCGCTTTTAGTGGGAATGGTTCAAAAGTTGTATCAGTGCTGAGTCCGTCAAAGACTTCTTTGGAGACGTTAGTGACTAATATCTTCAGTCTTGTTTATAAGGAAGATGTTAAAGGAATCAACCTAATCATTAATTCTCACAATCCTAAAGAAGCAACATGTAAAGGGGGCTTGTTCTTAGCCCAACAGCCAATCAATGTTAATGTAGCAAAAACAGTTCTTTTAGGCGTTTCTGATTCAAAGATCTGCACAGAAGAGAAATACAGTGATGCACCTGCTATGTACGCAGATGTGGTGAAAGAAGTAAAGTCTTTCATGGACTTTATTACATTGAGATTGCCAAGACGTATTTCACTTAATAACGTTTTTGGTATTGATAACAATTCTATTAACTTAGCAGTAGAATGCTTTAATAAAGATTTGGCTGCCTATATCCAAAGCGGTATAGATTTAAAAATTGAGGCTCACGATGTTAGTCACGAAGACGTGATAGAAGAACCGTTATTCTTCTATCCTATAATCGGAGTCATGAATGATTTAAGTTTACAAATTTGTAATGCAAATGTTTAAAGCAAATGGAATTATATGCTTGGTTGAGATTCTAAGACTTAACCAGACATAAAATTATAGAATAATGAATATGACACTAATCATAGCAATGACCTTCTCAATAACGATTTCTGCTATTATTTCAGGTATAGTTTATCTGCTATTGGCTCGAAGAATAAAAAGAGCGTTAGGTAGAAGTGTCTCAATACCCAATGAAACAGATATGCAAAAGCATATCAGAGTTCTTGAAAGCAAAATGGAACGGTGTGAGAAGCATTTGTGGGGTGAGAATAACCATATGAGTGAACCTCCAATAGAATCTACTGAGATATTGATAGATGGTGATACAATTGTTCAGCAGAAAGATAATTCAACATACTCAAACCCCAAGAAAAAAAGAAGTAAAGAACGAAAAGCCAATAAACAAGATTCGTGCCCAGAGGTAATACAGAAGAATGTCCGCCCAGAAGATGTGGAATATGTAGCCCTTACTGTGACTGACGGGAATCTAACAATTGCTTCCACATCAAAAGCTTCATATTATAGAGCTTGGGAAATTGACGATGACATCTTCTACGAATTTTATAGTGACAAAACAGCCAAAGCTATAAACAACAGAAGTGTCATCATAGAACCTTTCTGCGAGAAGGATCCAGATTCAATCCCAGCAGATAAAGCATCTCATATAGAAACGACTTTTTATGGGTTTCTTAACAAAGATTATTCAGTAAAAACAAAAACAATAATTAAGTTTGTATAAATATGCCGATACAAGTAACATTTCAGTTAGACAATGCACGTGAAAGAGCCGATATGGCCAAGTATATTAATGCAATAGAGGAAAGTCAATTTCCAAATGGGAATAGACAACTACGATCCTCATATGATAGAAAGGTTGCTGATATTCAAGATTCAGAAAGAGTGAAAGAGCTTGAGAAAGAAAATAAAGAGCTACATGAAGACATAAATAGACATCAGCAGAACAATATCAAGAATGAAGAAAAATTAAATAAGCTAAACGAAGAACTTAATGCCTTGCGTGACGAGAATGAAAATAAAATTAAAGAAGCGGAGGATTACAAGAAACTATTCGAAGAAGCGTGCGAAGATAATAAAAAAATAAAGCAAGAATATGAATTAAAGCTTCAAGAAAAAGATGCTGAAGAGAAGCGGGAAATCAATAGAGTTATAGATTTTAGAAAAGGGGAAGAAAAAAAACTCCAAGATAAGATTGATGAATTACTGAAGCAGTTGGAAATATATAATCCTTCTCTTAATATGAGAACAAATGCTGAAACCTCATATTATAAGGTTGATGGAAATATGCTGGTTGAAACCAATATTAAGGATGCACCATATATGGCGCAGGGTATGGGTAACAACAAATATAGATTCCAGTTTAACTTCGAAAAAGGTCCTATCCAAGAAGCTTGCGCGAACAAGGATGACATTTTGCTTCCTTTCTGTGATATTCTTGAAGAAGCAGAGGATCCTAGTATCATTAGACCTGCTGAATGGGGTACTGCAACGATGATAGGTGGCGATTTAAAGGTTGAAACAAAGGCAAAAATAAAATTATATCGAGACTAAAATATGGTTGTTCAATATTTTATCGTAGCCGCTATTGTCATTGTTGTCATAGCATGGCAATTTGCATCATACAGGGCAAATGAAAAGCGAATAGAGCGTATAAAGCATCTGTTTCCAGAGCATAACAATAGTTTTGTTGTTAAAGCCAACGACACTACTACGATTTACAATGAAGATGCCTCTGGTGAATTTAAGGAAACATTAGAGGACATAAATTCTTATTTAGCTAAGAACAAGAACAAAACCTTCGATTATCATATTTTAAAAGAAATAGTCGATAGGAATTCACAATCACTTGAAGACGAGGTAGACACGATGCTTTCTACGCCCCTCTATTTGGGACTTATCGCTACTATTTTTGGTATTGCTTTTGGTGTCGTTGTTTTTGCTTGGAAAGACCTCGCAAATCTGCTTGCAGGTGCCAACATGAACCCAGAAGGAATAAGAATCCTTCTTACCGATGTTGGTATAGCAATGGCGGCAAGTCTTTGTGGCGTATTCTTTACCAAGCAGTCAACTGCTCATTATAACAAGGCAAAGTCATCCATGACAAAGAACAAAAACCGTTTCTTAACATGGATTCAAACAGACTTGATGTCTAAGCTGAGTGATGATATCACTGGCGCACTTATAAGAATGACGCAAGACTTGAACGAATTCAATAGTTCATTTGCTCAAAACACTAAGGAACTGAAGGAAACGCTCAAAACAGTAAATGACAGTTACGAAGGACAGGTCAAATTACTGGATGCTATTGATAAAATCAAGATAAACAAAATTGCAAAGGCAAATATTGAAGTATATGACCGCCTTCAGGGTTGCACGGAGGAACTGGAAAACTTATTCACAATACTGTCCGACTCAGAAACTTACGTTACAAAGGTAACAGAACTCAATTCAAAATTGGGTAGTATTGAAGAACGTACCCAGTTATTCGAGGAACTTGGCAATTATTTCAAGAATGAAGTAGAATATGTAAAAGATCGCCAAGGAATGATGCGACAGCAGATGTCTGGATTGGACTCTGTACTTCAAGATGCATTATCGAATATGGGTGATAGCTTAACGCTCAGTTTGCAAAATCTCAATAGTGTATTCCAAACCCAAAACCAAAGAATACAACAGTTAATAGATGAACAGCAGCAAGCACTTGCCGACAGTCTTAGGATTCAGCAGGTAGCTATAAACGAGAAGATAGGTCAAATTGATAATCCTTTCGAAGGTGTAAAGGAAGCTTTTGCTGAAGGGCTAAACAGTATCAAGGAGACCTTTGAACTCCAAAATGTGACTATCCAGGAGATGCTTTCTAAACAAAACAGTGCATTTGAAGAAGCTTTGAGGGCGCAACAGGAAATAGTTCTACAGAAATTGCAGAATGCTCCGAACCAATTGCAGGCTCTTACTGACATTTCGCGTGCCGTAGAGAGACTGAATCAGAACATTATAAAATTGGAAAATTCGTATCAAGGACAAATTTCAAAGATAGTTGATGTTCAAGTACCTTCTGATAATGAAAACCAACCAAAGAAGTCACTTTGGGCAAAATGCAAGGCCTTATTAGTTCCCATTTGTGCATTTGGTTCATTCCTCACCTTGTTGGGTATTCTTTTACTACAATTATTTGGGTCTTAAAGCAAGAATATGACAAACAGCGGAAATAAGAAATCTCTCTTTTGGACAAGCTATTCAGATCTTATGACTAGCTTATTCTTTGCCATGTTAGTACTTTTTGTAGTGGTGGTGGTTGCGATGGGAACTGTCAACAAGCAGTTAAAAGATGCACTAAACAGAGCTGAAATAACGATAGAACAGCAAAATCAGGTATTGAAGTTGCAAGAACAATTCCAGACTCTGGCAGGTTCGACATCCCTTGACTACGATGAAGAAAAAAGAATGTTTTACGCAAAGGATTTTGTCGGAATTGAAATCTTCAAACCAAACGAAGCAGAAATTAAGCAAGAATTTCTCAGTAAAGTTGATGAGGTCGGGAGTGATATAAAGAACATTATAGATTCTCTGAATCGGAGAAGTAGTAGGTTTAAGTATCAATTAGTAATAGAAGGCACAGCAGCTATACCTTATAAAGAAAAAATAGCGAAAACATTTAATCCTAATAACTACGAAATGTTTCTCTTAAGTTATCGTCGTGCATTGGCACTATACAAACGTTGGGAATATTTAAATTTCCCCAAAAGTAATACAGAGGTCATTATTGCCGGTAGTGGGTTCAATGGGAAAAATCGTGATGATATTATTGAAGAAAACAACAAACGATTCGTTATTCAAATAATACCCAAGATTGATAGACCAACGGATAAATAGTTATATGAGATTACAGAATCTTATTATAGTTTGTTCATTGCTTCTTTGCTTACTTTGTATTTCAAGTTGCAGAAAAGCCTCAAACTCTCGGACTCGACATGAGCGGCAAACTAAATATGCTCAGTCCAAGGAAAAGACAGAAAGTGTAAGGTCTTCAAGGATACATGGGATAATCAACAAAAGGTCTAATAGAAAAATGGACGGACACGAAGTGTTTGATAAGTATTCTACAGCAGTGTTTATGGTGTTTACCAGCGATGGTGTTAATGGTTATCAAGGATCTGGATTCTTTATTGACAATAACGGTTTGGCAGTAAGTAATTATCATGTCTTCAAGGGTACGGGAATAGGTATGGAGAAAATCAAACTGCTTGGTAGCGATGTTGTCCATAACGTAACTGAAATTATCGCAAAAGACGAAGAGGAAGATTTTATTCTGTTTCGTGTAGATTGTGATAATACCAACTATCTCCCCATAGCATCTTCGAAACCTCAAATTGGAGAGAAGGTATTTGCAATAGGTAGCCCAAGAGGATTAGAAAACACATTCTCTTCTGGTGAAGTTTCACAATGGCGGGCAAAAAATCTGATGCAAATTAATGCGCTTATAGATCATGGCAGTAGTGGTGGGGCCTTAATCAATGAATATGGCGAAGCCGTTGGTATTACATCAGGTTCTTTCTATGATGGGTCTCAAGCAAACCTTAATTATGCATGGAGTATAGATGTTATAAAGCCATATCTAAAATAGCATGAGAAAGCATCATAATATATTATTTATTTCTATTTTATGCATTGTTTCCTTAACGGTTTCATGTAGAAGAGCTCATACAAGAAACAAGGGTAAAAATGCCATCAGTAAAACAACAGTAAGGACCACCAAAATAGAGCGCGTAGAGACAGGTTCTGAGAAGGTCGTTACTGTCTCTGAAAAGCAATTTGCACCAAATAAATCACCATCAGATAAAGAGATATTGCTACATCGTATAGCATACAAGTTGTCATATAACACTGAAACCCTCCAACCAAATTGGGTGGCATGGCGATTAACGAGTGAGCATACTAATGGACCATTCTCAAGAAAAGGGGTTCCATATTATGATGAAAGCGGAAAGGCTATAGGGATAAACTCTTTCTCTGATGATGTTGTGCGTGGTGACTATTTTATTGACATGGACGTACCAAGTCCTCGTCAAGAGCACATTGACTGGAAAGAACATCCTGTGGGCATAGATCATGGGCATATGTGTCCCGCTGCTGATTGTAAATGGGATAAGGGAGCCATGAATCAATCTTTCTTGCTAACAAATATGTGTCCACAAAATCATGATTTAAATAGTGGTGTTTGGGATAAACTTGAGAATAAGTGTAGAACGTGGGCAAAGTTATATGGAGAAATTTATATCGTGGCAGGTCCCATATTTAAGAACGAAGAAAGAAGCAGTTTCGGTATAAATAAAATCCCTATACCAGATGCTTTTTTCAAAGTAGTACTTTGTATATCAGGAAATCCGAAAGCATTGGGTTTTATTTTTCCAAACAATGGAAGACAGCATAACATGCAAAATTATGTTTTGCCTGTTGATAAAGTTGAAAATGCAACTGGAATAGACTTCTTTACAGAACTTCCTGATGATATAGAGGATAAAGTTGAGGCATATTCAAATTTAGAAGATTGGTAACTATGGAACAGGTCCGTCTCATTGTCGCAGCATTGTATAAAATGATTTGCAATGATAATTGAAATTTAAAAACTCGGAATATGGACACAAAAAGATTAAAAACAATTGTAGGGGCAATAATATGGGCTGGTTTGTTTCTTGGATGTAACAAAACAGGAGGTGGTGATGCCATCTCGAATACAAATGCAAACGACACGGTATATATCCATGATACGATGGTGACGATGCCCGAAGGGGAGTTTGTGTACAATCTGCCTTGCAAAGTCATTAACATTCACCAAGAGGTAGAAGGGAAATCCTTATTGTTTATCTGGTTGCATGGTGGAGTTCACGACCGACAAAGGCATGATTTGCTTGATAACATTCCCAAAGATTGTCCAAGTCATTTGGATTGCTGTGCTGCTGACGATAGTGTGGTGAACTATCTAAAAATAAAAAACATAAAGGCTATAGCACTATTCCCTATTTGCCATAAAGTAGAAAATACCAATTGTGTAACGTGGAAAGATTGTTATGGAGATGTTATGAGAATGATTAAGGATTATGTGGACAATGGTATTGTTGACAGCAGGCGTATTTACTTGGCAGGATCATCTGATGGAGGAGCTGGAACGTGGGATTATTTACAAAAGAGTGAACATGTTTTTGCAGCAGCAATGCCAATGTCATGTGGCAATCCCAGGAAAACAACGATTCCTGTGTACTTCTTTAACACTCAAGCAGAACCTGACTGTACTTCACAGGTGAACATGTTGAATCAGCAAGGAAGTAATATTCAATATAAACATTCTCCTGCGAAATGGCATGGACGTGACGATATTGAGGTTACACACGCTTTCTTAGACAAATTTTTCTCTAATATAAAAAGTGACAAGTGATTAATTGCAAAGTGTAGGGATAAAAGGTTCTGGTCGTTATGAAATTGAACAAGAGTCATATCAAGGGGGGGATTGTTGGGGCTATCTTTGGCGCTTGCTCGGTTATGGGAATCAATGCGCTGTCTGACCGTAGTAGCAACACGATTTCTTCTTTCTTTGAAAATTTATCGCATAGGGGCAAGGCATCGATGTATGATAAAGTGGAGGCTGATGTGGATGGTGATGTGTTCATAACGACAACGGGAAAGAAATATCACAGAGAGGGGTGCTATGTTCTCAGACAATCGGATGAGACAAAGCGAGCATCACGTTCAAATGTGATCAATGCTGGTTACAAGGCGTGCAAAAAATGTAGGCCGTGACATATAATAGTTGAAACTTGAAGATGAAACAGGTATATCTCATTCTCGCAGCATTGATGCTGCTGTGTCTGGCACCGATGCCATACGGATACTTCCAACTGGTAAGGTTTGTGGCTATGGTGGTGTTTGGCATCATGGCTTATCGCTATTATAAGATTAACAAGGTGATAGCATCTTGTGTCTTTGGTGTGCTCGCTTTGCTGTTCCAGCCAATCTATAAGATTGTACTGGGACGTGGGATTTGGAATGTGATAGACGTAATTGTGGCTTTATTGCTTATTGCCTTATTCTTTATGGAGAAGCACATGGAGTCTAAAGCAACTGTTCACTATCAGCCGTTGCCTCCTAATGACAAAACAGGATTAGAGGACAATGAAATTAGGTTTAAGCTAAATGGAAGGTTGGGACCGAAGGAATTGCTATATGTGGCAACGGAGGAGGACAAACAGTTGACAGAACTGTTTGAGAAGCGGCCTGAAGTGCTTGATGGGTGGGGACAGATGATTGGGTTCCAGATTGTCTATCTGCCATTGCTCATGAAGAAGCTGAGGGATAAACGAGTGCTTCAATACAGGGCACCTTATCTTGGAGAAAAAGAATTGTCTGATACCATCATAGGCAATGATTTCTTACTTCAATATCTGGAGAATCCTTCTGACAGGAAGAAAATAAAGCAAGGATTCATCCGTACTGAGAATGTGCATCGAGGTGATGATGGTAAGGATAAGGCTATAAATCGTTTCTATCCGTTGTCTTCTAAGAACGGAGAGCCTTTGGCTGATCAACTTCATAGGATAGGCAAACAGATATCAGTCGAGAAAGCAAGATACGACCGATATCTGGAAAGCAAGGACCAAAGCTATGATGACTGGGGAGATGCAGAAAGTCCATCAGCCAGTTTTGCTGACAACAATTTTAGCCCGGAGGAGCAAGAAGAAACCATTAACGTACTGATGGAGGAAGTGCGAGAGCGAATAAACAAGTTACGCCAGCGTGGTATTGCAGAATATATCCTGGAGCAATTGATTCATCCGGACAACAGACTGAGCAGGATGGTAATTACTAAAGAGTTCCGGATTATATTGCCTGATTATAACGATATGGAGATAAAAATGGAACCTTTGGTGAAGGCTGTATATTTGCTGTTCTTGAAGCATCCAGAAGGAATTCTTTTTAAACATTTGCCGGAATACAGGAATGAACTGACTCTGATCTACGAAAAGCTGCGTCCTTCAGGTTTAACGGAAAGGGCGATGCAGAGTATAGAGGATGTAACAAACCCGATGCTGAACTCCATCAATGAGAAGTGTGCACGAATACGTGCTGCTTTCATATGCCAATTTGATGAATATATGGCTAAAAGCTACTACATAGATGGACCCAGAGGCGAGGCGAAGAAGATTGCCCTTCCTCGCGACTTGGTGGTGTGGGAGAAGTAAAGAGGGATGATGGATGATGTAAGAGGGATGAGGGGGTGATCTTTAAGTTTCACAAGGTTTGTGAGGGGGATTTGTTTGGTGGTGGAGATTTATTTTAGTATCTTTGCCTTCAAATTATTTATGGACTGATTTTGAGATGATGAGTGACAATAGCTATACCAACATGCGGGAGATGTTGAGGGGATATTTA
>Ga0326514_10001207_pt1 | contig 16928 bp, 12 predicted proteins | sample 3_2548_0518_D_FD_203653 | JGI IMG/M metagenome (GOLD analysis project Ga0326514, IMG submission 203653) | Bovine rumen microbial communities from UC Davis, California, United States - 3_2548_0518 | ecosystem: Host-associated > Mammals > Digestive system > Stomach > Rumen | place: USA...
AGATATCATCACTTGCCGGTGTGGAGACTGCGGAGACCAGAGTCTTTATTTTTTCTACGGTTTTGCTGTCATTTTCTAAAAGAGCATTGTAGCAGGCTATTATTTCATTAAAAAGAAATTCACAGCTTCTACCGTCACAGTATGTATGATTCAGGGTCTCAACAATGTGAAAAGATCCTTCAATAATCTCACTTTCTTTGGAAGAGCCGGTATTTTCACCGGCGGGTTCAGTATTTACGTAGTCTCTGAATATGGTAAAGAACAGGGGAAAATAATCATATTCCCTGCAGTAGTTAAAGATTCCTGCAGTAAATTCCCCGAAGCTTTTTTCGAAGTTATCTGTGTCGATGACCTTTACCGGAGGAACTCTGCGGGCATGCTCCCGCCATTCAGACTCAGTGTTGCTGAGGGGGATTAGTTCATACTGGAATTTCTGAACCCGACTGAGCACCTCCTGTACGCTCTGATTAAAAAGAGAGATATTAAGGCTTCCTTCGAACAGGTAGGCGATGGAATTGGCGATATTACAGTGAGACAGACAGTTTTCAAGATAGATGGTGGATGGTTTGTTCATGATTCCTTTCCTAAAATAATGCGAGATGCATGAAAAATGCATTTCATGAATTCATCTCTATTTCTTCTGAATTTTTAACCGGGATATCTGAGTATTCTGTGTATGCTTATTTAATTTATCCGGCAATGAAGCGTCCGGCATACATGGTGTTGTAGATGCCGTTATTCCGTAAGCAGCTGTTCTGAAGAGAATTACGGGGAAAGGAATTTTTCAGACAGTCAGCGTATTATGACTTATTTTAAAGGCGTGCAGGTGAAAAAATTTTTCATGAATCTTATTCGTCAGATTCAGATATAGAGAAAAGCTGCCGGAACTGTGAGATTATTTTCTGATCTCTTAATATAAGTGCACCGGTTAATAGTAATTTCTTATATATTTTCCAATTATCATGCCTGTTAAAAACTTTAATTTTTTTCATTTTTCATTTTTCTCCTGCCGGCATAAAGTCACAAGAAAAAGTATTTTTTATTTCTCCGTGTTTTCCTGCTTAAAAACAGAAATATACCAGCTAAATGATAATTTTTGTTAGTTATAACTAACTTTTGTTAACAATGGCTAACAAATGTGTTATCTTATCCCGGTTTTTGTGATATGCATCTGATTTGCACCAGCGATGAGGAATATTTTAATAACAATAACCGGCCGTGTCGCCGGCTGTTTCATGAACCGGAAAGGCCGGTTTATGTGATGGCGGAAAGGCTGTTTTACAAATTAATAAGTTAGTTTTGGCAAATAAGGCACCTGGCGTTATGAAGGGGAATAAGTAACGCTTCTGCCGGAGAAGATTATTATGTATAAAGAAATGAAGAAGAACGGCATGCTGCTGACAGCTCTGGCCTCGTCAATAGCTTTGGCTACCAGTGCGGCTGCTGAAGAGGAATATGATTTCAACCTTGATACTATCAGTGTTTCAGCAAACAAGTACAGTCAGGATATGGTTTCTCTGAGCGGTCAGGCTGAAGTTGCAGATGAAAAGACTCTTGATAAAAATGAAATCAGGGGTGTCAAGGACATTTCCAAGGTGGTATCTGCTGTAACCCCGGCTGTGGGATTCGGCAGTCGCCAGTTAACCAAATATACCATCAGAGGCGTCAATTCAGGCAATATATATAATTCAGGCGTGGCGGTTTACGTTGACGGTATAGCCCAGCCGTTTTCGCAAATGAACCAGCAGTTTAACGACGTCGGCAGTGTGGAGGTGCTGAAGGGGCCTCAGGGAACCATTTACGGTGAAGGTGCCCAGGTTGGTATCATCAATGTCACCACTAAAAACCCGATGTTTGATGGTAATTATGCCGAGGTGGAAACAGACTACTCCAAACTTTACTGGAAGAACAAACTTGATGCCGGCGGGGCTCTTTATGAAGACACTGTCTACGGTAAAATCGGTATCGTGAGCCAGAAGGATTACGGCTGGATTAAGGATCTTGACGGCAGTAACTACAACACCGGTGAATCATACGGGGTAAACGGAGCGCTCTATTTTAACGGAGGAGAGAAGGTTCCTCTCACTGTAACTCTCGGTGGTTCATACAACAAGGATCGCGGACATCAGAGTAATGTTGCGCTCACTGAGAGTGAATACCGTGACGGAAAGCTTAGTGGTCACGGCATTAACAGAAATCCTGATTTTACCCGTAGCTATATTGCCGGTATGATGGCGGCTGATCCGGGAGTGGCGGCTTATTTCGGCGGATATGAAGAGGCATACACTGCTCTTTACAATTCCGGTGCCATTAAAGATGAGATTGATCCTGTAGAACACCGTAATGCTTACACTGCATACGTTAAGCTTGATTATTACCGTGACAACGGTGATACCATAAATTCCGTTACCAGTGTGAACCGTTCTGATTCATGTGAGTTATACATGATGGGGCAGGGACGTTGCGGTAACAACGATATTCAGACCAGACAGTTTTCTCAGGAAGTCCGTTACGTGGCAGAACTTGGCCAGAGCGGCAGCAGATCTGATTCAGGTAAGGCGGTTATCGGTGTAAATGCCACCAAAACAACTACAGATAACTTTGTACTTGCCCAGGTTGATGTTTCAGATAATGAAATGTATCAGGCTCTTCTCGGCGGCAGTCAGTATGTTCCTATTGGACAGGTTGATTTAAGAGCTGATGACCTGTCTGTATCATGGTTCGGTGACCTCGTATATAACTTTGGTGTAGGTGATGAATCCGTATTTGACATCGATTTAGGTGCCCGTTATGAGCATGACCTTTCAAAGGCCAACGGCACCTATAATTTCAATTCAAAAATGGACAGGGTTGCCAAGGATGACGACCTTATTGACTATAAGGTAGCCTTCGGTTTCTCATATGTTCCGGGCCAGCGTGTGTACGTGTTAAGCTCAAGCGGTTCAAAGGCCGGCGGTTTCAGCAAGTTCCCGACTTCAGATCTTGATGACAAGGGTTATGACGCCGAAAAGACCTATAACTATGAACTGGGTTATCACATGTCATACGATAATGGCTTTGATGCCAACATGGCTTTATTCTATATGGATGTTCATGATCGTCAGGCCTATACAATTGTAGAGAATTCCTATATGACTCCGCTACGTAATATCGGTCAGATGCATTCAGCAGGTGCTGAACTAACCATGGGATACAGATCTGAAAGGGCGGTTGCCGGTATTTCCATGACCTATGCTGATGCTAAAAATGAAACATCCGGCTACACCAAGCATCCTTCAAATGCACCTAAGTTCGTAACAGCCGCTCTGGTCGACGTCACTGCCTTCAAGGGGGACGGTTTTGCATGGCATATCGGCGGTAACGGAAGATATCAGTCAAAAACCTACTTCGGTGAGGGGTATACCGATATGTTTGCCGCCAATAATCTCAAACAGGAGTATCAGGGAGGTTATTCACTGTTTGATTTATACACCAGTGCAGAACTTATTAAAAATATCGAAATCAAGGCTTATGTAGAAAACGTATTTGACAAGAAGTACTCCAACTCAATTGATAACGGCAGTAGCTTCGGCGTACGTTTCCATTCAATGGCTGCTCCTCGTAACGTTGGACTTAAACTGAAATACAGTTTCTAACGTTATTTTTTGCCCGGTACTTCATTTTCTCTCAGAGGTATCGGGCTTTTTTAAATTTCAAAGGGGGCTGAATTGGAACCTGTTGAAAATAATCAATCTCACGGTAAAAACGGAATTATCCGGCTACTTGAAATCAGCGGAGAAAAAAAATGGTGGCTTGTCCTGTCGGTTGTATTAGCCGCAGCCTCTACCGTTATGCAGATTGTTCCCTATATTGCTTCATATAAGATTATTAGAATTTATATTAGTGCCGGGATGAACGGTACGGATGTTAACGGTGATGACGTATTTTTCTGGGGGCTTACTGCTCTCATCTCGGTTTTTGCCGCTATGCTGCTGAACGGTATGAGCTTTATTTTAAGCCATTTTGCCGCCTTCAGAATTGTATTCAATACCAGAATCAGACTGGCCAAACACCTGGCAACTCTGCCTTTGGGGTATTTTACCCGGGTAAGCTCCGGCGAGATTCACAAGAATATCCACGATAATGTGGATCTTATAGAACTTTTTATCTCCCACAAAATACCCGATATGGTTATGACTGTGAGCGCAGCTATAGTTATCTTCGGTATGTATCTCTACGTTGACTGGATATTGGGGCTTATCTGTATTCTGGTTTATGTGCTTTCACTGCTGGTTCAGTTCAGAATCTACGGTGATGAGGGCATGAAAAAAGAGATTAAGGGGTATTTTGCGTCGCTTGAAAGCATTAATTCCTCGGCAATGGAGTTTGCCAGGGGCATTCCAGTCTTTAAAATGTTCAGTATGAGTGTTAACTCATTCGCTTCACTGCGAAAGAGTGTCACTGCCTACCGTGATTTTGCCATCCGCTTTGCGAAACGCGGGGCCAGAGACTACATTATTTTTACCATTCTGGTGAACTTTTTCATATTCTTTATCTATCCGTTTGTCATCTGGCAGAATGCGGTCAACCCCGGGGATGCGGAAATAGTCTTTGCGGTACTCTTTTTCACTATCCTTTCCAATGCCATTCTTCCTTCACTTATGAATATTATGAATATATCCAGCGTGATTATGACCATCAATGAAGGGGTGGAGAGAATTGACCGGATTTTTTCCGTAAAACCGCTGCCTGTTCCGGAGCATCCGGAAAAGCCTGCCGGTTATTCTGTGGAGTTTAACGACGTATGCTTTGCCTATTCCGATGATTTTATAAAGTCATCAACAAAAAACGTGACTGCCGCAGACCGGATTACCGACGGGGATATCTCCGGGGATGAAATGGGCGGTATGACTCTTTCCAACGTGAGCTTTAAGGTGGAGGAAGGGAAGACTCTTGCTGTTATCGGGCGCAGCGGTTCCGGAAAAAGCACCATACTTTCACTTCTCTCAAGATTTTATGATCCGGACAGCGGTTCCGTAAAAATCGGCGGAACGGACATCAGAAATATGTCCGGGGAGTGTCTTATGGAGAGCATCAGTTTTGTACTGCAGAAGACATTTATGTTTGAAGGTACCATCCGTGACAACATCTCTGGCGGAGTTACCGGAGCCACAGAGGAGGATATTCTGAGAGCAGCTCATCTTGCCCAGTGTGATGACATTATTGAAAAATACGGTCTTGACTGCTGTATCACCGGAGATGCCAATACCCTCTCAGGCGGGGAGAAGCAGCGAATTAATATCGCCAGGGCTATTCTGAAAAACGCCCCGGTACTCCTGCTTGATGAGGTAAGTTCGGCTCTTGATGCGGAAAATGAGCTTCTTTTAAGCAGGGCTATCAGCGAGCTTAAGAAAAACAAAACAATTATTATGGTGGCGCACAAGCTCAATACAGTAGTAGATGCCGATGAGATTATTATGATGGATAAAGGAAAAATCATGGCCAGAGGGACTCATGAGGAGCTTTTAAGAAATTCCGCCGGATATCGTGAACTGTGGGATTTGTTTAACAATGCCGATAACTGGCGTTTTAACGTAAAGGAGGCCCGCAATGGTTAAAGTGATTGAGGAAATCACCGGTAATCAGAGCAGTAAATTTTTTAAATCACTGCTTGCCACCTGTCTCTGCGATCTGGCCAACTTCTGCGGCATATTCTTTATATCGTGGCTGCTTTACCTAATTGTTAATCCGTATTTAGGCGGGGAAAAAACCGGACTGGCTGAGTTTATCATTATTTCAGCCGGAGCTTTATGCTATATGGTTCTCTGCTATTACGCCTCTATACCGGCATACAATGCCAATTATATGGCTACCTATGATAATTCCATGAAGGGGCGTCTCCACCTTGCCGAACATATCAGAAGGCTTTCTCTCGGCTATCTTTCATCTATGAATGCCGCCAGAATAAGTCACAGTATGATGAAGGATTTTACCAATCTTGAGAATGCCAATTCCCATATCATACCGCAGCTTTTTTCATCACTTATTATCAGTGTGACGGTGTTTATCTGTCTCTTTATTTACAATCCGGCGCTTTCCATAAGCTTTTTCTGCTGCATACCGGTGGCGCTTGGAGTTCTGATTCTGGTACGTTTTATCGGGGTGAAGCTAAGTAAAAGACAGATGCAGGCTTCAATAGAAGCCTCCTCCAGACTTTCCGAGTACATTAACGGCATCACGACCATTAAAACCAACAATATGCACGGTGCCAAATTCGCTAAGCTTGAGAGCAGTCTTAATGACCTGCGCCGGGAAAGTATCAGACTGGAGGTTACTCTGATGCCTCTGGCTCTTACCACCATGTCATGTGTCGGAGCAGGTATCGGTATTATGGTTATGTACGGTCAGTACAAACTTTTAAGTCATGAGATATCCGTCCAGGAGTTTCTTATCCTGATGCTTATTGCCTCCCGCAGTATTGCTCCTTTCATTACTTTCAGCATCAATTTTATGATGCTGCAGTATTTTTCCGAATCAGGAAAGAATATCAGCGGATTTCTGGCCGTAAAGCCTCTTCCGGGAACTGATACCGTTCTTCCTGAGGGGAGCGATCTGGTACTTGAAAATGTCAGTTTCTCCTACGACGGAACCAAGAAGGTTCTGGATAAAGTGAATCTCAAGATAAAAAGCGGCACCACAGTTGCCGTCGTGGGACCTAGCGGCAGCGGTAAATCCACCCTGGTGAAGCTTCTTGCAAGATTCTATGACCCGGATAGCGGCAGTGTGCTTATGGGGAGTATCAGGGAAAATAAGCTTGCAGATATATCACATATCGATCCGGAGGTGCTGATGCACCGCTTTGCCATGGTTTTTCAGGATTCATATCTTTTCAAGGGGACGGTTTTTGACAATGTAAGGCTGGGGAGAATGACTGCTTCAGAGGATGAGGTCAATGCCGCACTGCGCAATGCCATGGTTGATTTTACCGATGCCTCCGGAGAGGTGGCCGAGGACGGCAGAAATTTCAGCGGCGGTGAAAGACAGAGACTCTGCATTGCCCGCTGTATGCTTAAAAATGCCCCGGTGGTTCTGCTTGATGAAATCACTTCAAGTCTTGATATCTATAACGAGCATGCGGTACAGCAGGCCATAGAAAGACTTACGGTAAACCGCACCACGGTCATCATTGCCCATAAACTTAAAAACATCATGCACAGTGATCTGATTGTGGTCATGGATGAAGGTCGCATCGTGGAAAGAGGAACCCATGATGAGCTGCTTGCTGCAGGCGGTCTCTATAGCAGGCTGTGGCATCAGGGGAATAATAAAGAATAGTCCGGTCAGGTCTCCGGCAGGATTTTCTGCCGGAGACAGGGAGAATGACCGGAACCGGAGAAATATTTGACAATTTCCGGGAATCATCCCTTATACGGGGAAAAGAAGATCTCCCGGGTATCGTATTTAAAGATTTAAAGCAGGTTATACAAGGAGTAGTAATGAACAGTTTTAAGGAAATGGTTGATCTCGGTATTTTTATTATTTTGGGGTTTATGGGGTTTCTGGCTCTATGGTGCACCATTGAACGGTATATCTTTATGAGAAAATTCCGCGCAGGCGATCATGAGTCTCCTGATGCGGCCCAGATAGCCCTGACTAGAAACATGACTACGCTCTTTATTGTTTATTCTAATGCTCCGTACGTCGGACTTCTGGGGACTGTGCTGGGAATAATGATTACCTTCTATGATATGGGACAGAGTGGCGGTTTAAATGCCAGGGATATCATGGTAGGTATGTCTCTGGCTCTTAAGGCTACCGCACTCGGGCTGGTTGTGGCTATTCCGGCACTTATTGCCTATAACGGTCTTACCAGAAAAATCAGTGTGATTGTGGGCAGCATGACGGAGAAGAAGTAATGAAACTCATACCAAGCAGGGCACCGCTTAATATAGTGCCTTTTATCGATATTATGCTGGTTCTTCTCTGTATGGTTCTCAGTGTTTCCACCTTTATTGCCCAGGGGGAGATTAAGGTTAATCTTCCTGATTCTAAAACCCAGAGGGATTCAGTTCCGGATGAGGGTGAATCAAAGAAGCTGGAAATCAGTGAAAAGGGGGAGATTTTTTTTGACGGAAAAAAGATGACGGCCGATACCTTGAAGGAGATGCTGCGGAGTACGGGGGCTGATGTCCACATTGAACTGCGTATCGATGAGAAAGCCGATTTCGGTCTGTTTGTCACCGTGCTTGACGAATTAAGAGAGTTGCACCATGAGAATTTCAGTATTGCCACAGAAAAAGCAGAACTATAACTGTCAGGCATTTATTCTGGCGTCGCTTTTTTATATTCCTCTGGTTATGTCATCAGTATATGTTACGGATTATCTCAACTCAAAAGTGGTTTTAAAGTCCCGGGATAATGAGGTCAGAATACTGATGAGGTCACTGGAAAAGCCTCCGGAACCCGAACCGGTAAAGCAGGTGACTGTTCCGGCGCCTCCTCCGCAGACCGAACCTCTGGCTCCTCCTGAACCTCCGGCTAAACAGGAACCTCCGAAGGTGCAGCCTCCGGTAAAAAAAGAGCCTCCGGTAAAACCTGTTTCTAAACCTAAGCAGGAAAAGAAACCGCCGGTAAAGCCTAGAAAGGAGAAAAAGACTCCGGCAGTAAGACCTGAACCGCCAAAGCCTGCTGCAGCACCTCAGACTCAGGCAGCTCCGGTAAATCCGGCTCCTGCAGTCATAGCACCGCCATCGTCCTCTGTTTCACCATCAGCAGCAGGTAGCAATACGGTTACCACAATGGTTTACGGCAAAACCTCGGATGCCCTGATGAGCAGGATTGTCAGCTGTCTGCGCTCTAACCTCTATTATCCTAATCAGGCAAGAGCCAGAGGACAGCAGGGGATTGTGGTGGTTTCCTTTGAAATAGATACCGGAGGCAGGGCCGGCAATATCAAAGTGGTTAAAACCAGTACCGACTCCGAGCTTTTGAAAAAGGCCGCGGTAACCACGGTCCAGAATGCCTCAAAAACCTTCCCGAAGCCGAAAGGAAAGGTCAGGGTGGTAGTTCCGATAGAATTTAAGCTGAAATAATTATTGTAAGTGGTATTACCCGTCCAAAAAAATGAACGGGGATTCCGGTGACGGAAGTTTTTTAAAATAATAATGAAAAGAGAGCAAAATGTGGTTAATAGATAAGATTCTCAAATTCAGAATACTGAGTATTCTGTTTGCTGTCCTCCTTACCTTCGGTATCGGGCAGTTTGCCGGAAAGCTGCGGCAGGATAATTCATATGAAAGTTTTTTTGCCAGAGGAGACAGTTCGTATGTAAAGCTGCAGCAGTATTATGAAACCTTCGGTAATGATGATTTTATTTTTCTACTGGTTGACAGTCACGGTAAAAAGGACTCCGCTTTTTTTAAAAGACTTGATGTTCTGGTACACCGTCTTGACAGTGAATTGAAATTTGTAGATCGCGTTACCTGGCTCGGTAACGTCGAATCAGTAACCTCCAGTGCCGGTTCCGATGTTATATCCATAGCACCGCTTTTTCCGGATATGGAGCTTTCTGATTCGGAGATTGCCGGTATTGTCAGCAGAGCGAAAAATGATGAAGCATACCGGGATAAGCTGATAAGTGCAGATGGTGATATTCTCGGGATAGTAGTTAATTTCAAGGATTATCCGACAGATGACACTAACAGTGTAAATGTATTCAGAAATCAGGCTACACCGCATATTCAGGAGATTCTCCGGGATTTTAGCGATCTTGATGTGCGGACTGTAGGAGCTCCGGTCATAAGCTATTACAATGACCGGGACATACAGGAGGAGGGAACTGTCTGGGTTGAGATAGGTCTTGCCGCCATGCTGATAATGCTGATTATTTCCACCAGAAGCATAATCGGGACGGTTATTCCGCTTCTCACCGTAATTCTTTCCATTATTCTTACCATGGGACTCTACCAGATATTCGGGTTTACTCTCAATATGCTGGCGATGATGATTCCTATTCTTATTCTCTGTGTAGGTATAGGTGATTCGGTACATCTGGTTGCGGAGTACAGAAGTCTTTACGCCGGAAAAATCAGTAAGCAGGAGGCACTGAAGAAGACTGTAAGGCTTATTTCACTGCCGATGATTCTTACTACCCTGACTACCGCACTCGGTTTTTCCTCATTTATTTTTACTGAACTGGTACCGGTGAGGGAACTGGGAATTCAGGCGGCTATCGGTGCCGTAATCGCTCTGATTCTGACATTTTTCTTTGCTGTTCCTCTGTTAAGTTTTACCAGAATTAAACCGCGTGAGGCTTCTTCGGAAAATACTGATGCAAAAGCAGGAGAGCCTGCCGCAGTAAATTCAGGCGATGGTGATATCTTTGACAGAATCCTCGGGATCTTCTCCAGGATGGTTCTCAGGTTCCCGAAAACAGTCACGGCCGTTTTTGCGGTGATTATCGTTATCACCTTCTGTGCCATGTTCAACCTGAAAATTGAAACCGCCTTTATTCAGGATCTGCCGGTGGATGATCCGCTGCGTCAGGATTTCGATTTTGTGGACAGTCACATGGGCGGAGCCATGTCCATTGAGCTTATTCTTGATACCGGAAAAGAGAACGGGGTTAAGGATCTGTCATTTATAAGGGATATGGATAAACTCCAGAGCTATATTAATCATCATCCGCTGGCGCGGGAGACCTCCAGCTTTTTAGACCAGCTGAAGCAGATGAACCGGGCGGTTCATCAGAATGATGACCGCTATTATGCGGTTCCGGATAATCAGAACAGCGTGAGTGAACTCCTGCTTCTCTACGAATCAGCCGGAGGACGGGAATTTGAGAGAAACGTAAGCTTTGCCTACGATACCGCTCATATGCAGATTCGTACCGTTTCCCTGACTACATCTGACGTGAAAAGTCTTGAGCGGGATATACTTGACTATATCTCTTCTCAAAAGCTGAATCTGCATGCCGAGTTCACCGGAGCCTCCTGTCTCCTTACCGTTGTGGCTGACTATCTGGCGGAAAGTCTTTTTACCAGCTTTATCTATGCCTTTATTACGATTTTTATTGTGATGACCCTGGTGTTCAGGTCGTTTAAAATCGGTCTTCTTTCCATGATTCCAAATGTGATCCCGGTGATTGTCACATTAGGACTGGTGAGCTTTGCCGGAGCCAGAATAAATATGGTGCTGGTAATTCTTGCTCCGATAATTCTCGGTGTATGTATTGATGATACTATTCATCTTATTACCAGATTCCGCTACTATTTCGGGGTATACGGCTGTTACAGAAAGGCTTTTGTAAGTACTGTTCACAGTGTCGGCCGGGTGCTGATTTTTACCACTTTGGTCTCCGGAGTATGTCTTATGAGCTTTATGGCGAGCAAGTTTGCCGGGCCGTTTACTTTTGCCTGGAGCTCAGTAACAGCATTCGCTGTCGCTCTGCTCTGTGATTTAACGGTGACTCCGCTGATGATCATGGCGTTTAAGCCGTTCGGCAGGGAGAGAACAGCGGCTTAATCCGGAATGCCGGAAGATGCCCGCCTTTTAAGCCGGGCATCGAAATTGATGCACTTGCATAAGTTTTTTCTGCAATTTTTATAATTTAATAATGGTTGGTTTTTGTCTGGTATTCAGGTGTAATATCAAACAAAAGTCAACCATTAGTTATTTTAATGAAGTGAGAATGGCAGACATCAATTCTGTTATCGTGAACTTAGTTATGTATAATGACAATCCGGTTTCAATTGGTGATATCTGCGGAAAAACAGTAGTTGTGTTCACAGTGTCTGGATACACATACCTGATGCGACAGCTATTAACCGTATTTAAAGGTTTTTAATTTCCTTAATTGTATCTATAATGAAAGTATGGTGGCATATATTAAATACTGTCCAAAACTATCCTGTCTGACAGTAAAATTTTATATTTATGATGATTATGAAGATAGATATACCGGATGTTGTTTTAAAGGATATAGCTTTATTTGCTGAAAATAATTCAGTAGACAAAGTTGTCCTCTTTGGTTCCCGTGCCAGAGGAACCAATACCGAAAGGAGTGATGTGGATCTTGCTGTTTACGGCGGAGACTTTGATTCATTTTACTGGAGCATTACGGATAACGTTAATTCACTTTTATCTTTTGACATCGTCAATGCTGACAAAAATATTTCTGATGAATTGAAAAGGGAAATTGCAAGGGACGGTATAGTTATATATGAAAAAATTTGATTATTAACTTGAGAGAGAGGGGGGATGCGGACAAAAAACTGGACACTTATCTCACTTTAACTCCGGTTAAGTCTGTATTGAACAGGGCTCAATCCGCCTAATGTATTTTTGATTCTAACGTTATTATACCATTGAATATACCTATCCAAGTATGTTTTCAACTCATCAAGTGAAAGATCTTCTAGAGAATGGTTATAAAAGCACTCTGTTTTCATTCTGCCAAAGAATCCTTCACAAGCAGAATTATCAGGACTACAGCCCTTCTTGGACATTGACCGTACAAGACCACTATTTTTGGTAATTTGTATCCATCCGGACCATCTATAATGACAGCCCCTGTCGCTATAAATAACCGGCTTAATACCAGACGGTTTCAGCCTTTTTATGGCTTCAGATAATGTATCGTTAGCTAGAGCTGCTGTAGGCTTATTTCCAATCTTATAAGCTATAATTTCATCGTTATAGCAGTCCCTAATAACTGATAGGTATAGTTTGCCTTTGCTAGTAGCAAATTCCGAAATATCTGTAAGCCATTTTTTGTTTGGAGATGAAGCTGAAAAGTCACGATTCACGATATTATCAACAGCAGGAGATAGTTCCCCAAGGTATGAAGAATAACGCTTCTTTTTGCATCTAGTAACTTCTATTCCTTCCTCCTTCATAAGCCTTCTAACGACTTTTTCAGAAATATAACGACCAGCTTTTCTTAATTCTGTATGAAGCCTTCTGTAGCCATAGCACTCTTAGTTATTGCTAAAAATATCTTTCAGCAAACCCCTAATATCCTTGTATTTATCCTCTTTTTGATTTGCTTTTTCGATATAATAATAGCTACTTTTTGACATAGATAGATGCTTAAGCAGTGATAGAATTGAGTACTTCGTCTTTAAGGCACTGATAATGAGGAATTTCTCTTTATTCGTTAATGCTTCAATATCAGTGCCTTGCTCTTTTTTTAACAATTCAAAGACCTCTGTCATCACATCAACTTTCATCTGTAGTTCTTTTACCTGTCTTTGAAGCTTTACAATTTCATCAGAACTTACAGAACAGTCAGATGCTTCTTCTTTATTTTTCCTTAAATCGTCTGCTTTTTGTTCATCAATAGATTCTGTCCTTTTGATTTGCTTTTTCTTATGCTGCAATCCAAATACTCCATCATTAAGATGTCTTCTTCTCCATGAATAAATTATAGCACGTGAAACACCCTCATCAATTGCAACATCGCGGATATTTTCTGTATCTTCAAAACATCGTTTTAGAATCTCAAGCTTGCGTTCAGCAGAGTAACCTTCATGATTCATTTTTACCTTAAGATGGCGTTTTCTAACACCTATTTGTTCGATATTAGGAAACTTACCTCCTGTTGCTTCTCTTTGGTTGATCCATTCATACAGAGTATGAACAGACGGATATCCTAATTGTCTAACGGTTGGAACAATTTTTTTTATTTTGTCATAAAGCTCTAAAGCTGCTGTTATTTGCTGTACCGTGTACGCCATAGATCACCTCTTTTGGGTGTCCAGGATATTGTCCGCATCCCTAACAAATTGTATTTTCGTGTAAAACTAATATAAAATAAATTGTATTTTCGTGCAAAACTGATATATAACAAATTGTATTTTCGTGCAAAAAGCTCATAATAAAAATTGCAATTTCGGTTGAGTATAATTTAAGCGAAGAGTAGTATATTCTTATATATGGAGGTTGAAGAATGTTTCAGAGAAAAGTCTACCAATATCTTAAAACCTGGAAAGAAGAATCAGCCGGAGCTTCTGCTGTAATGATAGAAGGAGCTAGACGTGTTGGCAAGAGTACTGTTGCTGAGGAGTTTGCAAAAGCAGAGTATGATGATTATATTCTCATTGATTTTTCAACAGCAGAAAAAGCAATTAAGGACAACTTTGATAATATAGCAGATATTGATACTTTTTTTCGTAATTTGTTTATCCTGACTGGAAAAACTCTTAAAAAGAGAAAAGGAGTAATTATCTTTGATGAAGTCCAGTTTTTTCCTAAAGCCAGACAGTCGATAAAACAACTGGTGAAAGACGGAAGGTTTGACTACATTGAAACAGGATCTCTCATTTCAATCAAGAAAAACGTAAAGGATATTTTGATACCGTCTGAAGAAGATTGCATTAAGATGTATCCGATGGATTTCGAAGAGTTTCTATGGGCTATTGGAAATAATGCAGTAATGGATAGTATCAGGGATGCATTTGAAAAAAGGAAACCATTGGGTATTGATATCCATAGAAAGATACTGAAAGAGTTTCGTGTGTACATGGTCGTTGGAGGAATGCCTCAGGCTGTTGCAGCATATACAGACGGCCAGCCATATAGCCATATTGACAGAGTAAAGAGAGGAATCCTCCGTCTTTATATTAATGATTTAAAAAAGCATGATACTGAAAACGGGGATAGAGCAGAAATAGTGTTTAAATCGATACCTGAGCAGCTGATGAATCATAATTCAGTATTCAGGTTATCTGTTGTTGATAAAAATGCCAGAACAAGAAACTATGGAAATGCAATTGATTTCCTAAACGAATCTATGATGGTTAATAACACTGTCAACGTAACAAATCCTGAAATTGCCCTTGAAATGTATGCGGACAGGACGAAGTTCAAGATGTATATGGGTGATACGGGATTGCTGGTAACGCATATACTCAACAATGGCGGTGATATAGATAAAATGTACAGATCTCTTATCATTGATGACCTTGGGATCAATCAGGGGATGATTTTTGAGAATATGGTTGCTCAAATGCTCCGGGCTAACGGACATGAATTATATTTTCATGAATTTGAATACAGTCCTAATAACAATAGAGTCAGTAAAAAGTATGAAGTTGACTTTTTGACTGTAAAAGGAAAACGGTTGTCTCCTATAGAGGTAAAGTCTTCAGGTTATAAAAGCCATAAGTCATTTGACTACTTCAAAGAAAAATACCAGATAAAAATGAATGATCGATATATTGTGTACACGAAGGATCTGACTTTGGAGGACGGAGTGTTATATATTCCTATATACATGACTGTTTTTCTCTAAAACTTCGGTTTGATGATATGTTTCTGATGACTTACGGCCCGGCTAAAAATATACCTGTTGAGTTTCGACGATGCAGTTGTACTGCTGTTATCAGACATTGCGAACGCAGTGCGTTCGTAATTGAAGACAAGGTTGATGCTGATGCCAAAAAAAGCTTTATACCCGAAGGTATAAAGCTTTTAACGTCTCGGAGAAAGAAAATAAGGATCTTTACGGAAGCATCAGTCTCTTGGTGCGCTGTTTTCTTGCTACATCAACCACGGCTCTGATAACCTCACGCTGTTCCTTTATGAGATAAAAATGATTACCGGCGAATTTTCTGGTTTCAAAACGGCTGGAGGTAATGTTTTTCCAGCCGTTAGCCTTAACGGTATTCATTTCCGTATCGGCATCGGCATAAAAGGCGGAGAAATCAACCTTAAGCGGCTGGCTGTTCCTGTCCGGCTCCCAGCTTTCTATGAGTCTGTAGTCATTACGGATAACCGGCAGAAACAGATCCGCCACCTCCTTGTTTTCACAGAGGTGCTCGTTACCGAACACTCTTCTGATTTCAGTTAGGAGATCCTTATCGCTACTGGTATGCCAGCTGGATTCATCCTTATATCCCGGAGCCTCGCTTGCTGAAACAAACACATGGTACGGTTCTTTCAGTCCTCTTTTCTGAATCTCCCGGCAGAGCTCATAGGCTACATAGCCCCCCATACTGTGACCGAACAGCATGTACGGTTTGTTAAGGAGTCCGCCGGAGGAGATGGAATCACAGATTCCGGTCACCAGTTCGTCCATACTGCTGATTAAGGGCTCGTCCAGTCTGTCCTCATGCCCCGGGTACTGAATGGCGGCAAGCTCAATACCTGCAGGTAGTTCATTGCTCCAGCTGCGAAAGAATGATGCACTGCCTCCCGCATGCGGCAGACAGATGATTCTTGAACCGGGGTACTGCTCCCTGCGGTAGATCCGCCACCATTTGCTGTACTGGTCAGCTGTTGAGTTGCCGGCAATAACTCCGGCTCCTCCTGCCGGCGCGGTTATGCCGGCACAGATGCTTTCTGTCATGATTCCACCTTCTGACTGTATTTGGCAACTAACGGTCTGAAGTAGTCGCTTGTTACCTCAAAAGCCTGCATGTTGTTGAAATTCAGCAGTCTGGCAGCTTCGTCATAGTTATAGCTGTAGTGACCGCCGTTACTCAGATCGTTTTTGAAATAGAGACTGATGAAGCCGTTAACAAAGCTGTCATTAAGATCATTCAGCCAGCCGTCAAAGTTCTGGGAGTCTATATTGGATCCGAGATCATGCATCCATCCGTATATCTTGCTTACATCCACACTGTTTCTGGATACAAGATGATAGTTGCGGCTCATACCGTAGTTGTGCACTGCGGCGAGGGAGACACACTCGGCAACGTAATCCACAGGAACGATGTTTACCTTGAGGTGTGATTCCGGATAGCTTCCTGCAGCAAGACAGGCCTTATAGAACTTAACAAAGGCGTCATTGTTGATGAAAGGATGTTCGCTGTTGCTGGCCCAGGTAATGGAGCTCGGACGCAGGATGTTTACCGGAATGTTCATCCGGCGGGCAATGTAGAAAATATTCTCCGCCATGATTTTGGACTGTTCATAGGTTAAGTCCAGATCTCGCCATCTGTGAATAT
>Ga0326514_10001208_pt1 | contig 16918 bp, 7 predicted proteins | sample 3_2548_0518_D_FD_203653 | JGI IMG/M metagenome (GOLD analysis project Ga0326514, IMG submission 203653) | Bovine rumen microbial communities from UC Davis, California, United States - 3_2548_0518 | ecosystem: Host-associated > Mammals > Digestive system > Stomach > Rumen | place: USA: California...
CCTCGCCATGCGTAAATCGACTGGAATGGATCGCCTACCGCACCCACCGCGGTGCCTTCACCGTTGAACAGGGTGGCGATGAGCGCCGCCTGCGTGGTGGAGGTGTCTTGGTATTCGTCGAGCAGCACGTGGCTGAACCGACTACGATACCGTGCGCCGATGGAGGGGAAGCGTGTGACGAGCTGGTAGGCGGCGATGGTGAAATCGCTGAATTCCGCCATGTTGAGCCGTCGTTTCTCCGCGGTGTACGCTTCGACCAGATCGAGCAGGAGGTTGCGACGTTCGGCCGTGTCGGCGAGCGACGCGCACGTGTATACGCAGGCGTCGTGTGCGATTGCGTGGAATTCCTCCAGTTTCCGTTCCCAGCTTTCGTCCGTGTCTTTTTTGAGCCGTTTCGGCGCTTTGAGCTTCACCGCGTTTTCGGGGATGGTTTCCTCTTCGATGAGGGAACGAGTCCGTTCGATGAAGGCGTCATCCCATTCGCGTACCCTCGCGATGGCCGAATGCATGTCGGCGATGTCGCCGCCGATCATGGAGCTGGCGATGGCGTCGCTGAGTTCAAGCACGCTTTTCGTGGCGGCACCGAACGATCCGAAGCCCTGCCCGCGCAGCGAATCCATATGCTGTTCGACCGTATTGGAGGCCAATTGCAACGCACCGGCCTCGCTCAACGGCTGTGTGTTCTGGTCGAAGCCGACCAGCAAGCCGTATTGGCGCACGATGGATTGGAAGAACGCATCGTAGGTGAACACCGCCGGCTTGAGGAACATGCGATCCGCGTCCCCATGACCTTCCCCATAATCTTCCCCATGCCCTTCGTCGAGCACCGCCGAGGAAACCCTGGAGAGCAGCTCACCGGCGGCTTTGCGCGTGAAAGTGAGACCGAGGATGCGTTCGGGGGCCACACCGTGTTCAATCAGCGATACGATGCGGCGGGTCATGGTGTAGGTTTTGCCGGAGCCCGCACCCGCCACGACGAGCACGTCGTCGCCGACCGGCGCGTTGATGACCTTGGCCTGTTCCGGACTGTCCGTGAATGTGCTCATGCCTGCCTCGTTTCGTATACGGTGACGACTTGCCCTGCGCATGCCGGGCATACGTCCTTCATACGGCATTTCTCCTTATGCTGTCTGGTGGGATGTGCGACGAGCACATGCGACCGGCTTGCGGCTGCCGCATAGAACACTCGCGCTATCATGATCAGCGACCACATGGCCTGCGTGCCGTTCCAATGCAGGAAGTCCTGCCACGCCTGGTCATCGACCTGATCCAGTGCGCGCGGCCTGTCCGGGGGGAATGCCGGAATGTCGACGAACTTGTCGAGACGCGGGTAGTGGTCACGTGCCACGAATCCTTCGGGGTTGAGCGCCCCGTCGACAAGCAGTGGAGGCTGGAAGGCGCCTTCGGGCGAATAGCTGGATGCCGGCGCGGCGTCCTCCTGCACGTAGAACAGTCCGCTTTGCGCGATGCGCGGACGCCTGCGATGCCTGCCATGTTCGGGGAATGTGAGTCCCAACTGGTAGCAGGCCAGCTGCAGGTCGCTGAAGATCTCGCCAAGTTGCCGCTTCTTGCCTGTCTTGTAGTCGATGAGGCGGATGGCTGTGCTGCCGTCGGGCATTACGCGCGTCTCCTTGCGGTCGATTCTGCCGGTCAACCGGACCGTCATATCCTCACGCATGCCTTCCGGCCAGCCGCCGACCAACGCGCCCATGAGCTGCATAAGGGTTTTTCTGCCGATGGGCTTCATGCCGGGCAGCGCGTTGTATGCGGCGAGGATGTCGTCAAGGCCGAAACGCGCGAAGAACTCCGATTCGCATTCGGCGGATTTCAGTGTGCCGACCGCGAATTTCCCCGCGTTCTTGCCAAGGTAGTCGCTTTCATTGCTCGTCACGAAATACGCTGCCAGATTACGCAGCATTGTTTCGGCCTGCTCGTCCTTGCACATGGCTGCGTACCGTTCTTGCGCCTTGGTGATGTCCGCGAGGTCCGGCTTGATCTCATCGTAGATGTCGACGAGTCGTTTGGCGACCGTGTCGATGCGCGTTTCCACCGACGTTCCGGTCACCGCGCCCGGCATATCGAGACCTTCCTCGCTGCCACGTTGCGCGACGGCGTGGATGAGTGTGCCGAAGCGTGTGGCCGTCGAACCGAGACGCGGACCGGCGAACCGGTTCTCCATCAGCCAGCACACCGGGCAGGCCCACAGGTTGTCCACGGCGGATGGCGACAGTGTGACGACGGGTGCACCTTCGGCATCCTCGTCGTATTCGACGCCTGGATATTTCGAGGTCGCTTGGATCGTCACGGCGGACGGCATGGCGTTTCCTCCCCGATCGGACTCGGGTTCGCCGTCCGGCGGTTCACGGCGTTCCGTGGATTCCGTGGATTCCGTGGATTCCGATTGCTTTGCGGATGCCGTGGATTCCCGGGATATCGCGGATGCGGTGTCGTCGAGGAACGGCCAGTCGTCCGGCCCCGCGATGTCGATGCCGTTACGCGCCAGCAATGCCAGTGTGGCGGCGGCGTCTCGCGCCTGAGGCGAATCTTCGGGATAGCGCGCAAGCGTTACACGGGCTTGGGCCACCAATCCACGTGGGTCGGCGTCAAGGCCGGCGAATTCGTCGCCTTCGCCGGCCGACCCGACCGTAGTGAATTCCAACGATTCGATGTCGCGCGGGCAATATTCGGGCATGTAACCGTACATGAAATCCGATGGCGTGGCATCGTCGCTGAACACCGCGCTGACCGTCACCGTTTCCATGGCACGGGTGAGCGCCACGAGGAAGCTTTTCTTCTCGCTCGACAGCACCGCTTCCAAACGCTCGTCGTGGGTGGAGTCGTCGCACAGCACCCGTCCTTCCCCGCGTAGGACCACATCGGCCAGATCCTCCCCGCCGAACAGGGTCGCACGTTCCGCAAGATTCGGCCACACATCCTGTTGCATCTGCGGTATCCACACGTGCTTCCAATGTCGCCCGGCGGCACCGGCCGGCGTGGTCAACGCCACGGCCTGTTCCACCGGACCGACCTTCGCCAGGGAATCCGCCTCGATCTCCATGGATCGCACTTGTTCGATGAAATCCACGATGTCCGTTCCCCCAGCACCACCCTGCGCGTATTGGAACAGTCGCATGGCCACGTCGAGACGGTCGTTGGCGGCACGTCCCTCCGGGGTGTTCGCCAGCGCCATGCGCTGCCATGTTTCAGCCACATCCGTCGCATCCCAGGCAAGGGCCAGCACAAACTGGGGTTCCTTCGACGGCAGGGTGCGTAACCCCTGCGCCACAACGTCAATCAGTCGGAACACGCGCTGGAACGCCTTGAGCTGACGACCTCCGCCGACCACGCTTCCGATCACACCCAACACGTCGGCGGCCGGGGCTACGGCATCATCCAGCGTCAGCATGGCATACTGCGACAGCACACCGAAGGCTTCGGAATCATCCGCCCCTTCACCTGCGACCGCTTCATCCACTTGTACGGAAGCGGCCTTCCTGCGACGGCGTTCGGTCTCCGCCAACTCCTTCCACGCGTGCACGACCCGGGCAAGGTCGCTGCCGTCGGCGGCTTCACCGGTTTCCGACGAGGGGACGGCTCCTGCACCGTTCGCTGCGTTCACACCGTTTGTCGCGTTCACACCGTTCGCCATATCCGGGGTATCCGCGACGTTCATTTCGTGCGCATCGGCGACGGCATCCACGGCGGCATGCGCACCCTCCGCCCCATCGCCCGCGACGTCATCGAGTCCCGCCAACGATTCCAACGCCGACATGGCCGATTCGATGGGTTCGATGCGGGCGGGCGCACCCTCACCCGGCTGTGAACCGACGGTGATCAGCGGGCTTTCCACCAACGCCATGATTCGCGATCTGGAGAACATCCCCACCTGTTCCAAGGTCATGTCCGTCTGCCCGATGCCCCGTACGCGCAGGTTCGCCAATTCGATGAGCGCGAACAATCCCCGCACGAACGGTTCGCCCTTCAATGGTCGTGTGACCGACGAATACCGTACGGGCACGCCGTCACGTCTGAGCCGTTCGCCGAAACGGCGGACCGTGGCGTTGTCATGCGCGATGACGGCCATGTCGTTCCATTCGGTTCCATGATCGAGATGGGCGCGTTTGATACGCCACACCACATCGTCGAGTTCCTCACGCGGACTGCGGTAGACGGCTCCCGTCAACGACTCGTCGGTGTGCGAAACCTCGGTGATCGGCCACGCGCCGGGCCTGACCGGCATTTTGCCGGGGCGCAGTTGCACTGGCAGGGGCGAAGGTTCGACGGAGGTGATGGACAGCGATACGCGCGAGGCGACGAGTTCCCGGTAATCGCCGATATTAGCCTCTTCGGGCTCTGCGGATTCATGGTGTTCCACGGTTTTCGCGTCGTTGCCGCAGCCGGAACCGATGTCGATAAGCCGGGCCTGCAATACGCCGTGCACCGCCCGGTCGAACAGGTATTCGGGATAGGATCCGCGGAAGGTCTGCACGGATTCGTCGGGATTGCCGTCAAGCACGATGGCGACCCCGTGATCATGCAACGCTTCGATGAATCGCAGTCCTGCGAGCGTGGTGTCTTGGAAATCATCGACGAACAGCACACGCGGCAGCACGCCGGCGAACCTCAGCTCATCCGCACCGTCGTCGCCATCATCACCGCCATCGTCCATTCCGTCCAACGCCATCGCACCCTCGACCAGCAGCCTGGACGCGTCAAGCCGGTATTCGTCCGGGTACGTGGCGGCGAGCGCCTGCTCGTATTCGCCGCGCAACGCGAAGACGAGACGCCATTGCACCGTCAGTCGTTCGGCATCGCGCCAGTCATCGCGCTCCGTACGCCGCAACGTGTCGACGAGTTCCTGTTCCCTGTCTGGCGTTGCGCCGAGTTCATCCATGCGTGCCAGCATGTCTCGCAACTGTCCCACGAATGAGGCGGATATGCCGTTTTCCAGCATCGCCGCGGTGGTCGCCGCGTTTCCGTTGTCGAGACTGAGTGTGGGGGCCACCGAACCCGCCCAGTTTTCCTGCGCGAAATACAGACGCAGCAGTTTGCAGGTGTCGCACAGGTCGCCACCCATCGCATGGTTCAGGTGCGCGGCAAGTACTTGTCTGAGCAGCGCGTCCTGTTCGGCGCCGTTGAGCAGTTTCGGCATGGGGAGTTTGCGGAAGGATCGGTTGGCCGCTATGACGCGGAATGCGAGCGCCGACAGCGTGGTGACTGGTCTTGCCTGCGCGAGCGCCCCGAGTTCTCGGATGGCTTTGTCGGACAGTATGCTGCCGAGATTTCGGTTGGGGACGCACATGATCGCACCGTTGTCGCCATGCTCACGCAACGCCGATACGAGCCCCCGGTACGCGAGCCCGGTTTTCCCGCTACACGGCATGCCTACGATCAGCAACGATTCCGCCGCCTCACCTGTGATCAGCCGTTCTATCGCCTTTGATGCATTCCCCAAACCAGTCATGCATTCCAGACTAACCGCTATTCGAGCGTGTCGAAACGCCGGCCGTCGATCCTCATCCGGTCCCATCGCGTGTTCCAAAGGGTGAAGGCCGACTCGCCGTACCCCCTTCGTGAACCCCCGTCCATGCCGTCACGCAGAATGCTTACACCCTCAATGTGGAAGGAACGAATCATGATCAAGAACACCTCGCCTCCGTTAGGCTCCGAGCCACCGACCATCGACGGATTCACGTTCGTCCGCCCGATTGGTTCAGGCTCCACCGCGAACGTATACCTCTACCGACAGCTGGACCGGAACCGCCCGGTGGCCGTCAAGGTGGGCAATGTCGCCCGCCACCCGCAGGCTTCGGCTCGCATCGCCCATGAAGCCCACATTCTGGGGCTGCTGCCGCAGCACCCTCACATTCTTCCCTTGCTTGCGATGGGGACCGCAGGCCCTGGCTTGAACTACCTTGTTTTCGAATATGCATCCGGCGGCAACTGCCATAGTCTGCTGCGCACCCGCGAAACCTCTTGCGCCGACATGCTTCGTCTCGGCGTCAAATTGGCGGATGCGCTCTGTGCGGTGCACCGCGCGGGTATAGTGCACCGCGACATCAAACCCGGCAACGTGCTGATCACCGCGGCAGGCGAGCCCATGCTGGCCGATTTCGGCACCGCCTGCAGCGTTTACGGGGCAGACGACGCCTGCTATTCGATCCCCTGGTCGGCACCGGAATCGCTTGCGCATCGCAAGCCATGCGAAGGCACCGACATGTATTCCCTAGCCGCATTGCTGTATGCCTTGCTTGCCGGGGCGTCACCGTTCGAATACGGGTATCGCCCACGGTCCAGTGCGCAGCTGCGGAGCATCATTCTCTCCCAGCCGGTACCCCCGCTCAACCGCCCTGACGTTCCTGAACCCGTCGAACTGCTGTTGCGGCGGGCAATGGCGAAGAATCCATCGGACCGATTCCCCTCCATGACGGATTTTGCATTGGAGCTGCGGCGCGCAGATCTACTGGTGTCCTCCAAGCGCACGATGCTCTCCCCGGTCGCGGAAGCACCCACCGGCATGGCAATCTCCTCACCGCGATCAGCCGTTCCACCGAGAGGACGATCCACCACGCGGCCTGGCCGTGCAGACCGGAATCGGCGCTCGCCTTGGCACAAAACGCCTATGGCGGCACTCTCCGCGATTCCGCTGCTGCTGTTCCTGATCGTGCTAGCCGGCACGCATACGGATTCGGTGCAGATGCCGGAACCGGTTCACATCCTTGATGCCGAGGAGTCGAACGTTCAGGCGCGGATGCGGATCTCCTGACTTCGGCCGACGCCATGACACGCCTGTAGCCGGACGGATGCCGGAAGACCTGGCTGCGCCCATGCCGATTCGGCGCAGATGGCGACGCAGATCCATTTCCGTTGCCTGCCGTTACATGCCGTTGCATGCTTTCGTCTGCCAAAATCCGCTGGAGTCTGCCTGAGCTTGCCGGATGGCGTTTCCATAGCGCTTCGCCTTACCGCCATCGCACCGTATTCGTCCTCACTGCGAGTCCCTGCCCTCATAATCCCCTCCGCCACTTCACCGAACGGATCATCATGCCTTTGCCTTCACCTCGTCTATGGCGCCGCATACGCAACGCCGATGCACCATCTTCTTTCCCCATGCCGCCGCACATACGCCGGCGCATTCCCCCAGCGCTCATCCTCGTTATGCTGCTGGCCTTCATAGCCGGCGTGCTGGTGGTGCAGTCCGTAGTCAGACATCAGGTGCACTGCGACGATGGCAGCGTATGGGTCATGTCGCAGAGCCACGGCAAGGCGGTACGGTTCAATGCGGACATCGAAGAGCCCACAGGAGCGGTGCGCGCCATGAAGGGTCGCTTCGACATCCTGCAATCCGGAGACGATGCGCTGCTTGCCGGAAGCACGCATATCGCTTCCATAGACGCACCGACGTTGAACATCACCGACTATGACGTTTCCACACGCGACAGCATCATGCTGCTGGGCGGCGGAACCGTGGCAATGGTTTCCCGTCGCAGCGGCGACCTGCACACCGGCTCCCTGGAACGCATCGGTGAACTTGCCAAGGCGAGCGGCACGCCGGTCATGCGATTGGGAGCCGGAGGCAAGGCGGTCGTCGATTACAAAGGCACCGTATGGGGGTACCGGCCGAGCGACGGCACGGTATTGTCGTTCACACGTTCAGACCGACGAGCGGCATCGGTCTGCTCCCTATCCGGCGGTGAGCGCCTGGCTGTTTCAGCATTCACCGTAGTCGACGGTGTTCCCGTCGTATTGTCAGGCAATCGGCTCGTGTTCCCGGGAGGCGAAACCACCATCGATGATTCCGGGCGCATGCTCTTGCAGTCGACGCCGACCGATGACAGGCAATCCGGATGGGTTGCGATTGCTCTGCCGGGCAAACTCGCCCTGATCAGCCTTCGGACGCAGTCGCCCAAACCCGTGCTGTTGGATTCCCTAGGCTCGGGAGCGCCGGCGCAACCGGTTTCGGCTGGCGGATGCGTGCATGCGGCGTTCGCGCAGCATACCGATAATGCCGTCCAAGCGTGCTCGCCGTCTGCCGAGCATGCGGATTTCATATCGCTCGCATCGGTGACGCCTTCCTCGGAGCTGGTGTTTCGGGCCAACCATCGTCATGTTGTGCTCAACGACGTTGCAAACGGCACCATCTGGAACCCGCAGCGTTCGCCTGAGACCATCGCGCTGCAGTGGAACGCCCTGCAACCGGATCGCGACCAGCAGCGCGAGGATTCCTCCACAGCCTTGGAAGCCAAGCATTCCGTAACGCCCGACTGTGATTCTTCGTCCTCGTCCACCGGCCATATACGGGCTGTGGATGATGAATTCGGCATTCGCCCGTCAAGCCGCATGACGCTTGACGTGCTACGTAACGACGAAAGCACCGGCTGTTCCGCGCTTCGTATCGACCGGATCGGCGCGCCGACAGGCGGCGCTGTGCGCATCACGCCGGTTCGTCATGGGCGATATCTGCAGGTCGATGCTTCCGAATTGCCAAGCGGCACCATACGGTTCACCTACAGCGTTTCGGACGGGCACGGCCAAAGCGCTTCCGCCTCCGTACGCCTGAACGTCGCCGAGGCCAATCGCAATCAGCCGCCGGTGCAGACCGACGTTCCTGCGGATATCCCCGTCGAACGGGGCGCATCCTACACGGCAAGCGTGCTGGATTCCTTCACCGACCCGGACGGCGATCCGCTGACGTTGGTATCGGCAAAGCCCCAGAACAGTGGCACACGCCTCTCCGCCCGCGCGGATGGGCGGCTGACCTTCGACGCCGGAACGGTGGAATCAGGCAGGATCGGTGTTGAGCTGACCGTTTCCGATGGAACCGCCGCCACGACGGGAATCGTGTTCTTCGCCATTCACGCCGCGGATAGTCTGGGCGCGCAGATCGACCCGATATCGCAGGATGCCATCTCGGCGGTTCCCGTCACCGTCGACCTGTCGCCCTACATTCATGCCACTGGCACGCATACCCCGTTATTAGCCGACGTCACGGCACCAGAGAACACGAGCGCGACGGCGAACGGATCGGATATGGCCGTCTCGTTCACCGCGGCCTCGCCAGGCACCTACCACGTGCCGTTCACGGTGCGACAGGGGCGACAGCAATCCACAGGAACCATACGATTCAACGTCAGTCCGCCTGCCACGGAACGTTCCACGCCCATCACGACAAACGATGTCGTCGTATTAGGAGCCAACGGCACCGCCATACTCGAGCCGTTATCCAACGACCTCGACCCGATGGGCGGCGTGCTTTCCCTCGCTTCCGCTTCGGCACCGCCCGATACCACGATCCGCACGACCGTAGTGGCACGAAACAGAGTGCATCTGGAAGCCCGGCACCCGTTGGACGCTCCGATCACCATCACCTATACCGCAGTGAATGCGGTCGGCACCTCGCAGGGAAGCATCATCGTGCATCCGGCAAGCACGGTTTCAGGCCCGGCACTGATACGCGCCGAGGACTTCACCGTCCCCGTGCGATGCGGCGGCACCCGCACCGTGGATGTGCTGAGCCATATACGCTATGACGAGGATGCCGGAATGATGCTGGAAGGCAGGCTGAACACCACGGCATCCTTTCAGGGCACGGTGCACGCATCGGAACATGCTATCCGCTACCAGGCGCCGGACCGCCCCGGAGAATATTCGGCCGTCTACACCGTCGGCAACGACTACGGCGAAACCGTGTCCGCAACCGTGACCTTTGCCGTGCACCAGCGTGATGCCGACGGCAAAAAACCACCCAAACCGCGCGATATCCAAACCCGAGTCGCCCCAGGCGGCACGGTACGCATTCCCATCGCACTTGGCGGCGTCGACGATGCCGACGACGTGATGCTGTTGGGATTGGGCAACGAGACTCCCGCGCGCGGGCGAATCGTGGAAACCGGCGCGGATTACATGATCTACGAGGCCTATACCGATGCCAACGGTACCGACAGCTTCTCCTATGCGGTGGAGGATTGGTCCGGACGCAAATCCCAAGCCACGATCCGGGTAGGCATATCCGCGGCATCCTCACCCAGCGGCGTAACGGCCCGCGACGATGATGTAACAGTACGCCCCGGAAGCACACTCGCCGTGCCCGTCACCGCCAATGACCTATCGCACGACGGCGCGAATCTTACGCTGCTGCGCAAACTGGAGGTCCACGGGCGAATCGACGCCCGCGTGACCGGCAGCGTAATCACCTTCACAGCGCCAGAGCACGAAGGCACCTACTACATCATCTATACCGTGCGCAATCAGGCAGGTCTTGAAGACACTGCCACACTGAGCGTACAGGTCAGCAGAACCGCCAGAATCAGACCCCCGCAAGCCTACGACCACAGGATTGCGGCGCATACGACGCTCGGCAAACGCAAGGTGACGGTGAATATCGCGGACCGGATCGCAAACCCTTCCGGCCCGTTCAGCGAATTATCCGTGCACGTGGACGATGCGGCCCGGCGACAAGCGCACGGCAGCGTGCAGGGTACCGTCATCACGTTGGAACTCGCGCAGGAGGCGTACACGATTCCATACACCGTTACGAATACCGTGCATGGACTCAGCTCCACCGCCTTCATCCATGTACCGGCATACGGGGCCTTTCCACCGACGCTGCGACCCGATGCACCGGAACTGACCGTACCATCGGGGAAAACCATCACCTTCGCCCTTGCCGATTATGTACGCGTCGGCGCAGGGAAAACGGCCTATGCCGACAGCCGCGAACCCATCGCAACCGCCAAAGGCGGGGACGGCATAGCGCTTGACGGCGGGAAAACCATACGATTCACCGCCCCGAACGATTATGCCGGCCCGGCTTCGATCGCGCTCACCGCCACGGACGCCGATCCCAGAAGCGGAAAGCCTGGCGCATCCGCAACGATCATGGTGCCCGTCACCGTTACGGGAGGGCGGCAATCACTGCCCACGTTCCCCACGACGACAATCGATATGGCACCCGGCGATACCGATCGCCTCATCGACCTGCATGCATTGACCGTATCCACCCGCCATCGCGAGTCTTCGGAGCGTTTCACCTATTCGGGGGGACTGACCTCTCAAGCCATACAAGCCACCGTGTCGAACACCGGGCAGTTGCGGATACGCGTCGCCGATGAGGCCAGTCCCGGCGCAACCGTCAGCATTCCGATTCGTATCCATGCCGGAACGGATACGGTGGAAGCGGGATTGAGCGTGCGCATCGTGGCCTCGTCGCGTCCGCTCGCCCGCATCGCGGAACGGACCATACGGTTGCACGCCGGCGCAACACAGCATGTCAACATACTGGCCGACGCCTATAACCCCTTCCCCGGCACTCCGCTTACGGTAACGCAATGCACAGGCACAGACACTGGCACAGCCACAGGAGAGTCCGTCACGATACGATGCGACGAATCAGGCGACATCGCAGTACGCGCCATCAATGGCAGCGGCTCGTATGATGTCGCCGTTACCGTCGCGGACGCGACCCGGGCGAAGGACCGCATGGTCACCGGCATACTGCATGTGACGACAACGGACGTTCCCGACGCCCCGTCACTGTCAATCATGCGCGCGCAATCGCAGGATGGAGCCGTTACCCTAGTCTGGAATCCCGGCAGGAACAATGGTGCTGAGATTCTTGAATACGAGGTGCATGCCACCGGCCATAACACGGTATCGTGCGGAACCGATACGGTGTGCACCATCGATGGATTGTCCAATGGCAGGCAATACACGTTCACGGTGCGAGCCAGAAACGATATCGGCTGGTCGGCGTATTCCAACACCGTCACCGCCACTCCGGACGCTCCTCCGGGAACGCCGTTGCGACTCCAGGCGACCGGCGGAAGGAACGCTTTGCACGTCACGTGGCAGCCTCCTTCCGGCAGCGGCACGGCGTTCAGCGCACCGACGTCCTACACCGTCACGCTCACCGGTTCCGACGGCAGCCGCCATGAACAGCAGATCGAAGCCGATGCTTTACAAGCCTCATTCCAGATCTCGGACGCCATGCTATCCGCTTCCCTGTCGTTCACCGTTGGCGTCCGCGCCGCGAATGCCGTCGGATCCGGAAATCAGGCCAGCCTGACCGTGAACGCCGGTGAAATCTACGGCATCCCCGACCGTCCTGTCATCACCATGCGCCAGGATGCCAGCGACCCGAATATCATCAGGGGATCGATCGCCCTAGGCGACATGCGCGGCAATTCCTGCACCAGCATTACGGTGAATGGCCACGCACTGAGCAGGGAGCCGACTTGCACAAGCACCTCGTTCGCATTCGACATCGCAGATGGCGAGTTCTTCTCACAACTGTCGATAAACGCCACCATGGAGACGAATCATGGTCTGCGGATGCGTTCCGAATCGGCATCGGTCACTCCCGTCACGCCCATAGGGCGCGCCGAATTCACGAACGCGGACGGTTCGGATGCCGTTTGTACCATGCGATGGCGTATTACCGGCAAAGCCGATTCCGTTATGGCCCAATTGCATGGCATGACCAGTTCCCGGAAAACCGGTGTATTGGAATACACGCCAGCCCCCTGGACCCCATGCGAAACGGGGACCGTCACCGCTCTGCTGAACGGCGAATCCGGAGCCACCATGATCGGGCCCGCCGATCTCAGTATGAACAAGCCTGCCGCGAATATCACGCCACCGACCTCCATCCGATGGGATGGACGCAACCACATCATCGTGCGTGGCGGCCGTATAGACACGTATGGGCAACCAGCCACCATTCGTCTGCTCATCAATGCGGTTCCCTTCGTATGGGAACCATCAGTCGCCCAACGCATCGACGTGTCCTCGCTGCCGGATGCCGCCTCATACCGTTGGACGGTTCACGTCACCGCCAACGGCGGCGACCACCGGCTTGACGCAGTGCATGAGTCCACGGGGAATCTTGTGGAGGGCGCACGCGCCGTCATTCCCTCTTCCATGCCGGCGATGCTGCGAAGCCGGCGCGACACGAATTCCGGACATGCAATAGCACCATCAAACAACCACTATTCAGGAGACGCCTATGAATTGCGTACGTATTCCCGGTAGCCCCGAACACCCGCCCATTGAGGGACGGATACCAGACGAGAATCGGATACCGGACGAAACCCGGATATCTGACGCCACGCGCATATCGGACGCCACATGCATATCGGACGCCACATGCATATCGGATGCCACACGCCAATCGGCCACCGCCCGAACCGCGAGCGCATACCCCGTCACCGTGCCGCTTCATATGCCTGATGCGGGGCGGAACCAGCCACGCCCCCATACCGATGCCCATGCCGATGCCGATGCCAATACTCTGTTGGGCGCAATCCCCGCCACCGACCGCAGCTCATATGCCAGTCCTGATGGCAACGGCGATATGCCGCCCGCTGCAGCACCGGAAAACGTCGAGGCGTTCCGACGGGTATTCGCCGAACTTTCGGAACGCATAGCGGCCGATATCATCGGCAAGCCGACTGCGATCAGGCAGCTGCTCACGGTATTGTTCGCCGGCGGGCATCTGCTGTTGGAAGACGAGCCCGGCACCGGAAAAACACGATTGGCCCGCACCACAGCGCACACAATCGGCTCGACGTTCGGACGCATCCAGTTCACACCGGATCTGCTGCCGTCCGATGTGCTGGGCGTCACGTTGTATGACCAGAGCACCGGCATGTTCTCGTGGAGGAAGGGGCCGGTATTCGCCTCGCTGGTGCTGGCCGACGAGATCAACAGGGCCTCACCGAAAACGCAGTCGGCCCTATTGGAAGTAATGGAGGAGGAACAGATCACCGTCGATGGAACGACATATGACGTGCCGCAGCCTTTTATGGTGATCGCCACGCAGAATCCTTCCGGCCATCTTGGCACCTATGCCTTGCCGGAAGCGCAGATGGATAGGTTCATGATGCGTATATCACTGGGGCATCCGGAACGTGAATCCGCACTGCTGATTCTGCGCAATGCCAGTCATCGCAAGTGCGTCGAGACGACCGGCTCGGATGGTTTTCGCCCATCGGATAACCAATCGAGCGGACCGGGATCGCCATCATCCGATGTCCCGGCGCATGCATCGTCATGGATGCTTGCCATGCGCGGCATTGCCGAGCGCGTACACGTGGATGATGCCATTGGCGAGTACATCGTCCGACTGGTTGAGCAGACGCGTTGTGACAGTCAGGTGGCGTCCGGCGCGTCCATGCGCGGCGCGCTGGCGTTGTTGCGCTGCGCACGTGTTGCCGCTGCAGCGAATGGCCGCGATTATGTGCTGCCTGACGATGTTATGGAGCATGTCGTCGCCGTACTTGCGCATCGTCTGGCACTCACCGATGAAGCGGCATGCGCCGAAATACGTCAGGAGGATGTTGTGCGACGCATCAGCGAACAGGTTCCGGTACCGTCAATGGGCGGGGAAAGGACCCTGCCATGACAGCGCGATCCCATTGGCTTCGTCGTCCTGCGTTGGCACCGGCATTGGCACGCTCACCGTTCGCCGCCGTCAAATCCTTTGCCGGCGTGCTGGCGGCGCGAGCACGCTCTTTGACTCCATCGGTTTCGCAACATCGTGCCAGAAGTATGTGCCTGCGACGTCTGCCCGGCATCACCCCATCAGGCAGACTTGCCGGATTGTTCGGCATGGTTCTGATTCCGGCTTTCGCCCTGTTGGGTTGGCACGAACTGCTGGTGTTCGCAGTCGTAGTACTGAGCGTGCTGGGTGCGGCACTCATACTCCCCACACCGTGCAGCAGTATCACCGCAGCACTGAGCGTCGACGCCCTGCATGTGGTTCAGGGGCATGATGTCGGCATTCAGATGATTCTGCATACCCCGGTTTCCGTAATGCTTCCCTCCGCTATGGTTCTGCATATCGACGGCACCCCGCACCATATTCCCGTTCCTCCACTCCACGCCGGGCAGGAGCATCGGATCGGCCTGAGTCTGAACGCTCCGCCACGCTCACGGATCACCATCGAATCATTGTCGATACAGCAGGCAGGACCGTTCGCCCTCACTTGCCATGAGCAACGGCTCTGTACAGGACCAACCGTCCACATTCATCCGAGAACCGTCTCCCTGCCATACTCGCTGACAGGGCGTTTCCAGGATCTTGACGGCGACGACCTGCCCGGTATCGCGGATGATGGGATTTCCTTTCAGGGGTTACGCCCCTATGTTCCAGGGGATGACATGCGCGGCGTGCATTGGCTGAGCACGGCAAAAACAGGTGTTCCGATGATTCGTCAATATGATCGCACCCGTTGTTCAACGACCCGGCTGTGCTTCGATTCGAATGCCTCGGACTATTCGGACAGGGAAGAATTCGAACTGGCCGTATCCGTGGTCGCGTCGATCGGAGTGCATTGTCTGAACCGGCATGATCGCCTATACGTCGATGCCGTTTCAGGTCGGATCGGCATTCAACGCGTGGCGGATCTGCTCGACCTGTGCAGCGGCTTCACCCCGCAGACCAACCGGACCGCCCAGCCATGCGACACCGCTTCCCCACCACAGCACGGCATCTCGATGTACTGCCATGTGATCGGCTCCCGTCATGACGCCCATACGCTGCGATCGCAGATCAAGAGGCGTTACCCACAAGCCACTCGCATCGTCATAGTGGCGAGCGCCGATGCCGAACCATCCATCGCTCCCCACGCGGACGAGACGATACTTACCGTTGGCTCGCTCGATCAGCTTGCCCAGCTGTGGAAGGCGGTGAGCCGCTATGGGCGCATGGCCTGACACGCCAACACGTCATTCGTCGACCGCATCATCCGCATCGACTGGCACGCCAACATCGCCCGTCACAGCGAAGGCATTGGTCATGGCGGCACACGCACTCCCATCCAGGGCAGTCCGGCGGGACGTCCCCGAATGGGCTCGCACACGCCCCGTCACCGTCTCCATCCAGTCGACGCGGCAGTCGACGCGGCAGTCCGCGACGGCAGCGTCATGCCCTGCTCCCCCACGCGCCTTGGCGTCCGAAACAGCGGATTCGCGCGGGTTTGCGTCCGTCACCGTCAATCTGGCGTGCGTGTTTGCACTCACCGTGTTGGCATGCGGCAATCTTGTCGGAGCATACGACCATCCAACCGCATGGGCAATCAGCGTGCTGACGGCAACGGCATGCGGATGCCTGCCGGCGATCTGTTCATCCGTATGCCGGCGTTCCAGCCGGTCGAAGCCCGTCATCCGGTGGATGGCGACGCTGGCGTTCATGATGCTCTGTCAGTTTCTTATCGGGCCGGCGCTCGTTTTCCCCGGCGTGACCGGTGATACGGCAGCGTTTGCCGTCGGCACGATCACCCAACGATGGAATCAATTGCTTGCCTCCTACAAGTATCTGATCTCCGCCACACCACCGGTCGGCACGGATGCCATGTCGTTGCCGGCGGTATGGACGATGGCGCTCTGGTGTGCGCTGGCCGCCTCCAGCGCCGCCCTGAGCCGCATCGCCGGATTCGGCGTTGCACCCGCAATCCCCATTCTCGTCACCTTCGCCCTGTCCGCCCTGTTGGGCACCAAAGACGGCTGGCATGCCGGCCTGTTGGGAGCCGCCGCCATCGCCATGCTTCTCCCCTGGACCGCCGCGCGATGCGGATGGCGCCGGCCACGACGCTGGCTGGCATCGCTGTTGGTGCTGACACTGGCGCTTGGCGCCGGCTTGGGCTCATGCAGGCTCATGCCACATCATCGATTCGTACTGCGCGACCATTACGAGCCGCCGCTCATCATGAGGGACACCACCAGTCCGCTTGCCGGCATGCGCACATTTGTCAAGGAGCATCGTAACGATACGATTCTCACCGCATACGATCTACCTGCCGCCACTCCGGTGCGTATGGCTGTCATGACCTGTTTCGACGGCAATGTGTGGAATGTCGCCGGGTGCGCCGACGAGCGCGGGACCGCCACCTACCGTGTTATGGGATCGGGCGCTTCCGAC
>Ga0326514_10001209_pt1 | contig 16916 bp, 38 predicted proteins | sample 3_2548_0518_D_FD_203653 | JGI IMG/M metagenome (GOLD analysis project Ga0326514, IMG submission 203653) | Bovine rumen microbial communities from UC Davis, California, United States - 3_2548_0518 | ecosystem: Host-associated > Mammals > Digestive system > Stomach > Rumen | place: USA...
CGAAAGAATTTATTATAGGAGAATAGTAGAAAATGATGGAGATTATATTCGGATATATTGTAGTATATTTTTCTATAGCGTTTATATTTGCTGTAATACATTTTGCTATGTTGGAGATGACTGAAACCAGAATAAACCTGGCGAAAATGATATTCTGGCCTGTTACTACAGTATATTATATTATATATGCAGTGTTGTGGTTGCTGTTTTCTTTTGTTTTGCTGTTGAGAGATTTGTTTTCCAAAATTGTGCTTTTTGCGAAAAACTTTAATAATGAACTATGGAAACGGACGAATTAAGAATTGCGGGATGGGCGGCGAGAGACAGGAACGGGATATTGGTCGTAGGCACACAAAAACCTGTTAAAGATGATACGTTTGGTGTCTGGTTGGGATTCGCAGAACATATGGAAATCAATCCGCAGTTATTCAAACAAATAAAGTGGGAAGACGAGGAACCTACAAAAGTAGAACTAACAATTAAAATAATATGAAACTTTTTAAAGAATCAGAGAAATCAACATTCGCTTATTGGTTTGCACATTGGCGTGCGTTTAATCTTACGGCAATGTTGCTTGGTGTCTGGCATCCGAGATTTTTGTTGCACGATATCGAGAAACCTTTCCTGATGTTTGCCTGGAAAGATTATCCGCGTGTAAGACAATATCATAGAACGCATGCAAGACACCATTGGGCATATGCAGGTGACAAAGATTATGATTATCTCGCAATGGTAATTGACTGGGAATGCTCAAGATATTCAAAGGCCGATGCGCAAATGACGGCATATGAGACATATGAATATGAATTGCATAAATTTACGGAGGCTGGCGATACGGATAAAATCGAAAAACTCCGACTTTATGTATTTCCATTATTAGAAGAACTTAATTTAAAAAAATGATATGGATGATTGGCGCGATAAAAATATTCCAGAAAAATGCAGGGATTGCGAATATTGCGAAAAATATACTGATTTATACACACCATACTATATGAGTTACTGGAAATATTCATGTAAAAGAAATAAAAATTGTTGAAAGATGAGTTAAAAATTAAATAAAATAATTATGGCGGATATAATTGACGGATTTATTGTATATCAAAAAGGAACCGATACATATATGGTTGATAGTTTGCATTATCCATTTACTTATGTTCATTTTGAAAATGGAAAAATGGTATATCCAATATTAAGTTTGTCTCATGCAGAACAATTAGAAAAATTAAATAGCAAATATGCAATATGAACACACAACCTGATAAGATATATAAGGAAACAGAACTTCGAATTTATGATAATTCATTTATATCAAAATTTTTATCAAAATATTGTAATTATTATGATAAAGCAGTTAACCCAACATATGCAACATTTAAAGGAGGATATGGTTCATGGAATGATGACATGAGTCAGTGGGATTATTTTTGCTTATGGGGTCATTTAAGATTTTACTATAACAAAACAGATTTAATTGATGGATGGACACATATTGGTTTGCATGGATATAGAAATGGATATACATATACACCAGTAAAAAAATTATTATGGAACTTTGATTGGCATTTTGCATACAATAAAAAATTTCCATTTATAAAAATTGGATTTAAAAATATAGAAAATTTATTTAATGAACTATGAAGAAAGAATTATCTGAAGGAGAATTATCGGAACTCGTTAAAAAAGTAGCATCAAAAACAATTGGATATGATATTGACCAAGTTAAATATGAAGATATTCCTAATAAATTAGCAGAAATATTATCAAAGTGTTTAAAAAGAAATGTTAAAGTATCTGGTAATGGATTAGATGGAAAAGATATTATTGTTACAGTAGAAAAAGATAAAAATAATTAAATTATTATTATTATGGAAATAAAATTAGCATCAGTTCAATATGACACTTTTGATATAGATTTTCAAAAAGTGTTTGACTTCATGAAAAATGAAAATGAGTTGGAAAATACAGTATATGATTATTCCACCCAATTTGGTGATAATACTGATTATTATTTAGAACAAATTTATGGAATTGCTATATCTTACCGAGATATAGATGATTATGATTATGACGAACTACATGGAAAAAAGATATATCCAAGTAGTATGAATGAATATCTCTTAGATGATTTATATAATGAATATTATGATTGGCTTAATAAAAATAAAGAAAAACTTGGATTGACTGAAGATTGATTATGAAAAATACAATTATGAAAACCCCATACCAATTACACACATATGGTTGGACTACGGTAACAATGAAAGATTTGAGAAAAGGAGTTTATTATAAAGGTATTTTCTATGGATGTCACATGCATACACATGATGTCGGAAATGTATATCACGATATTGAAACATGGCATTATCCAAATGAACAAATTGAAAAGAAAATTGAAGATGACAAACGATATAAAGTATGGGCTGATTATCGTGATGCAGCGGACCCAATGGATGAATCTTGCTCATATAAAATAATTTATATAGAGGAGGCTTAAATAAACAATAATATGATAGCACTAGGCGGAGCGGTTTGGGCAGCATTGATGCCTATGTGGGATTCTAATAATGAATACCATGATTATTATCCACATTATGAGGAACCATTAGAATATCAATCTGACGTAATATTTAAATTTCAAATCTTATCTGATAAAGGATATAGTATTAAGAATATATTAGAAAAACAACTTAATAAACCAAGTGAATTTATAAGAGACTTTTCTCCTATATATGAAATAACTGATGAAAATGAAAATACATTTAAATTAAAAATGATAAAATCCCCGTATAAGTTGCACCATTCACAAATAATTGAATTATTATCTGATAATGACCTTATTTCAGGAGAAGACTATATTTTAAGTTGGATATTTGGAAGTTGGAACAGAAAAACAAAGGAATTTAATTTATGAAAAAAGAAAAATGCACAGTTTGGGCAGCAAGAGACAAAGACGGAGTCTTGTGTTTCTACGAACAGAAACCTGTCAAGGGTGAAGAGATCTGGAATTATGTTGATGGCGGATTAAGTACTGTCGGCAGAGATGAATTTTTGTTTGAATTTCCAGAAGTCAAATGGGAAGACGAGAAACCCACGAAAGTCGAACTAACCATTAAAATCAAATAACGATATGATAGATATGTTTTATTGGGAGGGTATATCAAAAGACCCGAAAAAAATTCTTGAATTTATTGAAAAGGAATGTCGAGAACCAATATATTGTGTTGATTTGGAGAAAGAAGAATTAAGAGATGATGAAGTGATGTTTATGCTTAATGATTTGTGTGATAAATTTAATTATTATAAGAATAATATGAAAAAGTAGTATGAATTATAAAAAAGCAGAACTAACAGTCAAAATTATTTGTGAACGGTATGAAAGTAAATATAACATTCAATTTGGACGAAACTTGGAATGAATATAAAGATATGAATCCAGAACTAATTGTCGAAGATATGTTTGACAATTGGAATGGTAAAGACGGAGTGAGTATCGAAGATGTTAATGTAAAATTTTGTGAGTGATATATGAATGAATTTCCTTGGTTAACTAAAAGTTTTGGTCCAGGAGAGACTAAAATTTTTGAAATTGATGTACGAAAAACTTATGCAATTTCACCAGATAAAACAACAAATATGATAGAAATTGTTTTACTACCGACATTAAGTATTTCTAAAATGAATAATTTTAATTATACAATTACTTTCATATTCTTGTGCTGGTCTTTCTCTTTTACATATTGGAAGATTAAATGGATAAAATAATAATTATATGAATACGGACGAACTGACAAATACAAAGTATCTGGATCACGGAGATGTCGTGATTATTAATGGTAAAAAATATTTGTGCGAACAGCAATCACCAGATGAGAATCATTGCAGGTATTGCGCTTTTGACGGCTATAAATGTCTTCTGCCGAAAGAACTCGGTTATGAGTGTTCCAGCGATTGGGTGGCTATGACTAAAATAGAAGATGTCATCAAGAGAGAACAAGAAGAAATTGACGGGCACAAGAGATATATCAAGTATCTGGAAGAATTGTAATTATAATAATAAAATTATTATTAAAAATTATGAGACAGACAATAGCAGAATTAGGAATCGGTGGAGAAGGATGGATAATCTATGACGGTTGCTTCTCCCCTAAACGTGTGGCACATATAGTCGTAGTTAATGAGTACGACGATAAAGATATAAAAACTTTGATGCCAAAATATGTATTAAGAGAAGAAACCGAAACAATAGTCGGCACATCAATTTTTAATGGTTTGGTTGTATTCGCAAATCATATTGTATATAGCACCAAAGAAGAAGCGGAGGAGGAACTTGAAAATGAAATAAGTCGTGACACCGTTGGACATTTCCGCGAGAGTGAACAATTGAACAAAGAAAACAGTGCTCTTAATCAAGGGTCATTGAAAGATGTTGATTGGAAAAAACTGGCGGATGAACTCGGTCGTATCCAAAAACAATTTGAAGATGCTACAGAAGAACAAAAGAAAGACGCATGCACATTTATCAAAAAACTTAGAAACATAGTAGACCCTCAACCAGATGATATAAACTGGAAACAAGTGCGCATTGATGCCGCGATTTCGATATTGAACTCATTGCTGGAAACAACAAAACATTCCATATTGGAAGAAGTTGCAGTAAATGAAGTTTATGCAAAAACTGCAGTGACTTATGCAGATGCACTCGTTAAAGAACTGAAAAGAAGTGAAGCATATTTTGAAGAAAAACTGAAAGAGGTATGATAATAAAAACAGATGCACTATTTCCCAATCTTGAGACAGATTGTGAAGAAATGAAAGAATTGATAAATCTTTACAATATTTGGTATAGTGATACCGCATTTCGTTCATGTTGGCCGCCATCAAATAAATTTTGGGACCAATTGAAAGAATATTGTATCAATCACAAAGAGTTGGTAGTAGATTTCTGGTTGCAATTATATGAAAGATATAATGAGGTGGGACATTTTACATATATGCTCCACGAATTATTTCCAGATGCACTACAATTTGAAGGTTATTGTCCTTTGAATCATGTAGAAAAAGCATGGCAAATTTTTTTATTAACAGAAAATAACAAAATAAAATAAGAAAATATGAATATTTTAATAACAGGATGTAATGGTCAATTAGGAAATTGTATCAGAGAATATCATCGGGCGGAAATGCCAGTTGATTTTGTTGTAAATAATAAGTTTATTTTTACTGATATCAATATCGAAGGTGATGTTAATACAGATACAATACGATTTACAAAACTTGATATTACAAATTACGATGATGTGTTGGCATTATTGAAAGAAGAGAATGTCAATATGATTGTTAATTGTGCGGCATATACAAATGTTGACAAAGCGGAAGATGATGCAAATATTGCGCAGGTAGTTAATGCGGAAGCGGTTGATAATTTGGCAAGAGCAGTTGCAGAAGTCGGTGCTAAAATGATTCATATTTCAACGGATTATGTTTTTGACGGCAAAGGACATAAACCATATGATGAGAATGATATAACTAATCCCATTAATGTGTATGGACAAACAAAATATGCGGGTGAGAATCTGTTATTTGAACGATTAGGTGATAATGGTCTTGTAATCAGAACCGCGTGGTTGTATTCTAATTTTGGGAAGAATTTTGTCAAAACAATGATTAAACTTGGCCAAGAAAAAGATGAATTAAAGGTGATTTTTGACCAAGTTGGAACCCCGACATTCGCAGATGATTTGGCAGAAGTTATTTGTAAAATCATAATGTCAGACAAATGGGTAGGAGGCATATATCATTATACAAATGAAGGAATTTGTTCCTGGTATGATTTTGCAGTTGCAATAATGGAATTATATGGTTTGGATTGCAAAGTGCATCCTGTGCATTCTAATGACTATCCAACAAAAGCTGCGAGACCACACTATAGTGTTCTTGATAAAACAAAAATTAAAGAAACTTATAATATTGAAATTCCATATTGGCGGGATTCATTAAAGAAATGTTTGGGTTTGAATTTTATTGATTAAAACTTTAGAAGATTTTGAAATGAAAAAGATTTATTGCATTGAACAATGGTGGAAATCAGATGATGACCATTTTAGAGACGGAACATTCTGGGGAATTATGGAAGACCCGTGGAAAATCGGTGCATTCGATGTTGTGCATGAATTTGATAGTGAGGAAGATTTCAAAAACGAGATGATAAGAATTATCAATAGCGGTGGAATTATAGGCAAAATTTATATCAAAGAAATGCCAGATGATTATAAAACATCATTAAAAATAGGAGAAAAATAAGATATATGAAAAAACAAAGTTTTAAAGAATGGTTACATGAATCAGATGAAGATGGTGCAACTGGAGAAATGGTCGTAGTGTGGTCGTTTCTTATACCTATAATAACTACTATTCTGGATTCAATAAATTCTTCTGGATTCAGATGGCAAGTGTTGGTGGTTTCTTTTATAGTGCAAATAGTGTATGTGTTATTGTTTTATTTGGTCGATAGTAAATACAAATGTTAGAGATTGACAAAATATATAATGAAGATTGCTTGTCAGGAATGCAAAAAATAGATGATAAGTCTGTCGATTGCATTATTTGTGACTTGCCGTATGGAACCACTAAATGCGCATGGGATGTCGTGATTCCTTTTGATAAACTTTGGGAACAATATAACAGAATCATTAAAGATAACGGAGCAATTATTTTATTTGGGCAAGAACCGTTTTCATCATTATTGCGAGTAAGCAATCTCAAAGATTATAGATATGATATATATTGGCAAAAAGAACGACTAACCAATATTATGCAAGTCAAACGCCGTGTTGGAAAAGATGTTGAAACGATTTCGATTTTTTATAAAAACCAATGTACATACAATCCGCAAATGGTTAAATATGACGGACCGAAACGCGGAAACAAAGTTAAAAATGGAAAACTCGGAAAATTGGTTGATGACAATAATGACAAAAAAGTTTTTGAATATAATGACACAGGATTAAGATATCCGACACAAGTGTGGAAATTCAAAAGAGATATTCTGACTTCAAACATTCATCCAACACAAAAACCGATTGCTTTATATGAAGAACTGATTAAAACTTATTCTAATTCAGATGATTTGATTTTAGATAATTGTTCTGGAAGTGGTACAATTGCAATTGCCGCATTAAACACTGGACGGCACTTTATCGGATTTGAAACAGACGAGAATTATTATAATGAATCATTAAAAAGAATAGATAGTTATGAAAAATTCAGCAAAAGAAAATAACAATCAAGAATCCAAAATGAGAATATTAGATTTATCTTTAACATATCATTGGTACGACATGATTGCATCTGGTGTTAAAAAAGAAGAGTATCGGGAGATAAAGTATTTTTATGTTAAAAGACTATTTGATTTATATAATCCAGACACACACTTCAAACACTATGACGCAGTCCGTTTTCATAGAGGGCAAGGAGGTAAAGTATCTATGTTGGTAGAATGTAAAGGTATTCGTATAGGACGAGGCAAACCTGATTGGGGTGCTCCAGAAGAAAACGTATTCATTATTTCATTAGGAGAAATTATTTCTAAAGACTAATATATTAAACATTAAAAACATCAAATTATAAACTATGAAAAAAGCATCAATCGAAATGTCTGAATTATTACAAAAAGTTGGATTTCATGAGAAAACCAACAGTTTCTATTTGGCAAAAACATCCAATGCCAAATATGAATTATATGAAGAAGGTGAATATAGAGACTGGAATGAAGAATGTGAGAACGCTGTTTATAACGCAGTAATGTCCGCACCGACTTTATCACAAGTATGCGATTGGTTGAGAGAAACCAAAAATATGAAAATATGGGCGGAACCTCATAGGTTTATTGAAAGAAAAGAAATAGAAACCACTAAATATTTTTTTCCGCTTTGGCATGGAATATGGTGGGTGGATGATAAAGAAATATACATATGTTCATGTCAAACATATAATGACGCATTAGAAACTATTGTATTAAGTGCACTAAAAAAATTAGCAGAAGAAAAATGACGAAAAAATTGAAATTGTAAAGTGTAGTTTGCAAAATGAAGATTTTTTGCATTTTTTTGTGGAAAAAATTGGAAATTTAAATTTTTTGTTGTATCTTTGCAGTGAAATTGAAAAAAAAATTGTGACATTGATATTTTGACTTTTAAAAATATGGCAACAATAGTATTAAATGAATTATCATTTCAACCATGGTGTTTAGCATTTTATAGAAATCCATTGAAAAAAGTTCCAAAACAAAAATGGACACTTTGGAACGGATATGTTGATGATGGATTTAGTATGGTTGAGGAACAACGTGAAGGATATATGAGAGAACTTCACGATGCTATGCTTTTGCATTTTAGATATAAACCTGAAGATCCTTGGTATATTAAGCATATCTGGGATTATCATACAACACCTGAAGAAGTTTATAAGTTCTTTGGGTATGATATACATAATCTTAAAAATGGACCTATATATATTGAAAATGTAGATCCGTGGATATGTTTTACAGAAAACAATGACTTGGTGCTTTATTTTGGTGAAGATAAACCTGTATTGAAAACAAAGACATCAAAGATATCTACAAAGCATGTAAAAATTTGGGCAAAATGTATTGTTGGCGGTAAAGAAAAATATGAATACAAATATTGGGATGTAAAAGACAAATCAAAATTGTTATTTTGCGGGCAATCAATAATTGAACGAGTATTTCCAGAATTTGATTGGTCTAATGTATATCCTTATGGAAATTGCATTAAACGTATAGATCTTGGCGTGTTTAGAGCATCTGACCCATATGATTATTCAGACGAGGAAAAAGCAGAGATATTGAGAAAACGTGCCGAAGCAGAGGAACGTCGTCGTCAGTATGAAAAGGAACTTGAGAAACGGAAACATACTCCTGGATATTGTTGTAGATGTGGATGCGAAGGTGCGTCTTATGTTCGTAATCCATATTATTGGGACATGTGCGGTGAATCTTATTATGAATGGTTATGCGACAGTTGTTATGAAGATATTGCAGGAGATATATAAAATATATTATTATGGAAACAGTTTTAGTTGAAATTTTAGTTGGTCTTCCTGGTTCTGGAAAGACACATTATGCAAAAGAGCAGGGTGTTCATCCTGATGTTTGTTTTGCAGATCGTAGTAAAGAGAAGGCAATGTATATTTGCACAGACAAAGATGCATATTATGGTCGTAAACCACGAACCATTGAACAAATTGTTCATAATCACGAGTTTGGGCGTTGGATTATGTGTCATAATCATAATTGGGATCATTGGATTATTGATGGTCTATTTTTGACTAATGATGTTCAACACAAAGTTGTTGACGCACTATATAATGAAATTAAAAAATATATAGATGATATAAAGTTAAAAATTAGATTTGTATATTTCAAGGAAGACCGCGGAGCCTGTTTGTATAATGACCAAGCCCGTAATCGTGAGAAGCTTGCGAATATCACTATTGAACATGCGGATTATGAGAAGCCAGATATTGAAACTTTGCAAAAAGATTTTCCTAAATTTGAATTCGAACTGGAAGAAAAAGAAGTTCATAAGATGAATATTTTTGAATCTAAGTTTTTGACAAGAGCAAGCTATTATGATGAAAATGAACTTCGTAGTGATACTTGGTGTCTTGGTGGAACATGGGGAAACTGCTGGGGAGATAGTGGAACAGTTTCTGCTGATAAACAACCGACAGAATTCAAGGAATTTGATGAACTGTTGTCGGAGATTTGTCCAAACATTACTCTCTTGCAGTATAAGGCATTATATGGTGCAACCGTGACTATCGAAACGGAAGATGAATATGATTATTACGGTGGTTCAGTAGAAAACGCATATTACAAATGCAATCTGAAAGATTTGTATGACAAGATGGTACAGATGGACTTGATTAGTGAGAATGATTGACATATTTTTGTTATTTTTATAGTAAAAACAGATAAAACTAATTGAGATATATGAAAAAGGATGTAATTCAAATAACACCAAACCATGACACATATGTCGGCACAGAAAAGGTTATCCGAAGCGTCGTGGAAGACCTGATGCTGGATAAACTGTCTACACGATGTGATGGTCATATCATCGACTCGTATTACAACAACTCATGTTATTCGATTGAGTATGATTCGTCATCACTGTTGTTGTATGAGACAGCAGAAGATAATCGCGGAGAGGCGCGTAAACTGGTTTGTAAAGAAGAAATAAACGAAGAGGATTTGAGAGTTCTGGACACCGTAAAAAATCTGTCCGAAATCTATAACCTTGGTATTAACATTAAAAATTATAATAAAAAAATTATTATTAAAATGAAAGAGAAAAAAGAAATTTTGAAAATTGCCATTGACGCAATAAAAGAATGCATAGGGTTTGAGGACAAAGTGAAACGCGAATTTGGACTGGATATATATGATATGCAACCGAGTATGTCGGCGGGTGAACTGTTCGACTGTGTTACTGACCTGACTCTGAATGAACAGGGACAGGATATCCTATATTCTTTCGTTTTCCCATTTATGAAGGAATATAACGAGAATAATCCGTTTGAGGTAAAATTGGATGATGAAATAATAGAAATCCATAGCAATAGCGAATTGGTGGATTTCCTTTATGAACATGGTTATTTTTTGAAATGATTCTATATGAATATCTTACCAATTGACAATCTTCCAGATTTGGGAAGTGAGGATGTTGCGGTAGAAAGTGTGACCGTGAGATATGTCCAAAGGACCGACTGTGCCGAAGAAAGTGGGTTTCAGACACTTACACTATCCACAATGAGTAACGGAACGGCATCTTTTATCAGGATGAATATTGGAGAGAGTGGTGATTCTGAAAACTGGTCACTAGATCCAGAAACTGCCAAAGAAAGTCTTGGAAAAATAATAGATGACTTTATTAAACGGGCAGGATTCGAATTTGAAAACAAGTTACCAAAAATAGCAAAAAACATAGATTGACACAGACATGGATAAACGATTGTTTATATTATATGTACCAGTAAAGGACATGAATAAAAGAGCAGCAGCAGAAGAACTGGCGAGAGTTCACACTACTTTGAATTATGATGATACCGTATATGAGGGGAAATATATATACCGATTTCTTATTTTCCCAGACAATACGGTGCGGTATGACGAGGGCAATATCACCATCAAGAACATCGAAAACAACGATGTAGTCAAAATAGAAGAGATTGAACGGAAATTCAAAGAACTTATGTAATGATGATTTTTCATGAAAACGAGTTATTTTGCAAATATGAAGAATATAACGAACCCTGTTGCGATATGTGGTTGGGTTCCGAAATTCTACACAGGACCTCGTTATATGAAGTTGGCACCGAAGAAAGAATGGTTTTTTAAGTGGAAAGAACTAAAGAATAGTGGCAAATACACAGACGAAGAGATGGAGAAAGCGTATATTGATTTGTATAATAGGACAGTATTATCTTTTCTCGATCCCAATGATGTGTGGAATGATCTGTGTGCAATATATCCAGATGCGTCATCGGATGACATCACTTTAATATGTTATGAGAAACCTGATGATTTCTGTCATCGACATCTTGTGTCCAAGTGGTTGCGCGAAGCTGGATTTGACATAGAAGAATTTAAATAATAATTTTATTATAATTAAAAAACATTGTGCTATTATAGCATATGAAAGCAAGAAAAAGTGATGGAAGTTATGAGGAGTTCGACAGAGAGAAACTCATTAATCTTGTAAAGAAGGTCTTTAAGACAGCAAATATAGAATGTAATTCCGATTGTGTAAAAGAAATAGTAGATAGTCTTTACGTTTATGATGGCATTATGTGTTCATTAATTAGGAAACAATTAATAGAAAGATTTCTAGAACGAGACGAAAATCTATTAAATGCATATATGGTAGTTATGGAAAATTTGGATAAAGATATGAAAACGTATAAAGTAGGAACTTTTGTAAAAATTACAGCAGGATTTCATGAAGGTCGAACTGGAAGGATAATTGAGGTAAATACTCTTTTTAGACCAACACATTACATTGTAGAATTTTGTAATCATACTAGTTGTGAGTTCACGCGAGATTTACTGACTGAACTCCCTCAAGAATTTGAATCCGAGCAATGCACACGCGTAGTTGAGGTTTCTTTAGAAAAAGCGCGAGAATGGTATAGCAAAGGAGGTTCATTAAGAGAAATCGCATTACAGGCATTTTCTAAAGAAGAATTAGAACAATGTCCACAATATACATATGGTCAACTCATGACAGTCAATGGTATGTGTGGATATATAATAGGTATGGATGAATCAGGATATCCGAATGCTTGGGTGAGTGATATTTTGAATATTCCGTCTCCATATGTATTTTCTGATTGTATAACTAGGGAAGATGCATTAAAATTAGAACTCAAAGGAGGATGGCATATTCCTAGTTACTCCGAGATTGAAGAGTTGAAGTGGGGATTGAAAAAAGCAAATGTGTCTCCTATCATATGGACAACAGGTTCAGATCCGATGTGCTGGTGGGGAGATGACGGTACGGGTAGGTGTCCGCATTTAAGACCATGTAGAGCAATATTAAAAAAGTAAAACTATAAAGATATGGGTAAATTAAAAACAGTAGGTTATGAGTTGCGTGATGTTGCTGTAATGCAAGCTCCAGTATCGTTTTGTAATCATCGTAATGATGTGAATCCATTTATTAAAGTATGCAACAGAGAGGTATATCCAATTTTTGTATCACCAATGGCATCTGTCACAGACCAGAATAATTACAAAACGTGGATTGAAAACAAATTGACACCAGTCATTCCTCGTAGTGTACAGAAAAGTGAAAATAATCCAGATGGGTTGACATTTGAAGAGAGAATGGAATTGGCAAAAGATACGTTCGTATCGGTTTCACTTAAAGAGGCACAGAATGAATTGCTTATGTATTTGGCTGGATGTTATTATGATGAGGAAATTAAAGATTTTGCTTACTCAACCCGTAAATTTGTCGAAAATCCTGTTTACTATATTTGTATTGATATTGCACATGGAACATTAAGCGAATTGTATGACATATGTAAGAAAATTAAATCAACGTATGGTGATACGGTCGAAATTATGACTGGCAATGTTGCAAATCCAAGTGCATATTCATTCTATGCAGATGCAGGAATTGATTGGATGAGAGCAACGATAGGATCGGGATCGCGCTGCACATCTTCGGCTAATGTTTCTATACACTATGGAACGGCAACACTTTTGGATCAACTAAACGAAGAGCGAAAAGCATATGCACACTCCCATAATGGAAATGCACCTACTAAGATTATTGCAGACGGAGGAATTGGTTGGTTTGATGACATTCAAAAGGCATTGGCACTTGGTGCAGATGCTGTTATGGCAGGAAAGATTTTTGCAGAATGTGAAGAAGCATGTGAACCAATTTATTATGCAAAGTGTTTGGAAGCCGCCCATAATAAAGAGTGTAGAATTGTTCCATTTGACAAAAATGATGGTCCAGAATTTGAAAAAGACGGGTATAAAAAATTCAGAGACTACTATGGAATGAGTTCGAAAAGGGCGCAGAAGCAGATTTCTGACGATAAAACTAAACTGAAGACATCTGAGGGTATTGATAAACCAGTCGAAGTAAAATATCCAGTGGCAAAATGGGTTGACAATATGCAATCATATCTCCGTTCATGTATGACATATACTAATTCACATACGATTAAGGAGTTAAGAGAGAACGCACAGGTTATTATTTTAGGTGGTTCAGGTGATGCCGCATATAGAAAATAAAATATTTAAAATATCATTTTATGAAACTAACATTTAACAATTATCAAAAAGTTGCTAGAAAAACTGCAATATACAAAGATGGAATTTTTTATCCAGCGTTGGGATTATGTGGCGAATCTGGTGAAGTTGCAGAGAAAATCAAAAAGATTTATCGAGACAATGATGGTATAATTAGCGAATATAATAAAGAACAAATCGTTAAAGAAATGGGTGATGTCCTTTGGTATCTCGCTAATCTGGCAACGGATTTGAATGTGACACTGGAAGATGTCGCAAAGAAAAATTTGGAAAAAATTCAAACTCGTCAGCAAAAGAATTTGATTCATGGTGACGGAGACAATAGAGAACAATAATTATTAACAAACAAAATTAAATAAGAAAATGGAACAAGTATTGGTTTTAACAATTATCGGACTCATATTATCAATTTTAATATTCGTCCAATCAGCGGTTCAGTTATCATGTAAAGAAGGTTATTCATGGGCGCTTCCACTGACTATTTCATCTGCTTTAATCATTATAAGTTTTACGAATTTGATTATTACGGCCGATGAGGTAGCAAATCCGAATACAGAAAATGTGATTGCTGGTGATGCTGTTTATCAAGAGAGTTATCATATTGTAAAAGGAGATACGATTAAGACATATCAAATCGTTTGGGATAAAAAGAAATAATCAATGATAGATAATAAAAACCGCAATAAAACTAATAAATGATATGAGATCGATTGTAATTTTAAAAATTAAAGTGAAAGAGAATAAGAGTGTTCCTTTCGCACATGGAACATTTTTAGGAAGATTTTCAGAAATTATTTCTGATAATGGTGGTTTTAAGACTGTAAATATTTACCGTCCGTTTGATGTACTTAAGAATAAAATTATTGCTGGTGAGGTTGCTGTTTGTATAGACGATATTGAGTCTATATCTGTTGTGAGTGAAATGGATGATATACAAAAATACATGACAGAATATCTCAATTTTAATAGGCAAGTTTAATGTTGTTATATTTAAATAGGCAACTACATCAAAATTAAATAAAAGTTAGAATATGACAAGTGAACAACTTAAAGATTGGAAAAATTTACAAGATGATATAACAACGGATTCATTATGGATTAGCAAAACATCAACAAAGAATTATCCTATGTTTATAATTCCAAAAAGAGATTGGGATTTAAAAAATGATTCTGATTTTCACGGATTATTTATTCCTGAGATACCATATCAATTTATTCGTCGTTTTTTACCTGAAAACGGTATTATATGGGATTGTTTTTCAGGATCTGGAACAACATACAGAGTGGCAGAATATTTAGGTATTAAAGAACAGTGTATTTGTACTGATTTAAATCCGACTAAAGATTTCATAAAATACGGTGATGCAACAACATATACATTAAATATGAAATCTGATTTAGTATTTTGTCATCCACCTTATCACAATATTATAAAGTATAGTGATAATCCAAATGATGGTTCTAATTGCAAAAATGTTGAGGAGTTTTTGGATTGGATGGAAAAAGTCGCTATAAACATTCATAAAAATATGAATGTTGGAGGATATTGTATTTTAGTATGTGGGAATCTGTATGAAGATGGAGAAGAAAAAACACTTGGTGTATGGGCAAAAGACAGATTTTGTAAAGTTGGTTTTAAATGCAAATCACATATAATTAAAGATTATGGAGAAACAAAAGGTACTGATGCAAAAAACTATAATCTTAATTATTATAGACAATTAAAAAACGGGTATAACAATTTTTATGGTGACAATATATTTATTTTAAAGAAAATATAGTTGTTCCCACATATACCAAAAATTTACAATAGTTAATGAAAGACGACATTGATATAACATTTATTCCAAAAACGGTTGGTGAGGAATCGTTTGATATGTACGTTCTTGTTGATAAATCCACTTGTGATGATGCGAAACCGATATATGAGTTATTAAAGAAGTATTTCGACAATGTGTCATATAGTTGCGAGTCATATAAAAGGATGAAGAAAGTCAAGTTCTGGTTGATACATGTATATATAAATATTACAGACAATTGGATGGATGATGACTTGAAAAATCTCTGGAAAGAAACTGGATTCATCAGTGAAACCGTTTATGATGAAGTCCGCAGAAAATTCTTTGAAAAATTAGTTATTCTTGATAAAGAACTGAATTGTTAAATGATATTGTTGTATAACTTTTATGAGAAATATAAAGGGCAATGGTCGCTCGAATATTTGTATATCAATGCAGAATATTGTCATAACAGGTTTGATATTGCTTTGTCTGTTTTTGATGATATAAAAAATGTGCTTGGTGGATGTGATGTTTATGGTGTGGGTGATAAAAATGGCATATATTGCAATGTTCGTAAGGATGGGCATACTCTTATCTTTAAGAAAGATAAAATGGAAGTTATAAAACATAATTTAGATGAGTTAAACAAACGAATAATTTTTAAATATTAAAAAACATGAAATTGAGTTTTGATAATTCCCTGCGTCGGGTAAAAAAGAGCAAAAATGGAGATGTAACTGTTACGGTTGCTGGTTTTATTTATTTGGATAATGAGATGAGGTCAACTATGGCATGTTTGAACATTCCAATAGAAAAGGTGTGCAAAAAATTTGGATTTAAGATTTTACACAGTGCTTTCTATCTGTTTGAGAAAAGTACTGCGCATTGTCATGAAGATGATGTATATGATGAGAAACTTGGTGAGCATGTTGCTGAGTCACAATCAAAGAGAAATATATATCTCCGCGCCCGTAATTTCTTCAATTATCTTGGGACAGGTCTTTCTGAAAGATGCGATACTCTTGTAGTGTTATCTGACAGATACAACGAACTATTCAAAGGAGAGAAGACTCATATTGCGCAATTAGGAAACAAATAATGGGATTATTCGACAGAAATACTGATCTGTGGGGTATTTCAAACTCTGGTGGTGTCGTTCGTGAAATTAAAAGTCCTAAAACGAAAGATGAATTGATAGACATCATCCGCGAAGAAATGAAAAATACAAACAGTAATGATATCGATCTTAACTTTATAGAGGTCGATAACATTATTGATTTTTC
>Ga0326514_10001210_pt1 | contig 16901 bp, 20 predicted proteins | sample 3_2548_0518_D_FD_203653 | JGI IMG/M metagenome (GOLD analysis project Ga0326514, IMG submission 203653) | Bovine rumen microbial communities from UC Davis, California, United States - 3_2548_0518 | ecosystem: Host-associated > Mammals > Digestive system > Stomach > Rumen | place: USA...
AGGACTATCCTGGGCAATAGCAGCACTCAGATCCGCTGCATGCTACATACTTATTGAACGCTTTAACTTGGATGAATACCTGGAATTATGTGAAAACGAAAAGGTTACAGTTTTAACCGGAATGCCACCGGTAATTCATTCATTAACAACAATCAATGCTCAAAAACAGTTAAAGACCGTGAGGGAGATAATATCCGGTGGAGGACCGTTGCACAAAAAGATATGGAAAGACTTCCACCAAACATACAGAATTCCGATCATCAACGCATACGGATTGTCCGAAACAATCGTCATAGGTACCGGAACTGTTATAAGGCCGGAGGATTATCGTGAAGCGGACCGTTTTGAAAGTGTAGGACATCCAGTGTGCTTTTCAGAAGTGAAAATCGTTGATGAACATGACTCTGATAAAATATTGCCACAATACGAACAGGGAGAAATTGCACTTAGAGGACCTGCAGTGGCAAAGGGATACTGGGAAAATGAGGAAAAGACAAAATCCGCATTTCTTGATGACGGATGGTTTCTGACAGGTGATGTGGGATACCTTGATGAGGACAACCGTTTGTTCATTACAGACCGTAAAAAAGACATGATTGTAATGAGCGGATGGAAAATCTATCCGACCGAAGTGGAAGAGGTACTGATAAAATATCCTGCAGTAAAAGAGATAGCAATATTCAGTATTAACGACTGTCACCGAGGAGAAATACCAGTTGCAGCAGTTGTTTGGCAAAAAGAAGCGGATGATGAAGGCCTAATCAGTTATGCTCGTGAAAATCTCTCACGATATAAGGTTCCGCGTAAGATATTTGCACTTGACGAGCTTCCAAGAGTAAACGGATGGAAGCTGCTTAGAAGAGAACTTAGAAAAATGTTTAAAGAATAAATAAAGGATGCAACGCATCCTATTAATCAAAAGTATACATGAACTACTCAAAAATCATAGTTCCGATACCATTGGTTGTAAATATTTCATAAAGCATGGCGTGTTTTACTCTTCCATCGATGATATGGCAGGATTTAACACCGCTTTCAATAGCTTTTACACATGTCTCGATTTTAGGAATCATTCCTCCGGAAATAATTCCTTCTTCAATCAAGGCAGGAACCTCTGAAATTCTGATTTTTTGGATTAGAGTTGACGGGTCGGACGGATCTCTTAAAACACCCGGAACATCAGTTAAAATGATTAATTTTTCCGCTTTAAGCGCACCTGCAATTTCACCTGCTGCAGTATCTGCATTAAGATTTAATCCGTTTCCATTTTCATCCATACCGATAGGAGAAATTACCGGAGTGACATCATATTCCAAAAACATCTCCAACATCTGAGTATTGACCTCATCAACTTCACCAACAAGCCCCAAATCAACGATTTCATCATCGATTTTACTTACAGGTTTTTTGTGAGCGTAAATTAATCTTGAATCTTTACCAGATAAGCTTATTGCATCTGTGTCATGTTTTATGAGTTCTGAGACAATTTCAGATGAGATTTTTCCTGCAAGAACCATTTCAATAATTTCCATGGTTTCCTCATCGGTTACCCTTAGACCTTTGATGAATTTGGATTCCTTTCCAAGTTTCTTCATTGACCTTGAAATCTCAGGTCCTCCACCATGCACAATTATAGGTTCCATACCAACATACTTAAGTAAAACTGTATCACGGGCGGTGGATGATTTTGCTTCATCATCAATCATTGCATGTCCACCGTATTTTATTAAAATCTTTTTACAGTAAAATTCTTTTATAAAGGGCAAAGCCTCTACCAAAACATCAATATCCATCATTTTATCACTACATTAAATATTTAGTTTAATTGTTTATAAGTGTTTAAGTAACAAATCAATTACAATACATTTAATATATTCTTAAAATATAACCAATATCATGTCTGGGATGAGTGAACTTAAAGATTACTTGATAAGTTTGGGTGCAAGCAAGGTGGGTTTTGCTGATGTCAAGGGGCTTGCCAGTGAATTTGTTGATTTGCCAAACGGAATAAGTCTTGTTTTAAAACTACCGCTTGAAGCCATGGAATTTCTTAATGAGGAGGATTATGAATCCTACTGGAAATGCTTCCACAAGCAAATCGACAAGTTAACCGAGATTTCACTGAAAGGCGAAGAGTACATCAAGAATCTCGGATACGATGCATTCGGATTGACAATGACACGCAACGAATGTGACATGGAAAAACTGTTGAGCATTCTGCCATATAAAACAATTGCGACCAAATCCGGAATGGGATGGATAGGAAGATCCGCACTTCTCGTCACTCCCGAATACGGCTCGGCAATTGCACTGGGAGGAATCCTAACAGATATGCCGCTTGAATTCGACACACCAATCACCGATTCTGAATGTGATGAGTGCACCAACTGCCAGGACGCATGTCCGGTTGATGCGATTAATCCCCAAAAGTGGAATGATAGGCTGAATCGCTCAGACATCATTGACATTGACGTGTGCAGCGAATATATTATTGACCAATATAAGGCAGGGCTTGGCTGTACAAAATGCATGCTTGAATGTAAAAAGACCCTGGAGTATTTAGAAAAGCATCAATTATGATTAAATTAAGAAAGGCAAAAATTAATGAATCAATGAAAATTCTAGAGCTTTATAATAATATCATTGACACTGCAAATGATGAATTTGACCCAAAATGGAATGATGAATACATTAATTTGGGATTTATTGAAGATTCGATTTTGAAAGAAGAATTATACGTTTACAAAGTTGATGAAAGGATTATTTCCAGTGTTGTTGTAAACAATGATTTCGGCAAACGTTACACTGATGCGAACTGGATTGTAGATGCCAAACCCAATGAAATAGTTGTTATCCATACCTTTGCAGTTAATCCGTCTTGCAGAGGCAGGGGCATTAGCAAAGAAATATTTAATATTATCAAGAAGCAATCCCTAAAAAATCATAAAAAGACCATTCGGGTTGATGTCATCAACGGCAATAATGGAGCTGAAATTGTTTTCAAACATTTAGGGTTTAAACATGTCGATACTGTTGAAGAATTTTATGATGCGGTCGGTTTAGAAACATTTCATTTATATGAGCATGTTTTAAAATGAAAAAATGGGTTTTTAACAACCCATTTTAAATTTGAATCTGTATTCCTGATTTACAATTTCCATTCCTTCAAATGAACCATCAAGAATGCTAGCGACTTTTTGCAAGTCTTCAGCTGTTATTTGACTACCGTTTGCCACTGGTGAGAAAAAGGTAATTTCATCATCAGTGATGAGGTAGTTTAGAAGTTTTGTTCCTTCCTTTTGGTATTTTTCGACAATTGCTAAGATTTTTTCTTCGATATCTTTATCCAAGTTTGTCATTATATCACCTTAAAAGATAATTAATTTAAGAAGTATATAAACTTTTATACTTGAACCTACATGTTGGTGAGTTAAAGGTTACTTTTTTATATCAAAATAAATAATTTTAAAAAAAACAGTTAAGCAAATACTGAATAGTTTATCAAAACATTAATATAATTAATGGAACTTTCAATTTCTGATGAGGTAAAATCCTGTTAGAAAACTCCATACTATCAATGGGTAAACTGAAAGCCTTTCAATGGTCGGCATGTAAACATTTCCCATACTGAAAAACATTATCCAAAATGCCAATAAACCAATAACTCCTAAAACCAGTGTGGCTTTCTGATAATTGGAAAATTCATTCATGGATCTTGAAACCAAAACAAGTAAGATATTTCCTCCCAGAATTGCCATCACAGCACCAAGAGTGTGGTATCCTGAAGTCAATGGATTTCCTCCATGAATCAGGCCGACAATGATAACTCCCAGGGCAGTTATGACTGTGAAAATATAGTAAGCAATATTATTTTTAACTATAAAATCCTTGAATTTATAGAAACTTCCAAAAAGCATCACCAATCCAATTAATATGAAAGAGGAATTCATCAACCATGACAACGGTGAATTGCCATTGGGGATTCCAAGTTCTGAAATGGTGTGGAACAAATAGGTATTGAAAATGGAAGCATTGAAGTAAGTTGCCGAAATAGCTTCCGCTATAATATAGTACAAGCTACCAATTATAAATGTTATTCCCGCAACTTTACGCTTCATAATCTAAAATCCGAATTTTTTTCTAAAGTATTTTTCCTTAACATCAAAGTTCAGCTCTTCAATGTCTGCATCATCAAGAGCCTTTAGCAATATTTTATAGCATGTCTTTTTAGGCACAGTGGTATTGTGAATATGTGACTTATTCCATATTCTGTCAAATCTTTTCTTTAAGCTGCCCATTTTAAGTTTTTCTAAAACATTTTTAAGATTAAGTATGTTTGCGGCATTGATTACATCATAGTTTGCATAGCTTTGAGCGTCCAAAGATATCGGATTCAAACCTAAAATGTATCTTTGCAAATCATAGTCAAGGAAGGAGTCATAATCTCCCGCATATGCATAGACATGTGCTTTTGCAGACAATGCATCGATGAATACAAGGAACTGGTTTGGCATCATTATTGCACGGGACAGTATCTCATCACAGAACTTCAATCCTGTTTCAATCATGTCAAGGGAGGAGTTTGCAACATATGTCTCATAGTCCTCGAACCTGAATGCCACAAGGGCAAACATGTATAAGTCAATCCATTCGTTTTCCTTTAAAAATTCCTTTGCATTATCAGTTAATGATAAATCAGCAGGTTTTTTAAAGTCATCCAATGAACCGGCAGTCTTGCTTTCGGTCTCACCATTCAATAGAGGCAATACCCTTTCAATCAATTCCTGTTTTTTACCAGACACTTTCAGTCCGTTTTCCCTCAGGATGTCTTTTAGCTCGGCGACAGTGTATTTTTTGGATACATCTTCAGCAGTTACATTTTCACTTTCGCTGCTTTTTGATTCAATTTCTCCAATTTCACCTTCAAGATACCCTTCGCCAACAAGATAATTTATACAATCCTGTGCTGAGGGAAATGTTCCGAATTGTCCCTCTTTTAAAATATCTTCCAATTCATAACCGTTATTTAAAAAGTTCAATACGTTAAATATTTCTAATTTTTGTTCACTCACTTAAACACCTTTTCTGTTTCATCAGCAATATTGTGAAATTGCCGAATGTTATAATTAAGCTTCCAATTAAGAAAGCATATAAGTTTGAAATGAATATTAAAATAACGACTATTCCCAACGCCGTAGTCATTATCATTTGTAATATCTCTTTTTTGGTTAATTTAATGTTTTCCTTATAATATTCCTTGTTGACCATTATTGAAACATAGAATATAATCAGGGAAACCACCATCAGGACTGTTGCAAATACCGGATTCACCTCTCCTGAGTGAATCAACTCCAATGCGACAGTCACAAGGTTAATGCTTATTACTATAAAGTAATGACTAAACATCAACCTCAGGGAACGTTCCACCCTATGGTGTTCCATCAGATTGTGGATTTGAACTACATATGAGCCGAACATGGTCAGCACAATGAAAAATACCAATATTGGAACTGCAGTGAAGTTAGCAACATCAAAGAAGTGTGTCAAACCGACAATGGCTTCACCGAATGTGATGATTGTTAAAAGTTCAAATCGCTCCACAAGATGTGGAAAACTGATAATGCTTTTGTCAAATTGGCCCCTGATAAAGAACGGCAGAAATGCTCCACCCAATACTGCAACAACATCCATCAGCAACACATAATGAGTGCTTACATTGAAACTTAATGATATCAAGGCCACCAGATATATTGTACAGACAATTGAAAGGATTGAAATTGAATTTCCTGCAGCTCCCTTTAATGAGCGTTCCCGTCTTGCCTGGACAATATATAATACTAAAACTGTTAAAAGCATTATCAACATTGCCAGGTTAAAGGTAAATGACATTGAGCCCCAATTTGGCGAAATGGTATTTGCCATATAGATTACGGCGATCATATTCACACATACAAGAATATAATCATGCCATTCCCACTCACCATAGCGGTTAACATAATTCGTAAAGTAAAGCCAAGCCTGAAGGATTACAAATGATGTGATTATGTATGTAAAAAAGCCGTATGGTGCAATAACACCATTGACAGGTTCAGAAATCAATGCTGTCAGTTTCGATATTGCATATACAAAAATCAAATCATAGAACAGTTCTATCAGTTCAACCGGTTTTACCTTAATTTCCATATTACTAATTTTTGGATTTAAATAACATATATTTTTTCCAAAAACTGAAAATATTGAAAAATTCATAGGAATATTGAAATCAAAAACAAGAGTATTATCAATACATAAATAATGATAAAAACGATTTGATGTCTTAAATTCCTATTTTTATAAATTAAAACCGCCGTAAAAATAATTAAAATGATATTAATGATTTGAAAAATGTCCAACATCAATATCACCTATTTTTTAAACATTGCGGTTAAAATTTGATATACAAATCTTGAGTCCTTTTTCTTGCTCGGATATGATTTTGCAAATATTTTCAATAAATCCTGAACTGTAGCATCAGGATTTTCACGAACTAACTCTTCACAGATATTCTGCAAACTGACTGGTGGAATTTTTGAGTCCCAAACTTCCATGAAGACTTTTTTAATCCTTCTTCTAGTTCTTGGATCATGGATTTGCTCATATCGGAATTCCTCGCTCAATTGCCTGTTTACATAGTCAATATAGTGAGTCTCGTCATTTTCATAGATTTCATGAACTTTAGATCCGTATTCATCGAAATATTTTTGTACCTCCTTTAAGATGAACCTTCGAGGAACCGAATCTAGGCTTTTTGCTTCGATTTCAATGTCTTTTGGCTTGATTTTAAGATACATCTGCCCTGACTTGAAATGCTCACCGTTGATGACAACCCCTTCAATGGCTCTGCGGTTGTTTTGCTTGACATATTGCCTGTTGATTTCATCCAAAAGGGATTTGACTTCCTGAACCGCATCATATAATGTTGGAAATGTATCATCGGTTGATACCTCATAGTTTTTTAATTTATGGTTTAAACCGCACCATTTGACTGAAAATGAATTTTCCAAAGGATATTTCTCAATGGTGAATATTGTATCGGGCGTTTGGAAGTTTTCCAGGTCACTATAACATTTAAGGGCAATGTAGTTTAGAAATGTCTCATCAATATATGCGCCAATAAGTCGGATGTCAATGTAGGTTTCCATGTGAGGTATGTCATGCCTGTTGAGTATTCCGTATAACTCAAACATCAATGTGTCATTGTTGTGGAGATTGTCCCTGTAGAATTCTTCAATGGCCTTTTTGTCAACCAGTTTAAACATTTCCAATACATGGTCGTCCGCCACTGCCTTTCCACGGGTTTTAGGCACCAGTTCAATTGAATTTCCTTGATTATCATTTAAAGAGTAAATTATTAAGCAGGTGCCGTCCAATTTTTCCTGACAGTGGTATATTATGCTTTCATCATCTTCCTTTAATCTGTGGCGTCTTTCATCCCAGTAATGGATTTTTGGAAATGACTGGACAAACTGTTCAGTATCATAGCTTTTTCCGTTTTTTTCAGTAATGTGAGTTATTACCATGGATCCCAAATGCTTATTAGGTTTTCTTGAAATATAACCTTCGATGAGATTGCCTTTTGGAGTTTTGCTTTCAAATTTTCTCAGATGCTTAGGTTTTATGTTATTTTCAAAATATTTCTCACAAAGTTCTTCTTTCATTTTTTAACCTCCATCAAAGCCTAATGTTAATAAATTGTGGTTAAATTTTTTGCTTGAAATCCCTATCTAGAATAGCAGTGAAAATTAAATATTCAAATAAGAATTTCAAAGTCCCAATATTTCTGATAAAGTAATATGACCTACAAAGTATTTAAAATAAGCAGTTATAAACGAGAACAATTTTTCAGACTCAAGACAATATTCCAAAGTCAGAGCAATTTTACAAACTCAGACAATGAATAATTTAAAAAAAAAATAAGATTATGGATTGCATGCCTCATCAGCCGCACCCATAACAACACTAACTTCCTCTGATAGGTTGATTTCGGAAATCTTTTTATCTGATTCATATTTTCCAGTATAGTATGCCTGAGCAAAATTCATAGTAACAAACATCACTTCCTTAAAATCAATGATAAAATCATCTTTAGGAATTTTATTTAAAATTGACATTAGCTCAATTGCATCTTCACCAGATTCCAAGTGAGAGCCAAATTCGGCTCCAAGATTAATCATCATAGTTAACACCTAAATTAATATTTAGAGTTGTTTATATATTAACTTGTATGAAATGTCCCTACTGTGAACGTGAGCTGGTCAAGGTTTTTCATGGAGAGCCTGATGAGGAACTCGCTGAAGAATCATTGAACAATACCGTAATTATTGGAAACTGCTGTGAATCCAAATACAACTATTATTGTGAGATTTGTGATGAGTTTTTTCAGCTTTAACGATGCTGAGAAAATATGGTTTACACTGCTACAAACCCAACACTTCAGTATCCGGATCGGTGTTTTTGAATAGGTTTATGCTAACGTCCTTTCCCCATGTGAATTTCAGAAGGCTTTCATGAATGGCGTTTATGTCATCTTCTGAAAATCCGTCCAGGTAATATATTTTTCCTCTAACTCCGACATTCATCAAAAATCGTATCATGTGATGATATACCATTAGAGTATGGGGCTTATAGATTATTATATCATCTGTAATGTATTCTATCAATTGTTTTATCTCAAAAATGTCCGGAGTGATTATCTCCACATCACATTTGGGGAATTTTTCACGAATTACTGTTTCATAATCCATACTATCACATTAAACATTATGTTTTTTCTACTATTTAACAGAAAATTTATGAAAATGAAAAATTGCCATTACCTTGTAAAATTGATTTAAAGCAATAAAATTGCTCTAATTTATAACTTACCCATTTATAAATGATGAAAAACTATATAGAAAATACAAATCAATTTATGAGGTTGAAAAAATGAATAGAAACCATTTTGAATCAACAAAAAAAATAATTAGAGAAACCTTTAATGACACAAGATGCATAAAAGGCCCGGCACCTGAAGATATGATACTTCTTGATGAAAATGTCCATCCAGGAGGATTTATCTTAACTACAGAAGAGGGAGATTTCATTGATTTTGAAATCCAAATAAAAGATTTTGATGAAGTTGAACTAGCAAAATTTATTGAATTTGCTGAAAATCTTTATGAAAAACACCAAAAACATGTTTCAATTTATCTTTTATGCCCACAAGACATTAACGTGAGTGTTAGGGAATGTCCAATTAGATCAGATGCCGATTTTAGAATCAGAATTGCATGTTCACAGGAAAACCCTTGTAAAATGATTCTCGATTCCATAAAAAATAAAGTGATGCAAAAAAAGATTTTAACCAGCGACGACATTTCCATGCTGGAAAATCTTCCAATGATGTGCAATAAAAAAGACAGAAACTATTTTAGAGTGGAAACTTTAAGGATACTTAACGGCCATTTCCCTTAGGTTTACTTATTCCACTTCAAGACGGTTTTGCCGAAGTGTGAAATGTGGTCCTTGTCGAAGGCTTCCTTCAGGTCTGAGAGATTTGTTATTTCACATATGTTGGTTACAAGCTTTTCAAGGTATTCGAAAAGATGAGGATTTTGTTTAAGGGTTTTCACAACTCCAACAAAGTCTTCCCTTTCAGATCGGCTGTTTCCTTGAATTGTCAAACCTTTCTCCAAAAGCATTCGGGTGTTTATTGGTACCGGATATTCGCTCACTCCAAAAAGGTTTATTGTACCCTGAGGATTGATTAGGTCTATTATCTGGTCTATTGCTGACTGTGATGCACTTGACCCGACACATTCAAATGCATGGTCAATTACTAAATCATCAGGGACATTATGTATCTGATAGATTTCATCTGCAAATGAAAACAGATTCAGGTTTTCAAGGTGTTTGCCGAATACAATCACTTTTGAATCGGGAAATTTTTCCTTTAAAAAGAGTGCTGTGATAAATCCTAGATTCCCATCTCCCCAGACTCCCAATATATCCTTTGGAGTTATTGCAAGGTTGGAAAACTTATCTATTCCCTGATATGCCACACTCATAAGCTCTATAAATGCCGCAACATGAGGATTGAAGTCATCAGGAATTTTTACAACACGGGTTGAATCAAGTTTCACCAAATCCGAAGTAAATCCGTCAAATCCACTTCCACGGAATTTGGATTTATATGAATAGTTGGCTCTGCAAACATCTTCTCCCATTGGAGTGTTTGGAATCATCACAACATGGTCGCCTGTGTTAAACTCACCTGTTTTATCATAGACCACCTGACCGATTCCCTCATGTGTCAATGCCATCGGCAACTTTTTTTCAAGAACTTCTCCAGGACGTGACCCCTGATAGTACCTTTGGTCTGCCTGGCAAATTGAAAGGTAGGTCGGCCTTACTATAACTCCATCCAGTTCGATTTCCTCAATTGCCTCTTCAAAGAATTTCGGGGATTTAAGTCTGTAAACAATGTTAATCATGATTGTCCTCAAGTATTGTGTTTGCTAATTTCAAGTCATAGGGATATGTAATCTTAATATTGGTCACTTCACCATCGACCAGATGTACATCCTCATCCTTAAGTGTGAAAATTTTGCAGGCATCTGTCAGTATATTGGTTTCAGCTTCAGTTAAACTATTGATTAAATTGAAAAGTTTCTTTATATTGAAGCTCTGTGGAGTTTGGCCTTGGTAATAATAATCCCTTACAGGGATGCTTTCAATAGTCTCACCGTTGATGCTTTCAACGATTGTATCTGTAGCCGGAATGACTGTATCGCATGCGCCATATTTTCTTGCAGCATCAATATTGTCATTGATTATCCTGTGAGTGACAAACGGACGTACTGAATCATGAGTTATGATAATTGACTCATCATCGATACCGAAATTTTCATCGATGTATTTGATACTGTTCATCAACGTATCGTTTCTAGTCTCCCCACCTTCAATGACAATGATATCCTCATTATCTCCAATATGTTCATTGATTAAATTTTTAGTGTGATTTATAAAGTTTTTTGGAATTAAAACGATTGTCTTATCAATATTTTCATTAATTACAAATTTTTCAATAGTGTGAATAATGACGGGTTTGGTACCCAATGTTAGAAATTGTTTGGGAGTGTCTGTTTCCCCCATTCTTGAACCGATGCCTCCTGCAAGTATTGCTGCAAAAATCATAATGCTACTCCTTTTCAAATATTACAAAAAAGTGGGATTTTCCCTCAGGAATCTCCTCACCTATATCAACGTTTAAGTATGTTTTTTTAAATCCATGCTTTTTAAATAGCTCTTCCAATTCAATATGTGAAAGTCTGATTTCAGCCGGCGGTCCAAATGACATGTCCAGTGGCTTGAAATCAACAATTGCCATTCTCCCATTAGTCTTTAAAAGTTTTTTTAACTCAACAATGACTTTATCCATTTCACCAGAAGCCTTAAAGCCATGGAAAACATTGACCATCAAAATAACATCAACAGATTCATCATTGATTTCTGGAATTTCTTTTGAAATATCCCCTTGAACATTAATCAGATTCTGGATGTTATTTTCGTTTTTAAAATCATTCATTCTTTTGATTGCATCATCATAAACATCCACCGCATAGACCCTTCCGGCGGAAAGATAGTTTTCCATTGCCTTTTTTGAAATATATCCGTCACCACACCCTGCATCCATAAAAGTTTCATTGCCTGTTAAATTTAACTGGGACAATATTTCATCAGCATTTAAGAATCCGGCACTTGATTTTCCATGATGTTTATGCTCCATAGTATTCACCAAAAAAATATTTTATAGATAATATTATTTTAAAAATAGTATTTAAAATTTTCAAAAAGAAATGTTTTAAGGAGATTGCAATCTCCTTTTAATGATTAAAAAATTAATTTTTACCAAACATTATTAAAAAGTGAGATTTACCCTCGGGAATATCCTCACCAATTTCTTCATTTAGATAGATTTGTTCAAGACCATGTTTATTGAACAGTTTTTCCAAATCGACAGGTGAAGATCGGTATTGTGTTGGAGGTCCTTTTGGAACATCCCATGGTTTATAATCCATAATTGCTATTTTACCGTCTTTTTTGATTATTCTTGCAAGTTCCGAAACAGCCTCATCCAGTTTTCTTGACGCTTTAAATCCATGGAAAACATTAACCATTAAAATTACATCCATTGATTCGTCATCTACCCCAGGAATTCCTTCGGTAATATCTGCCTCAATATTGATTAAGTTTTCAACATTGTTTTCTGTTTTATAGGTTTCCATATCTTCAATTGATGCATCATAAATATCTACTGCATAAACCAATCCTTTATGATTGTAGTCTTCAAGAACCTTGATTGCATTGTGACCATCACCGCAACCTGCATCCATAAATGTTTCATTTCCGGTTAAATTCAATTCCTGAATTATTTCATCTGAATCTAAAAAGAGTGCACTGGAAAATCCATGAGCTCTGTGTCCATTTTCTGGCTTCATCATCATTATCACCTATAGTAATTATCTTAAAAAAATAGTATTTAATATTTGCCAATGTGAAAATAAGTAAACAACAATTAAAAATAGTTAAAAATAAGAAAAAAAAGTTATAAGAGGATTATTTTTTCCAAGTTTGTTTTACTCCTCTTCCTCTTTTACTACCAGGTTTAGTATAACTTCTTTTTTGTCTGGTTCTTCTGTTAGTTCCTTTAACTTTTGCCATATTTTCCCCTCCTTAAAATTTATCATTACAAAATTAGAATTAAATCTATAACAAAAAAATATTTGTTTTCAACATATTTAAAACTTTTCTTTAAGTGGTATATTCTGCATTAATTTTAACATAATCATATGTTAAATCACAACCCCATGCGGTAGCTTCACCATCACCCAAATACATGTCAATATTGACTGTGATGTTTTTGGATTGCATTATCTTTTCGGCCCTTTCAAGATATGGTGTGTCTTCGAATGCCAGAATTTCGCCCTTTTTAACAAGGTCAACATCATCGGCCTCATCAGCAATGGAAATTGTGATGATATCCGGATTCAAATCGCAACCTGAATATCCTATTGCAGAGACTATTCTTCCCCAATTAGGGTCTCCACCAAACACTGCAGACTTAAATAAGCTTGATGATATGATTGATTTTGCGGCAAGTCGCGCATCACCATCATTTTTGGCACCATAAACATTGGCTTCGATGAATTTTGTAGCACCTTCACCATCACGAGCCATTTTCTTAGCCAGATCCATACATAAGTAATTTAAGGCTTGCTGAAAGTTGGAATCCATTTCATTATCCCTAACAACTTCAACACCTGATGAGCCATTTGCCATCATGAGACATGTGTCATTGGTACTTTCATCACCATCGACAACAATCATGTTGAAACTCATATCCGCAGATGTTTTTAATGCCTTTTTAATCTCATCAGCAGGAATAACCGCATCAGTAACTATGAAAGACAACATTGTCCCCATATTTGGAGCAATCATTCCGCTGCCTTTTGTTATACCTGCAATCCTAACCTTTTCACCTGTTGTTAAAGTAACTTCAACAGCACATTCCTTAGGGAAAGTGTCAGTTGTCATTATTGCTTTTGCAGCTGCAAGTGAATTTTCAGGACGGTTTCCCAATTTTGATAATGATTCATAGGCAACTTTTGAAATAGTGTCTATTGGCATTTCACGGCCGATAACACCGGTTGATGCTATGACAATTTCATCTTTAGGAATTTTTAAATCATTTGAAACCAATTCGACTAATGTTTCACAATCTTTAAAGCCCTGTTGGCCTGTAAAACAGTTAGCGTTACCACTATTTACAAAAACTGCTGAAATAATTCCTTTCTTCAAAACATTTTTAGTATATGTTACCGGAGCTGCAACAACCTTATTTGATGTGAAAACAGCTGAAGCAGTACTGTTTGGTGAGACAATTATGGTTACACCAAATTTGCCCTCACGGGCTCCGGATACCTTAAGATTTTCAATTACTGAAAACCCGCCATCAATCTCTTTAATAAAATTCATAAAAATCACTGATATTCCTCATTATTTGAAACGCCCACATTAAGCTGAGAAGTCACATTTTCATTATAGTCAGCTCCATCTATTTCCTTATCATAGGAAACCTGCGAGGTATTGTTTAATCCAGTAGTCATTTCTTTAGTCACATTTTCAAATTGAGGCTTCTTATCAGCACTATTATCTTCAAAACTTAAAGAAACACCCATTCCGGCACCTATTACAAATGCAATTAATGCAACAATCATGATTAAAACAACAGTTCCGCTGGTTTTACGTTTCTTTTTGTTTCTGTTTTTGTTTCTAACTTGATTTCCAGACCTGAATTGACGATTATTAAACTTATTCCTTTTTTTACTTCTTCTTACATTTCTTCGAGAAGCATCCTGGCGACCATTTCCTGATCTTAAAACTCTTTTATCGTCTTTATCTCGTCTCATAATTTTTCTCTTTTTATATTAATTTAAGTTATTACAGCATAGATTAAAGCTAAAATAACTCCGATAAAACTGAATATTCCCAATCCTAAAATTGACATCAAATATGCAAATATGAAAACGAATGCAAATACACCTATCAGTTTTGGCTTTTCATTTTCAACAAGATTGATTAATGTCCTTGTAAACTCGGATGGAATGTTATAAGCATATAATCCATTAGCTAATTCGAAAACAACCAATGACAATGGAGAAGTTGACGGCAAATCATCAACCAATTGCGCTCTTTCACCGGCTTCACGTCTGCTTCTTCCAATACCAGCTCTTATTTTAGCACCATTATCCAATGCAAACCATGCTGCATCGAGCCCTGCACGGATAGCCAAATCCTTTGATGGGAATCTTGCAATGAAATCATCTCCACCTTCCCTGTATCCTTCCAGTTCACCGTCACATTCAGTTTCGATGAAATTTTTAATTCCGGTCATCAGCTCAACCAATTGATTCCTTCCGTTTTTGCTGATGAATTTAGTTGAGTCAATCAAATCAATGAACAGATAATTTTCCAAATCCACAGGTTTTGATTCCTGAAGAAGGAAAGGTGAATCAAATACAAGGGCATATTCTCCGCCTAATTTGGTAAATGCAATACCCGGAAAGCTTCCAACACTTTGTGTATAATGGATTGCACGTTCTATTGAAGCCGCACCGGTCATACCTACAGCAGATATTACCTGAATTCCTTCAGACAATCCTATTCCAATCAATTCGATAGCTACACGAATTGCATCATTTTTACTTAACATTCTTGCAACAAGTTCTGTTGCTGTTTTTTCCACGATTTCCCCTTTTTCATTTTGAATGATTTTAACAAAAATGTCAATTAAACGAGAAGGGTGTGGAAGTTCTATGTAAAAATAACGGTCACTTCCCATGATGATATTACTTACCAAAGCATATTCCTCAATCTTGTTTTCTGCAGGTGTCAATTCATGAAAAGTATAGTCCTTTGGAAGGTTTTCCGCACCCACATCACGGACAAGATTTTCTAAAATGGTATCTGAAGTGATTTCCGCCTTTTCAAGTTCAAACAATATTGTCTGAGTGTAGTTGAACAGCTCAACGTATTCTGTTTCCAAGGAATTTGTCGGAAAAAATTTTGTTCCCACTGCAATTGGATTGAGTTTTGTGGAGAATTTAATAAATGCCTTAGTTAAACTATTAGCCATCTAAGTTTCCTCCCTTTTCAAGTTCAATTTCAAATTGACCAGGTTTTTCCAAAAGCATATCCGGTTTTACAGATACAAATGGAAACTTCCATGATCCAAGTCTTCCAGCAATGGTGCTTGCAATATTTCTTGAATTTCTTTTAATGAACACTTCATCATGTTCGCTTACACGAACCAAAACATTATATGGAGCGGTTTCGGTTACTTCATCAGCAAGCAGAATGTTCAATTCAAAAGTGCCCGGTTTTGTGAATAAGTCATTTCTTACTGCAATAAGCGGCTTTTTCTCAAGACCTAATCTGTCTGCTATAGTGACTGAGATATTGCCTGCATTTTTCACAGCAATCTTATAATCTTTAGGATGTACCAATACAAAAATTACATATGGAGCTGCTATTTCCACATCATCAACCATCTCTACAATTTTATTGAACATAGGTATTTTTGCAAAAATGTTTTCCAATTTTGATTCTGCATTGGTTTCATTATCGATACGTATGATAGCCTGTTTTGCGATATTTAATGGGGAAATCTCTAAACCTTCCTTACCTGTGTATATTTCCCATTTTTTAAAGTTCAATTCTTTTATAATTTCATCACAGATGTGTTGAAGTATATTCTTATCTTTTTTAGGTTTTTTTGGTTTTCCAAATGTGAGTCTGCCATTGTCGATTATGAATGGTATCCTCATTGAAGCAATATTTCTGAATTCAGCAGCATAATCTCTGAATTTATCATTTGACAACACTTTTGCTTTTTCACGATTTGCAATATCCAATATAAAGTGATCTGCATCGTTTCCTGCTGGAACTTCTTCTACATTATCACTTTCCAACAATTTTGCAAATTTTTCTTTATCATCAATATCATGACGAAGTGATGCATCGGCAATAATTACAAATTCATCCTCACTTTCTTCCAATGCTTTAACAGCAGCGAGAATATTTGCCATCATTGGTTGTCCGTTTTCATTTTTAACATGATGAGCCACATTTGAAGCATCTACGACCACTTTCATAATATCACCTAAAAATTTAATTCAGTTTAATATTTATATCCCATTGAGTATTTAAAGTTATTATTTATATAATATTTCTCGGATATTTTCCAAATAAAAATCTCTCGCCATTCACTTCATGGAGGAAAATCTCAATTTCAGTTTCTGAGATGTTATAAACATTATATG
>Ga0326514_10001211_pt1 | contig 16900 bp, 30 predicted proteins | sample 3_2548_0518_D_FD_203653 | JGI IMG/M metagenome (GOLD analysis project Ga0326514, IMG submission 203653) | Bovine rumen microbial communities from UC Davis, California, United States - 3_2548_0518 | ecosystem: Host-associated > Mammals > Digestive system > Stomach > Rumen | place: USA...
AGTTTAGCATCTTTGCCAAGAGTAGCGATATGCATACCAGGGTCAAGTATATTGACCTCTGAATCTGTCTTTATGTCACCTGCTGTTATTTCACATTCGCCTTCTGCTTCAATGTAAACAGTCTTAGGACCTTCTCCGTAAAGCTTGGCAGTGAGACCTTTAATGCTGAGGATTATTTCAGTAACATCCTCTTTTACGCCGGGAATGGTTGAAAGTTCATGGTGAACTGTACCGTTCTTGCCCGAAAGCTTAACGGAAGTTACAGCCACACCCGGAAGTGAGGAGAGCAGCACACGTCTGAGGCTGTTTCCGAGTGTAATTCCATATCCACGCTCAAGCGGTGCTAAAACGAATTTGCCGTATTTGCCATCACTTTTAAGTTCGACAATGTCGATATCAGGCTTATTGATTTTTTCCAGCATAAAAACCCTCCTATTTCGCAATAACTGTTTTTTTCGTAATATGACGATTCAAAAGCAATCTCAGGATTACTTTGAATACAGCTCGACGATGAGGTGTGTAGCTACCTCGTAGTCAATATCCTCAGCTGAGGGGAGACGATTAACTGTAGCAGAGAAATCGTCTTTCTTTGCTTCAAGCCACATTGGAACAAGTCTGTCGCTTGTTTCTTCAACAGTGTTCTTGAAAGTTTCTGATGTTCTGTCTTTTTCACGGAGAGCAATGACATCACCGATTTTTACTCTATATGAAGGGATATTTACCTTCTTGCCGTTTACAGTATAGTGGCTGTGAGTAACAAGCTGTCTTGCTTCACGTCTTGTTCTTGCAAGACCCATTCTGAAAACAACGCTGTCAAGTCTGGTTTCAAGACAAGTAATAAGGTTGTCACCAGCCTTGCCTTCCATTTTTGTAGCGATTTCAAAATAATGCTCGAACTGTTTTTCCTGAACGCCATAGATGAACTTAAGTTTCTGTTTTTCCTTAAGCTGCTGACCGTATTCGGAAAGTTTCTTTTTCTTTCCGCCTGTAGGATCTCTGAAATCAACTCTGTTATCAGCCTTGATTTTTCTTTCATTTATGCGGACAGGTTCTCTTTTATCCTTGCCTTCAACGGGCTTTTTAGTACCGTCAGCATATCCTTTTATAGCATCTTTCTGTTTCTGTGAGAAAGTAGCGTTATAGCCCATAACAGTAGGGCTGATACCTAAATATCTGCATCTTTTGATGATAGGTTCTCTCTGAACTGCCATTTTAAAACACCTCCTGTATAATCAGACACGTCTTCTTTTAGGCGGACGGCATCCATTATGAGGAATAGGAGTAACGTCCTTAATCATTCTTACCTCAAGACCAACGGTCTGAAGAGCTCTTATAGCAGCTTCACGGCCTGCACCTGGTCCTTTAACGTAAACTTCAACGTATTTGAGACCGTGTTCCATAGCAGCCTTAGCAGCTGTTTCAGCAGCAGTCTGAGCAGCAAACGGAGTGGACTTCTTAGAGCCTCTGAAACCGAGTTCACCAGCACTTGCCCATGAAATAGCATTGCCTGCTGTATCTGTGATAGTAACGATTGTGTTATTGAAAGTGGACTGGATATGAACTGCACCACTTTCGATGTTCTTACGTTCTCTGCGTCTTCTTACCGCAGTAACTTTTTTACCTTTCTGCTGTGCCAAAGCTCATAACCTCCTTACTTCTTCTTGTTAGCGATTGTCTTTACAGGACCTTTGCGGGTTCTTGCGTTGGTCTTGGTTCTCTGACCTCTTACGGGGAGACCCTTTCTGTGACGAAGACCTCTGTAACAGCCGATTTCCTGAAGTCTCTTGATATTAAGAGCTACTTCACGTCTGAGGTCACCTTCTACAGTGTAGTTTGCATCGATATAGTCACGAAGTTTAGCTACATCTTCTTCAGCAAGGTCCTTGACTCTTACATCAGGGTCAACGCCTGTGTTTGCGAGTATGTCTGTTGCAGTCTGACGACCGATTCCGTAAATATAAGTTAAACCGATTTCGATTCTTTTATTTTTAGGAAGGTCAACACCAGCTATTCTTGCCATATTTTAATAAACACCTCCATTAGTGTTAGCGAGGGAATTAACCCTGACGCTGTTTATGCTTCGGATTTTCGCAGATAACCATTATTCTGCCCTTACGCTTGATAATTTTGCATTTTTCGCAGATAGGTTTTACTGAAGGTCTGACTTTCATTGAAAATACCTCCTTTAGCGGATAGCGGATTTTTAAATCCTTTGGTTTACTTAACACGCCATGTTATACGACCTTTTGAAAGGTCATAAGGTGACATTTCAAGCTTTACTTTATCACCCGGCACGATTCTGATATAATTCATTCTGAGCTTGCCCGAAACATGAGAAAGAACCTCGTGTCCGTTTTCAAGCTGAACCTTAAACATTGCATTCGGCAGAGCATCTGTAACAACGCCCTCAACCTCGATTACATCTTCCTTAGACAACTTTCATAACCTCCCCTTGCTCTTTTTCATTGAAAGTTTTCAATGCAGTTCTGAGCTTTTTATCAGTTATATTGTTCAAATCAATCATGCTGTTGGTAGGGCAGATATGTTTTATATTCTTGCGTTTAGGCTTATCAAGCTTTCTTGATTTGCCGTCAGCGATAAAACAGTAATTTTCTTCAACTGAGATGACTACAAAAAAACTGTTGCAGTCACGTCCTGCGTCTGCCCTTACAACTGAGCCTGTTTTAAGCTTCACAATAAAATCCTCCGTCAGTTCGGTTCAGTAAGGATTACAGGACCATCAGGAGTTATTGCAATCATATGCTCAAAATGAGCCGACAGCGAACCGCTTTTTGTAATGACAGTCCAGCCGTCTTTCAAGGTCTTTACATCATCGCCCTTAATGTTAATCATTGGTTCAATGCAGATAGTCATACCAGAAACAAGTCTTGGTCCATGACCTGCTTTGCCCCAGTTCGGTATTTCAGGGGATTCATGAACTTCCCTGCCGATACCGTGACCGCAATAATTTCTTACGATTCCGTAGCCACGTGAAGCACAGTAGACCTCTACAGCATGAGAAATATCGCCGATTCTGTTGCCTGCTTTTGCCTGAGCAATCCCCTCAAAGAGTGACTGCTTTGTAACTTCAAGCAATGCTTTAGCTTCTTCAGAAATTTTGCCGACAGGGAAAGTCCAGCAACTGTCACCGTTAAAGCCTTTATAGGCTGCTCCCGTGTCAATGCTGACTATATCACCCTCTTTAAGACGGCGGCTCGCCTTCGGGATTCCGTGAATTATTTCCTCATTTACAGAAATGCAGGCATTTGCAGGAAACCCATATAAACCTTTGAATGCTGATTTGCAGTTATATTTTGCATAATAACTGCCAACGAGCTTATCAACGTCAAGCGTTGTCATGCCCGGTTTTAATCTCTCACCTGCATACCATATTGCACCGCCGGTAATTTTACCGGCTTCACGCATTATGGCAATTTCGGATTTAGATTTGATTGTGATACTCATTTCTCTACCCCGACAGCTGCGAGTGTAAGTTTTGTAGTATCAGCTACTTCCTCCTGACCTTCTACTGTAACAAGTTTGCCCTGTGCAGCATAATAGTCTTTAAGAGGAGCAGTTTTTTCGTGATATGTTGCAAGTCTATCAAGTACAACTTTTGGCTGGTCGTCCTTACGGATAACAGTAGCACCACCGCACTTATCGCAAACACCTTCAACCTTAGTGGGCTTGTATTCAACGTGATATGAAGCACCGCAGTCCTGACAAACACGTCTGCCACCGAGTCTCTGTTTGATTTTTTCGTCTGCAACTGCAATTTCAATAACTTTATCAATCTTTACTCCCATAGTGTCGAGAGCCTCAGCCTGAGGAACTGTTCTCGGGAATCCGTCAAGAATAAAGCCGTTTTTTGCATCGTCCTGAGCAATTCTTTCCTTGAGTATGCCTATAACGATTTCATCGGAAACAAGGTCGCCTGCGTCCATAGCAGCCTTTGCCTTAAGACCGTATTCTGTACCGTTCTTGGCAGCTTCACGGAGAATATTGCCTGTAGAAATCTGTGGAATTTTAAGAGTATCAGAAACTATTTCAGCCTGAGTACCCTTGCCCGCACCGGGAGCACCTAAAAATATAAGATTCATGGTGTAATCCTCCTTTATTAACGTAAGAAACCTTTATGGTGTCTCATCATAAGCTGTGATTCAAGTGTACGAGTTGTTTCAAGTGCAACGCTTACAGCGATAAGAATTGTAGTACCACCCATTGACAGAGACTGTAAATTCTGGTCTGCCATTGATATGAAAATCGGAATTATTGCAATAATTCCAAGGAAAACCGCACCTACAAGAGAAATCTTTGAAAGAACTCTCTGTATATAGTCCGAAGTAGGCTTGCCGGGTCTTATACCAGGTATACCACCGTTTGACTGACGAAGATTATTTGCGATTTCTATAGGGTTGTACTGTATCGAAACATAGAAATAGTTGAAAGCAATTATAAGAATAAAGTATATTATCGCATATGAAACGCTTCTTGTTGAAAAGAAATGACAGAAATTAATATAGAATTTTGAAGAATCGGCTGTTACAGGCTTGAAAAGCTGTATTGTTGAAGGAAGTGACATGAAGGACATTGCAAAGATGATAGGCATTACACCACTCATCATTACTTTTACAGGTATATGTGTTTTCTGTCCTGCATACTGCTTTCTGCCGACTACTCTCTTTGCATACTGAATAGGTATTCTTCTTTCTGCCTCGTTCATGAAAACAATAAATGCAAATTCTGCGATTATAAACACGAGATAGCCAAGTGAAACAAAAAGGTACTTAGAAGGTTCTTCCATTGTGAGTGAAACAAGTCTGCCTGCATCAACAGGGAATCTTGCTGCGATACCTGCAAAAAGTATCATTGATACACCGTTGCCGATACCGTTATCGCTTATTCTGTTACCCATCCATACAACGAAAGATGCTCCTGCAACAAAGCAGGCTACTATTACAAAGCCCGCAAAAATGCCTGAACCGCCTTCGATGTACTTAACGGCTGAATTTCCTGAACCGTCTGTCATATATTTCAATGTACGATAATAAGCATAAGCCATTACTACGGAAAGGATAAGTGCGACCACTGCCGTTATTTTGTCAAGTTTTTTACGTCCTTCCTCTCCCTCATCACGCATCCTTTCAAGCGGAGGCAGTGCATAAGTCAGCAACTGCATGATGATTGATGAGTTGATATAAGGGGTTATAGAAAGTGAAAAAAGTGTTGCCTGTGAAAGAGCACCACCAGTGATGGTGTTCAGATATTCGAGAAAGTTACCGCCTGTTGCATTGGTATCCATCCATGTTTTTACTATGTCAACATTGAGGAACGGAACAGTTACAGCACTTCCGAATCTGAAAAGGACTATCATGAGTAATGTGTAAATGAGTTTTTTGCGAATCTCAGGAGTATTCCAAGCATTCCTCAGAGTCTTGAACACATTACATCACCTCAGCTTTCCCGCCTGCCTTTTCAATTTTCTCTACAGCACTCTGTGAGAACTTTGCAGCCTTTACAGTAAGCTTAGAGGTAAGTTCACCGTTTCCGAGAATCTTAACACCATCATAAACCTTCTTTACAAGACCTGAAGCAACGAGAAGCTCTGTATCAACAACAGTATCGTCCTTGAATTTATTAAGGTCTGAAACATTTACTACAGCGTACTTTGTAGCGAATATGTTATTGAAGCCTCTCTTAGGGATACGTCTTGCGAGTGGCATCTGACCGCCTTCAAAGCCGATTCTTACGCCACCGCCTGAACGGGCGTTCTGTCCCTTATGACCTTTACCTGCTGTTTTGCCGTTACCTGAACCATGACCTCTTCCGACACGCTTTACAGCCTTGTTGGAGTCAGGTGCAGGAGTTAATTCGTGTATTTTCATGATTTATTGCACCTCCTTGTTTTTACGCTTCTGTAACCTCAATGAGGTGTGAAATTTTATTGATTTTACCCTGAGTCTGAGCATTGTCAGGCTGAACAGTCTCATCACCGATTTTTCTGAGACCAAGTGATTCGGCAGTAGCTATCTGGTCTTTCTTTCTGCCGATGAGGCTCTTAACGAGAGTAATTTTCTTTGCCATGTTGCTGCCTCCTTAACCTAAGATTTCCTTAACGGACTTGCCTCTCTTTTCAGCTACTTCCTTTGCAGAAGCACAAGATGTAAGACCGTTTATAGTAGCTCTTACTACGTTGCAGGGGTTATTTGAACGGAGTGACTTTGTTCTTATATCCTTGATGCCCGCAACTTCTATAACGGCACGGACAGGACCACCAGCGATAACACCTGTACCAGGTGCAGCAGGTTTCATGAGAACTCTGCCAGCTCCGAAAGCACCAACGATTTCATGAGGAATAGTTGTACCTTTAAGCGGAACTTTTACAAGGTTTTTCTTAGCATCTTCAATACCCTTGCGGATAGCATCAGGAACTTCTCCTGATTTGCCAAGACCGAAACCAACTGTTCCGTTGCCGTCACCAACAACAACGAGAGCAGAGAATTTCATGATACGACCGCCCTTAACAGTTTTTGAAACTCTGTTTATAGCAACGACCTTTTCCTGAAATTCAGGAGCCTGTGTTTCAATATTAGCCATTGTTTTACCTCCCTCTTAGAACTTTAATCCTGCTTCACGAGCACCTTCAGCAAGTGCCTGAACTCTGCCGTGATAGAGGTAACCGCCTCTGTCGAAAACGACTTCGCTGATTCCCTTTGCAGCAGCATTCTTGGCAATCATTTCACCGACTTTTTTAGCACCTTCAACGTTTCCGCCGTTGCCTTCAAAAGCTTTGTCAAGGCTTGAAGCGGAAGCAAGAGTTACGCCTTTTACATCGTCGATAATCTGAGCATAGATATGCTTTGAAGAACGGAACACATTGAGACGGGGGCGTTCAGCAGTTCCTGAAATTTTTCCACGAACTCTGGTGTGTCTCTTTAATCTTGCCTTATTGCTGTCATATTTTTTAATCATAGCAATCTGCTCCTTTTAATTACTTCTTGCCCTTACCGGCTTTACCTTCCTTGCGGATAATGTGTTCACCGGCATATCTTATACCCTTGCCCTTATAAGGCTCAGGTGGACGCTTTTCACGAATTTCAGCTGCAAACTGACCTACAGCCTGCTTGTCGATACCGCTTACAACAATCTTATTTGGCTGAGGAACATCAAGCTTTATAAGGTCTGTTTCCTCAAAAATAACGGGGTGAGAAAAACCAAGGTTAAGGTTTATCTTGTTTCCGCTCTTTGCAACACGGTAGCCGACACCTTCAATTTCAAGAGTTTTTGAATATCCGTTTGTTACACCCTCAACCATGTTTGCGATGAGAGTTCTTGTAAGACCGTGAAGTGAACGGTGACGCTTGTCATCGCTTGGTCTTGTAACTTTAATAATGCCATCAGCAATTTCAATACCGAGTTCAGTACTGAACTGCTTTGTAAGTTCGCCCTTAGGACCTTTTACAGTAACAAGGTTGTTTTCATTTTTAACCTCTACACCTGCTGGAATACTAATGGGCATTTTACCGATTCTTGACATAACAGCCCCTCCTTACCAGATGTATGCGAGAACTTCGCCACCAACATTAAGCTCACGAGCCTTTTTATCAGTAACGATTCCCTTTGAAGTTGAAACGATTGCTATACCCAGACCCTTGCGAACCTTGGGCATATCTGCACAGCTTGAATAAATACGCAGACCCGGTTTTGAAACTCTCTTGAGACCTGTTATAACAGGTGCTTTGTTCTCACCGTATTTGAGCGTAATTCTGATAATTCCCTGCTTTCCGTCATCTATAACCTGAAAGCCCTTAACATAACCCTCATCAACGAGGATTTGTGTTATAGCTTTCTTGACATTTGAAGCAGGAACGTCAACTGTAGCGTGCTTTGCAGTATTTGCATTGCGGACTCTTGTTAAAAGGTCTGCAATTGTATCAGTGATTTGCATACAGATAACCTCCTTTTAGTATTTTACCAGCTTGCTTTTTTAACACCCGGAATCTGACCGTCATGTGCAAGCTCTCTGAAACAGATACGGCAGATACCGAATTTTCTGAGATAAGCATGAGGTCTGCCACAAATTTTGCATCTGTTATATGCTCTTGTGGAATACTTGGGAGTTCTCTGCTGCTTATTAATCATTGCCTTTTTAGCCATTAGTATTTCCTCCCTGATTACTTGATGAACGGAGCACCGAGGAGTGAGAGAAGTTCTCTTGCCTCTTCGTCAGTCTGAGCAGTTGTTATGAAGTTGATGTCCATACCTCTTACCTTATCGATTTTATCATATTCGATTTCAGGGAAGATGAGCTGCTCCTTGATACCTGTTGAGTAATTGCCCTTGCCATCAAATGAATTTGCATTTATTCCTCTGAAGTCACGTACACGTGGGAACGCAACATTGAAGAGCTTATTTACAAATTCATACATTTTTTCGCCTCTGAGGGTAACTTTAACACCTATAGGCATACCCTCACGGAGCTTGAAGTTAGCTACTGATTTCTTAGCTCTGCAAATTACAGGTTTCTGACCTGTAATAGCAGCGAGGTCAGTCATGATAGCATCAATAACTTTTGCGTTATCCTTAGCTTCGCCTGCACCTACGTTGATAACAACCTTATCAAGCTTAGGAATCTGCATAACGCTCTTATAGCCGAATTTTTTCATGAGTGCAGGAGCAACATCACTTGTATAATAATCTTTTAATACAGACATTTTCAGTTTCTCCTTTACTATTATTCAAAAGACTTGCCGCACTTCTTGCATACACGGAGTTTCTTTCCGTTTTCATCAAAAGTGTGACCTATTCTTGTGGGCTTGCCGCACTTGGGGCAGACAAGCTGAACCTTTGAAGCATAAACAGGAGCTTCGGTCTTGACGATACCGCCCTGCTGACCAGCTCTTGTAGGCTTAACGTGCTTGGTTATAACGTTGATACCTTCAACGATAACCTTGCCTTCCTTAGGGCTTACTTCAACAACTTTTCCTGTTTTTCTGTCGCCCTTGCTGTCGAATTTATCTTCATATTTACCGGTGAGAAGAACAACAGTGTCACCGGTTTTTACATGGACTTTACTCATAATCGAATGACACCTCCATTAAAGAACTTCCGGAGCGAGGCTGAGGATTTTTGTATATTCCTTTTCACGAAGTTCCTTGGCAACTGGTCCAAAGATACGTGTGCCTTTCGGGTTCTTGTCTTCCTTGATAATAACAGCAGCGTTCTCATCGAAACGGATATAAGTACCGTCTTCACGTCTGAGACCCTTTGCTGAACGAACGATAACTGCCTTTACAACATCGCCCTTTTTTACAACGCCTCCGGGTGTTGCTTTCTTAACTGAAGCAACTACAACATCACCGATATTTGCATATCTTCTGCGTGTACCTCCCAGAACTCTGATACACATAAGTTCCTTAGCACCTGTGTTATCAGCGACCTTTAAATAAGTCTGCATCTGTATCACAGCGAGTTCCTCCTTTCAAGCATAAAAGCTTTTTAAATTACTTAGCCTTTTCAATGATGGTTGTAACACGCCATCTCTTATCTTTAGAAAGGGGACGTGTTTCCATAACTTCAACACGGTCACCGATTCTGCATTCGTTATTCTCATCGTGAGCTTTGAGTTTAACGGTACGTTTGATAATTTTCTTATAGAGAGGGTGTTTAACGTTGTCAACGATAGCAACAACAACGGTTTTATCCATTTTATCGCTTACAACCTTACCTACTCTTGTTTTTCTAAGGTTTCTTTCAGCAGACATATATTAAACCTCTCTTTCTTACTGCTGTGCAAGCTCTGCTGCACGCAGAACTGTTTTTACACGAGCAATATCCTTTTTAACAGCATTTAAACGTGCTGTATTTTCAAGCTGATTTACAGCATTCTGAAAGCGGAGTGCAAAAAGCTCTTCTTTCAGACTTGCGAGCTTTTCATTAAGCTCATCAACTGACATTTCTCTGATTTCTGATGCTTTCATTACTGCTCAGCCTCCTGCTCTGCTTTAGATACGAATTTGCACTTGATAGGGAGCTTGTGCATAGCGAGACGCATAGCTTCTCTTGCAGTTTCTTCAGCAACGCCCTTGATTTCAAAAAGAACTCTGCCAGGCTTTACTACTGCAACCCAGTATTCAGGTGAACCTTTACCTGAACCCATTCGTGTTTCAGCGGGTTTTTCAGTTATAGGCTTATCAGGGAAAATTTTAATCCAAACCTGACCGCCTCTCTTGATATAACGTGTCATAGCGATACGGGCAGATTCAATCTGATTGGAAGTAATCCAAGCAGGTTCAAGAGCCTGTAAGCCGTAATCACCGTAAGTTACCTTATTTCCTCTGTAAGCCTGACCTTTAAGACGGCCTCTGTGTACTCTGCGGTATTTAACTCTCTTTGGAAGAAGCATTACTGGTTACCTCCTTCTCTTTTTCTGTTATCACGGTTGAAATTTCTGTTTCCGTTTTTTCTGTTTCCGTCACGCTTATCATCACGGCGGAAGTTATTGTTTTTCTTTTCGGACTTTTCTCTCTGAGCAGCAGCCTTAGCAGCATCGCCCTTAAGAACTTCGCCCTTGTATATCCAAACTTTTACACCAAGCTTGCCGTAAGTTGTATCAGCTTCTGCAAAACCGTAGTCAATATCAGCACGGATTGTCTGGAGCGGAATAGTACCTTCATGGTAGCTTTCACTTCTTGCGATTTCAGCACCTGCAAGTCTGCCTGATACCTTAACCTTGATACCCTTTGCACCAAGTCTCATTGTTCTGCCGATTGACTGCTTCATAGCACGTCTGAAAGATACTCTGTTTTCAAGGTCGAGAGCGATTTTTTCAGCAACGAGCTGAGCGTCCATATCAGGCTGTTTTACTTCAACAATATTTACATAGACAGGCTTGTTCATCATTTTTTCAAGCTGGAGTCTAAGTTTTTCAATAGCTGCACCCTTTGCACCGATAACGATACCAGGTTTAGCACAGTGAATGTGGATTCTTACTTTATCAGCGAAACGTTCAATTTCAATTCTGGGAACACCAGCAGCATATAAGCTCTTCTTAATGAAATTACGAACATTGTAGTCCTCAACGAGAGTATCGCCGAAATCTGCCTTATTGGCATACCAGCGTGAATCCCAATCCTTAATAACGCCGACACGAAGACCGTGTGGATTAACCTTCTGTCCCATTAATCAGACCTCCTTGGGATTATTCTTTTTCTTTAAGAACAACTGTTATATGTGATGTTCTCTTTAAAATTCTGTATGCTCTGCCCTGAGCTCTTGGCATGATTCTCTTCATGATTGGACCAGGTGTAACAAAACACTCTGAAACATAAAGATTATTTTTATCCATGCTGAAATTGTTTTCAGCATTTGCCTGAGCGGATTTAACAAGCTTGCTAACGATAGGACTTGCAGCCTTGGGAGTAAGGTCTAAAGTAGCTAAAGCGAGGTCAACAGGCTTGTTTCTGATAAGGTCAAGAACAATCTGTACCTTTCTGGGTGATATACGAGCATTTCTCAAATAAGCTCTTGCTTCCATTCAAAGCTCCTCCTTCCGCTTATTTCTTACCGTTGTTAGATGTCTTAGAGCCAGCATGACCCTTGTAAGTTCTTGTAGGAGCAAACTCACCGAGCTTGTGACCTACCATATCTTCTGTAACATAAACAGGAACGTGTTTACGTCCGTCATGAACAGCGAAAGTATGACCAACGAAATCAGGGAAAATTGTTGAAGATCTGCTCCATGTCTTGAGGACTTTCTTTTCACCTGCTTCATTCATTGCAATAACCCTTTTAAGGAGAACCTCCTGCACATAAGGACCTTTTTTTACACTTCTGCTCATTATTCAGTTCCTCCTTTCAGATTATTTGCCGTTACGGCGTTTAACTATGAACTTATCTGTTCTGTGATGCTTCTTACGGGTCTTGTAACCAAGAGCGGGCTTGCCCCATGGTGTAACAGGTCCCGGACGACCGATAGGTGATTTACCTTCACCACCACCGTGTGGGTGGTCATTCGGGTTCATAACAGAACCTCTTACTGTAGGTCTCCAGCCCATGTTTCTTACACGTCCAGCCTTACCATAGTTTACGTTAAGGTGGTCAACGTTTGAAACCTGTCCGATAGCAGCCTTGCAGTCAATGGAAATCTTTCTCATTTCGCCTGAAGGAAGTCTTACAAGAGCATATTTGCCTTCCTTACCCATAAGCTGTGCCTGATTTCCTGCACTTCTTACGAGCTGAGCTCCCTTACCAGGATAAAGTTCGATAGCATGAATAAATGTACCAACAGGAATATCAGAAAGTTTAAGAGCGTTACCAGGCTTGATGTCAGCCTCTGAACCTGATTCAATCTTTGCACCAACTTTAAGACCATCTGGAGCAAGGATATATCTCTTTTCACCGTCTTCATATTCAACGAGAGCGATGAAAGCACTTCTGTTAGGGTCATATTCAAGGGTTTTGACAACAGCAATCATGTTGTCCTTATCACGCTTGAAATCTATAATACGGTATTTTCTTCTGTTACCGCCACCTCTGTGACGAACTGTAATTCTGCCGTAGCTGTTTCTTCCTGACTTCTTTTTAAGAGGTGCAAGAAGGCTTTTCTCCGGCTCAACCTTTGACAAAACCGAATAGTCAGTAACAGTCATCTGACGTCTTGACGGTGTCGTAGGCTTGTAGGTTTTAATTGCCATTTTTAAAATTCTCCTTTAATGCATATTTGCGGGAGCATATTCCCATACTTTATGGTTTAATTAAACCATACCCTCAAAGAATTCTATAGTCTTTGAATCCGAAGTGAGAGTAACGATAGCTTTCTTCCATGAAGCAGTTCTGCCGACATATCTGCCGAGGTGCTTTTCCTTGCCGTTTACGTTGATAGTGTTTACCTTGGCAACTTCAACACCGAAAAGCTTTTCAACTGCTTTCTTGATTTCAGATTTATTAGCATCTTTAGCAACCTTAAAGGTGTACTTTCCTTCCTGAAGAATGTCCATGGACTTTTCAGTGATAATAGGCTTTAAGATGATATCCTGTGGAGCTTTCATTATGCGTACACCTCCTCGATTTTTCCAACGGCATTCTTTACAACGATAAACTTATCATAGTTAAGAATGTCATAAACATTAAGTGTATTAACAGCGGTTGTTTTTATTCCAGGAATATTAGCAGCACTCTTGATAACCTTTGAATCAGCCTCAGCAGTAACGATGAGAGCCTTTCCGCCAACATTGAGAGCCTTAAGCATTTCAATGATAGTTTTTGTTCTGTAGCTGTCAAGTGAAAGGGAATCAAGAACAATGATATTGTTATCTATAACCTTTGTTGAAAGTGCGGACTTCATAGCGAGTCTGCGAACCTTTTTGTTAAGAGAATATTTGTAATCTCTTGGCTTAGGACCGAGGGCAACACCACCGTGAACCCACTGAGGAGCTCTTGTAGAACCCTGTCTTGCATGACCTGTACCCTTCTGTCTCCAAGGCTTTCTTCCGCCTCCTCTTACTTCTGTTCTTGTAAGAGTTGACTGTGTACCCTGTCTCTGATTAGCAAGGTAATTAACAACCATTGCGTGCATAACAGCTTCATTGGGAGTGATTCCGAAAACTGCATCATTAAGTTCTGTTTCGGAAACCTGTTTTCCTGTCATATCAAATACTGAAACTTTTGACATTTACGCTTCCCCCTTTCTTAAGCTTTAACGCTGTCAACGATGTAAACGATTCCGTTCTTTGGACCCGGAACAGCACCTTTGATAGCGATGAGATTGTTTTCTGCATCAATTTTTACGATTTCGAGATTCTGAACTGTAACCTGTTCTGCACCCATGTGACCTGCCATGCCCTTACCCTTATAAATTCTTGAAGGTGAGGAACAAGCACCCATTGAGCCAGACTGTCTGTGAACAGGACCTGTACCATGAGTTTCCTTAAGTCTGTGCTGATTGTGTCTCTTGATAGCACCTGCATAGCCTTTACCTTTGCTTGTGCCTACAACGTCAACAGCATCGCCGACTGCAAAAGTATCAGCTTTGATGATATCGCCAACATTGAGAGTATCGCAGTCTTCAAACTTAAATTCTTTAAGGTTCTTCTTGCAAGCAACATCAGCCTTGTCAAAGTGACCTTTCATAGGCTTGTTCACTCTCTGAACCTTAACATCTCCGTATCCGAGCTGAAGAGCAGTATATCCGTCATTTTCAACTGTTTTCTTCTGTACTACTACGCACGGACCTGCTTCAATAACTGTAACAGGAACAACTTTTCCTGCCTCATCGAAAATCTGTGTCATACCGATTTTCTTTCCGATAATGCCTTTCTGCATTTCTGTTTCCTCCTAAATGGTTATTGGTTGGCAAAAACCAACTTGACCGGCGGACTACCGCCATTCCGTTTCCCTTAACGGTAATTCGGGCGTAAAGGAATTACTTTACTTCCATAACAACGTCTACGCCAGCAGGGAGTTCAAGCTTATCAAGTGCAGCTGTAGTCTTTTCTGTAGGACGGAGCACATCAATAAGTCTCTTGTGTGTTCTCATTTCAAACTGTTCACGGCTGTCCTTATATTTGTGTACAGCACGGAGTATAGTAACAACTTCCTTATCAGTAGGGAGCGGTATAGGACCTGAAACTCTTGCACCGCTTCTTTTAGCTGCTTCAACAATCTTAGCTGCTGCAATATCAACAGTAGCGTGGTCATAGCCCTTAATCTTGAATCTGATTTTTTCGTTGACTGCCATTTTTTTCGCCTCCTTAAAAAATTTCGGGGGGCTTTACTGGGTTCACACGTTCCCGTGTGTTTCATTCCGTATCTGATAAAAAATACCCGAAAAACAACAATTGTTTTCCGAGCTTGTACGGCATATAGAGACACAAAAAGGGTATGACACATACATGAACCGACAAAAAATCAATCATGCTGTCAAATCTCCACAAACTGTGTTCACTATCCCATTCGCCCGGTTTAAAATCGGACATACTCCACAGAAATTCCCTGACAAACCGCCAGCAACCTTCTGTTTCAACGCATATCTTACTTGCAGTTGTACACACTGGTGTACTCAACGTATTCTATTGTATCATACTTTTCCTGATTTTGCAAGAGAAATTTGAATTTTTTTGTAAATTTTCCGTGAATAAAAACAAATATATAACTTTTAAAGTTTTTGGGTAGCAAATACTAACTTTAATTTTAAGATGTTTTTTATATAAATAAACTTTTTTATGTAAAAAAGTTCTGTAAATATGCTTATTTACTTTTCAGAACCTTTATGTTATAATACTTGATGAAATATATTTCAGAAGGAGATAATTTTATAATGAAAAAACTTTTAAGCATTGCTGTTGCTTCTCTTCTTATAACTGCAAGCTTTGCAGGCTGTGGAAACAGTGAAAGTCAGGAGTCAACAACAGAAAACAATAATACCCCTGCTGTAGAAAGCACTGACGCTCCAGAAACAGAAGAAGAAAATACAGAATCTGATGAATCTGATGAATCTGATGAAGATTCCGATGAGGATTCCGAAAAGAAAGAAAATATCGCAGAAGAAGAACTCGATGAGGATATTGAAGAAATCGAAGGAGAAATTGACGGCGATGATGCTGAATTCGATTTATCAGAAGAAACAGAACTTACTACAATTGTACTCCCTGAGGCTGACGATTCCGCAACTGATGACTATTTAGGAAACTGGGAATGTGAAAAAATTGTTGATGCTCAGGGCGAAACTACTGATGTATTCGGTGTTCCGCTTTATGCAATGATGCAACTTTCTATCAAAGATGACGGTACAGGTCTTCTTGGTTCAGGAGTCGGAACAGAAGAAGAAAATGCCCAGCCTTTCAACTGGACTTTTGAAGACGGTCAGATAAAACTTGATTCTGGTGAAGATGATACTACTCCCGCAACCGCTTTCATTACTGACGGAAAACTTGCAATTACTGATGACGGTCCTTATCAAATCTTATATTTCACTAAGGTTGATGAATTTACTGAATTTGACTGGGATTCTTTCTATGAATCAATGAATATTGGTACAGAAACAGAAAATGCTGAAGAAGCTGATACTGATACAGATGTTGCAGAAGAAGAATCTGCTACAGAAGAATCAACTGAGGCTGAATAATCATTCAATAAATAAAAATTCGGGTGGACTTGCGTTCACCCGATATTTTTTAATTTCTTTTTCTTTTATAGTCGTAATCTGTATTATTTTCTTTAAGGTCATTCCATAAGTTTGTGGTGTTCAGGTAATTTGCAGGATTATAACATACTCCCTGATAACGAACTTCAAAATGACAATGAGGTCCTGTCGAATCTCCTGTTGAACCTACATAGCCTATAAGCTGTCCCTTTGTGACATACTGTCCCTCATCTATGGCAACTTTGCTCATATGTCCGTAAACGGTCTGATAGCCGTTAAGATGGTCTATCATTACTACGTTTCCGTAACCGCCTGAGTTCCAGCCTGCCGAAAGTGCTATGCCGTCCCCTGCCGCATATATTTCAGTTCCCATATCCGCTGCAATGTCAAGACCTTTGTGATTACGGTCACTTATAAATACATCACTTATCCAGCCACCGTTTACTGGCCAGCTAAACTCTCCTGAACCTTCAAGCACTATATCAGGGCTGTCAGGTCTTGCGGAATAAGTTCCTACTCCTACCTGTTCCATTACAGGTTCTTTTGTAATCCTTGTACTGATTACGTTTCTTGAACGTTCCACACCGTCAACATAAGTTATTTCGACTTCGCTCTTTTTTTCGCCTTTCTCACCCTTGACTATTATTGAACGTACTCCTACATTCAGGCTTGTTGTTTCGACTTCAATTGTTTCATAGTCAAGAAAAGAAAGGGTTTCCATTTCTTTTATATACTGTATGGGCAGATAGCTTTCATGTT
>Ga0326514_10001212_pt1 | contig 16899 bp, 15 predicted proteins | sample 3_2548_0518_D_FD_203653 | JGI IMG/M metagenome (GOLD analysis project Ga0326514, IMG submission 203653) | Bovine rumen microbial communities from UC Davis, California, United States - 3_2548_0518 | ecosystem: Host-associated > Mammals > Digestive system > Stomach > Rumen | place: USA...
TCAACAGGTTTAATTTCCTCTGTCTTAACATCTTTGACAGGTTTAACTTCTTCTGTCTTGACTTCTTCGGCAGTCTTTACTTCCTCTACCTTAACTTCCTCAACAGGTTTAATTTCCTCTGTCTTAACATCTTTGACAGGTTTAACTTCTTCTGTCTTGACTTCCTCGACAGGCTTTACTTCCTCTGCCTTGACTTCCTGAACAGAATCGGATTCCTGTTTTCTGACTTCATTTAAGGATTCTTCATAAGTAGCTTTGACTTTCGCATCTTTTTTTCCTATACCAAAAATACCTGACTTTGCGGTTTCAAGCACTTCAAATTTTATCTGACTTTCGCTCTTTCCGAATTTCTTGACTGCCATAGCTTTTGCTTCTTCAACAGTCTTAGCTGTAAAAATTTCAGTCATCAGTTTATACCTCCTGAGGAATTATTCCTCATCATTATCTTTTTCATCATATTCATCACCGTATTTTTCAGCCATACGTCTGCGAGCCTCTTTAATACGGTCATAATTCTGCTTATTCATTTCAGAACGTGAAATTTTATTTCCGTTATCATCTTTTTTCTGGGATTCATTCTGTTGTCTTTCGAGTTCAGCCTGCTGTTCCATGAGACGTTGCATAAAGGTTTTCTTTCCGGGGTGTTTTTCCGCATAAAGTTGAGCTTTTCTCTTTTCTTTCTCATTGATTTCCTTAGTTCTTTCGGGTGTGAAGTAAAGATTAAGTCCAAAATTTATGAGAAACGAAATAAGTGAAGTCCATATCCAGTAAAAGCCGATACCAGCAGGAAGAGAAAACGCAAGCCATACAGACCATACAGGCATAAGCAGCATCATTACATTCATACAGCCTCCGCCCTGCAAATCAGGATTTGTCTTCTTCTGATGAATCATGCTGTATATTGATGCTATAAGCTGTGATGCACCTGCCACAAAAGGAATTATACAAAGTATAATGGCTTCTCTTGTCCATGTTTCAGGGTGAAGAGTAGGCGTTGAACCAAGATTCGCACCGAAAACAGTAAACTTGCTGTTGAACTGTGAAACAACATTAAGGAAATTTTCGGAAAGACTTGCAAAAGCATCAGGGTTTTTGTCAACCTGTTCCATAGTGATAAGTTCACATCTAAGATTACTTGTTGAAAGACCTTTTCCGCCTATAAGTTCCGATGCAACCGCAACCGCTGCCGTTCTCACGGATTTTGTAATATGCAGAATGTGCGTGATAGGCTTGTAAATAACGTCAATAACACCGAAAAGCAGAAACATCTGTACAAAAGCAGGCAGACACGATGCCATAGGGTTAATACCTTCCTGCTGATAGAGTTTTTGCTGTTCTGTCTGAAAGCGTTCAGGATTGTTGGCATAGCTTTTTTTAAGCTTTTCCATTTTACCGCTTAAAAGTTGCATTCTCGCCTGATTTTTCTGAGTTGAATAGTTTACAGGCAAAAGAATCAGTTTTGTAACAATCGTAAATACAATAATCGCAACGGCATAGTTCCCGAAGATTTTGTATATAAGGCTCATAAGCAAGCCGAACGGCACACCTATAATATCATAAAGAATGTTCAATTTTCATATACCTCTCAATTTTCTGTATCATCACCGTCATTATGCTCATCGGAAAAATCACTGAAATAATCGTATTTCTTCACCTTGAAAGTAAACTTATCCGGAACATAATCAATACCTCCCAGAGACCACGGATTGCACCTCAGAATCCTCCAGAAAGCAAGAGCCAGTCCTCTGACCGCACCGAAACGCTCAACTGCCTGAAAAGCGTAACAGCTACAGGTAGGATAATACTTACAAACAGGCGGTTTAAGAGGTGATATAAATTTTCTGTAAAATCTGATAAGACAAAGAATAATAAATTTCATCGAATCACTTCTGTAATTTTTTTAAGTTCCTCACAATTTCAGGAACAGCATTTTCGCTGATATATTTGCAGTATTCATCAGATTTTATTTCACAAAGCAGAGACCTTGCAACAATTACTATATCAATACCCAGAGGCATAGTGGTTTCATTTTCACGGTAAGCAAGACGTATAAGTCTTTTAGCCCTGTTTCTTTTTACAGCATTTCCGATTTTTTTGCCTGCTGTAATACCGAGTCTGTTAAAGGGCAGTTTATTTGGCATTATATAGATTACTGAATACTTTGAAGAAATATATCTTCCTTTTTTGTAAAGCCTTAAAAAGTCCTTGTTATCATTTAAAATTTCCGTATAAAGCATAATAGCACCATATCGGAACAGAGTTCCGTTTCTAAAAGAGAATTAATAAAAAAGACCACAAAAATAAACTTTTGTGGTCAGCATCGTCAGTGAGTTAATCTTGCTCTGCCCTTAGATCTTCTACGAGCTAAAACCTTTCTGCCGTTCTTAGTAGCCATTCTCTTCATGAAACCATGCTCCTTCTTTCTGTGGAGCTTTTTAGGCTGATATGTTCTTTTCATATCTGGAATCCTCCTCTCTCTCTCAAATAGTATTACAAGAGCAAAAAGCTCCGTTTAACGCATAAGGGCAATGCAGGGACAAATTACATTGCACTTTAAAATTATACTTCAAAAAAATGTATCTGTCAAGGGTTTTCCGAAAAAATTTTTTCAAAAAACAAATTTTTATATAATTTATCAAATAATCGTGTATATTTTTGTATCACCGTTGTATTGACACCGTATAGTATAAGCTGATATAATTTATACAGGGGCTGAAAAGGTCAGCCTCTGACTTGCTCAACTGTACAAAAGTGAACTAAACTGAAACAGTAATTCAACATCGGGTGTACGAAAGTGAACAGGGATTTCATTTCGGTCACCAATTTTTTCGGCTCTCAAAAAAGCCGTTTTATTTGTGCATATTGACGGAAAAAATGACGATAAAATGTGGAAAACCTGTTGAAAAAACTGTTGAAAACCTGTCGAAAACTTTTGATTAAAACAAAAATCTAAAAAAATCGCAACTGTACAAAAATGAACCAACTGACCTAAAGTGAACAAATTTTGGATTTTGTGTTGAAACTGTTGAAAGTCAAATTGTTGAAAGTGTTGAAAACTCAATTTTTCAAAAAATTTAACATGAAGTTTTCAGGGACTTAATGGGAAATCACTATGTTATACGATACTAACAACTTTCAACAAACTTTCAACAAGTTTTCCACAATTTCGCAAAAAATGATTATATGAAAATCATATATTTACCGTGTTAAAGCTTTAAACCACTAAAAAAACACCATGTCAAAATGACGGAATTGTTGAAAACTTTTCAGCCCAGTTCACTTTTGTACATCTAAAAGTTACAAACTTTCAACAATGTCATGACTTAAAATAGCATATATGCGAGTTTTCAACAGAAAATTGTGGAAAAAAAACGGTTTTCAACTGCACAAAAGTGAACTTTTCATTTCACAGTTTATTCATAATTGTAATTTTACTGTTTTAATTAAATGTTGAAAACCTTTGGCTGTTGAAAACCTGTTGAAACTATGTTGAAAACTTTGCAAAAAGAATTTATGTTCACGGACTTTTTGGCTTTATTACTGAAAATTCATAATTTGTTCATACTTTAGTCTGCTAAAAAAGTTTTCAACAGTTTCAATAATTTAACTATAAATGTTGAAAACTTTCTTCAACTTTTCAGGTGTTGAAAACTGGCATTTTCGAGGTCATTTTGAGGGGGTCAAAAAAAGTTTTCAACACACTTTCAACAGGTTTTCAACAATTTCAACATTGAGAATTTATCTTAAAACAGGCATTTTTAAAAGTTTTCAACACTTTCAACAATTAAGCAGTATTACAATTTGGTTACAATTGTGGAAAACCGATTACATTTTGTAACAATTATCATTTAATTATTACAAAAGTTACAAAAGGTTACAATGCCCTTTTTCAGTGCCTTTCAAGGCTGAAAAACTGCACAAAAAAACATACGTTCATGCAAAAAACTATCAAAAATCTCTTGCATATTCATCAAAGATATGTTATAATATATTTAAGATGAAAAAGAGAGTGGCAGACCACTGAAAATGCTTACTCTCATTCTTTTTTATATCAGAATTTCATTACGGAGGTATAATAATGAACTCGTTTGAGGAAGTTTTTGAAAAAGTCAAACAATACTGTCTTGACAATAATAAAATTCCTGCAACAGGGCTTAAAACGTGGGTTGAACCCCTCAAACCCGTCAGTTTCAATGGCTCAGATGCAATATTTACAGTCCAGACAGGCTTTCAGAAAAAAATAGTCATGACTACATACGGAAATATCCTTAGTGAAGCCTTCTTCAATGTTCTCGGACTGGACGTGAATATAGTCATAAACGTTGAAGCCGAAAAAATCCCTGAAAATCATGGTCTTTCAGATGCTGAACTCGCTATGCAGAATGATGAACTGGAACAGTCATATAAGTTCGCAAACTATGACTACACATTCGATACATTCATAGAAGGACCTTCCAACAGTTTCGCTCTTGCCTGCAGCAAATCCGTTGCAAAAAACTGCTCAGAAGGCAAGGTTTCAGGCTATAATCCGCTGTTTATATACGGACCTTCAGGAATGGGCAAAACCCACCTCATAACCGCTATTTCAAACGAAATAAAAGACAACAGACCCGATGCAAGAATAATATACGTTCCAAGCGAAACATTTGCTAACGACCTTATAGCTGCTATCAAAACAAACAGAACAGGCGACTTTCAGGAAAAATACAGAAATACTGATGTTCTGCTGATTGATGACATTCAGTTCCTTGCAGGCAAAGAACGTATGCAGGAAGAATTTTTCCATACATTCTATAAACTTCATGAGGAAGGCAAACAAATAGTAATAACTTCCGATAAACCGCCTAAAGAACTCATTACGCTTGAAGCACGTCTGAGAACCCGTTTTGAAGGCGGTCTTATAGCCGATATTTCCGCCCCCGACTACGAAACAAGACTCGCTATAATAAACAGAAAATCCGAACTCCTCGGACTCCGTATGCCGTCAGAAGTAGCCGAATTTATGGCAAACCGCCTTAAATCAAATATCAGACAGCTTGAAGGTGCAGTAGTCCGCCTGAAAGCCATAAATCACCTTGCAGGAAGTCCCATAACAATATCAATGGCACAGAGCGTAATAAGAGACGTTCTGACCGATGAACAGCCAATACCGATAACAGTTGAAAAGATAATTTCCGAAGTTTCCAACGTATACGGAGTATCATCAGACGATATACGCTCAAACAAGCGTTCACAGCAGGTTTCAATAGCCAGAAAAGTGGCTATATACGTTGTAAGAGAAATAACTCAGATGCCCCTTGCGGCAATAGGAACAGAGTTCGGGGGAAGAGACCACTCAACAATAGTCTACTCCGTAAACAGCGTTACGGAAGCCCTCGAAAAAGATGCAAACCTTAAAAATCTGGTCAATGATATACTGAAAAATATAAGGGATAAAAGTAAAATATAATAACAGAAAAAGCTGTTAAAATATTTAAAAATGTTGAAAGTGTTGAAACTGTTGAAAGTGTTGAAAAAATATTTTAACTTGTAACTTTTTGTAACTTTTACGATTTTTCGGGTGTTGAAAGTGTTGAAAACTCACTTCAAAAACGACCTTCAAAAAAAGTTTTCAACACACTTTCAACAGGTTTTCAACATTTTTAAAATTATTACCTTTATTAACAAATTGCCTTTAAATGCCTGTTCTAAGCCTTGAAATTTTTAGGTATATAAATTTCATATAGGTTTTCAACACTTTCAACAATTGCACTTTCAACACTTTCAACAGTGAAGAGGCAAATTACAACAAATCGAAAACAGACTGGCAACGAATTTGTAACAAACTTTCCACAATTTAACCGTTTTGTAATAAAGAAACAAAATTGCGAAAAGTTTTCAACACACTTTCAACAGGTTTTCAACAGGTTTTCAACAATTTCAACAGTCAAAAAAAGGCTTAAAACTGGGGGAAATCAGAGTTTTCAACACTTTCAACAGCCCCTACTACTACTACTATATAATAATATACATATTATTTTATTTTATAATCACCAACTTTTTTTTTTTTTGAACTTCATGTTGTTACTCCCAAAAAAGTGAAAGTAAAAACACTCTGAATTTATAAAAAATAAAATTATAAAACAAAAAGAGAGGTATTCTTAAAGATGAAATTCATTTGTAACAAAACAGAATTGAGTGAAGCTATAAGCAATGTTTCAAGAGCTGTATCTTCAAAGACTACAATTCCTGCTCTTGAAGGTATCAAAATAAAAGTCTCACCTGAAAAGGTTGAGCTTACAGGATTCAATCTTGAAATGGGTATAAGAACAACAATAAACGCATCTACTAATGACAACGGAGAGTTTGTAGCAAGTGCAAGACTTTTCAGTGAGTTTACAAGAAGAATGTCGGAAGATGAAGTATCCGTTGAAGTAGATGAAGGACTTAATGTAAAAGTATCATGCAGTACAACAGAGTGTAGTTTTTCAGCAATGTCAGCAGAAGAATATCCTGACCTTCCTGAAGTAAACACTGAAAATACTTTCACAGTAAAACAGAAAACCCTGAAATCAATGATTAACATGACAAGCTATGCAGCAGCAGTAAACGAAAATAAACCTGTTCTTACAGGTGAACTTTTCGATATAGCAGAAGGCTGGTTCAATCTTGTTGCTATAGACGGTTTCAGACTTGCTATAAGGACAGAACCTGCAAATACTGATGAGACATTCTCTTTCATAGTTCCTAAGAAAGCGTTGCAGGAACTTTCAACGCTCATAAAGGACGATGAAGAAAAGAACTGTACTATATGCACCAATGAAAGACACATCATTTTCCGCATAGACAATATCTATCTGATTTCAAGACTTCTTGAAGGAGCATTCCACAAGTATAAGGCAAGTATTCCGACAAACTACAAGACAGAAGTTCATGTGAACAAAAAAGAACTCATAACCAGTCTTGAAAGATGTTCACTCATCATAAACGAAAAAAATAAATCTCCCATAAAATGCGAAGTAGAAGACAGCACAATAAAAATATCATGCAGAAGCACTCTCGGAAAGGTAAACGATAAAATAAAGGCTGACATATCAGGAGATTCTCTAACTATAGGATTCAATTACCGTCTTATGCTTGATGCTCTTAAAGCATCAGAAGGCGATATGGTAAGAATAAGATTCGGAGGAGCCATGAAGGTAATAGAAATACTTCCTTCTGAGGGAGAAAGCTTTATATTCCTTGTCATGCCGATACAATTAAGAAACTGAGGTTATCAAAATGAACGAAGTAAAAATAAAAACTGAATTTATAAAACTCGATTCACTTCTCAAATTTGCAGGTCTTACAGATACGGGCGGAGAAGCTAAAATGCTTATTCAGGAAGGTCATGTTCTTGTAAACGGTGAAGTATGCACTATGAGAGGAAAAAAAATTCGTACAGGCGATAAAGTAAGCATTGACGGTCAGAATGAGGTAACTGTGATTTGATAATCAGGTCTGCCGAAATAGACGGTTTCAAAAATCTGTCGGGAATAAATATAAAACCCGACCCGAAATACAATATAATCATCGGAGAAAATGCACAGGGCAAGACAAATCTCATTGAGGCTATGTGGATAATGTCAGGCTGTAAAAGTTTCAGAGGCTCTAAGGAACGTGACTATATAAACCTCGCAAGAAACAGTATGTACAGTCAGCTTAAAGTCGTGGACAGCGTAAGAGAACAGAAAATACTCTTTGAAATGTCAAAATCATCAGGCACGGTCAAGACTATCCACCTCAATGACGTTAAACTTCATGGAACTAAGCCCCTCTTTGACGTTTTGAAATGTATTGCTTTCATTCCCGATGACGTTGACATAATAAAAGGCTCACCCGAAAAACGAAGAAATTTCATAGATATGGCATCTTCACAGCTTAATCCCATGTTTCTGACAAATATAAACAGGAGCAATGCTATACTTAATCAGCGTAACAGTCTCCTGAAAAAAATAATGCAGGGAAACGCTTCCGAGAGTATGCTCGAAGTATGGGACAGGCAGGAGGCAAAAGAAGGTACTGTAATATCCTATATGCGTAACGATTACGTCAATAAAATAAATAAAATATGCAGAAGGCTTTATGAAACCATATCAGGCGGTAACGAAATCCTTGAACTTGAATATAAGTCCAATGTTTTCAGGCAGGAAGACCTGAACAGAAAATATGATGAGGAAAGCTTTGAACAGTATTACAGAAAACTTCATGAAAATGCAGAGTATGACATACGCACAGGAACTACCCATTACGGTGTTAACCGTGACGAAATACTCATAAAGATAAACGGCATATCTGCAAGGGAATACGGTTCGCAGGGACAAATAAAAAGCACTGCACTTGTCATGAAACTTGCCCAGGCTGAAATATTCATGGAAAAATCAAAGGATTCCCCTGTAATATTCCTTGATGACGTAATGGGTGAACTTGATGAAAACCGTCAGCGTTTCATATTCGACATAATCAGGGATATGCAGATATTCATTACCACACCAAATGAAAATTCACTTCTTCCTGAGATAAAAGGCAGAATATTCAGAATATCGGAGGGAAAAATAGTAAGTGGCTGAAAAAATTTACCTGCACATAGGAAACAGCTTTTCTGTTGACATTCGTAAAATAATCGGGATTTTTGACATGGAAAACACAACGGTTTCGGGATATACAAGAAAACTGCTTGAAAAAGCCGAAAAGGAAAATATGTGCATATATACCACATATGAACTCCCGAAAAGTTTTATAGTAACTGAAAAAAACGGCAGGAGCTGTATATATATATCTCAGCTTTCAGCAGGGACGCTTAGAAAAAGACTTGAACAGCAAAATGACTGATACAAAACGGAGGTAATCGAATGAATCAGGAAAATAACAATTATGGTGCAAATGACATAGAAGTGCTGGAGGGACTTGAACCTGTCAGAAAAAGACCCGGAATGTATATCGGTTCTACAGGTGCATCAGGACTTCATCACCTTGTCTATGAAATAGTTGACAATTCCATAGATGAGGCACTCGCAGGCTACTGTGATGAAATAACAGTTGAAATACTTCAGGGCGATATTATACAGGTATCTGATAACGGCAGAGGAATCCCTACAGGAATACACCAGAAAGAAGGCATATCGGCAGCAACTGTTGTGTATACCATTCTTCATGCGGGCGGAAAGTTCGGGGGAAGCGGATATAAAGTTTCGGGCGGACTTCACGGCGTGGGAGCATCTGTTGTAAATGCACTTTCGGAGTGGCTCGAACTTAGAATAAATGACGGTGAACATTCATGGTATCAGCGTTTTGAGAGGGGCGAATATTCAAAGCCCATAGAAATAACAGGTAAAACCAATAAAACAGGAACTATTGTAAAATTCAAGGCGGATAGCCAGATATTTGAAACAACAGTCTATGACTATGATACACTTCTGCAAAGACTTCGTGAACAGGCATTCCTCAATGCAGGTCTGAAAATAGTGTTCACTGACAGACGTGACCCCGAAAACATAAAAAGCGAAACTTTACAGTATGAGGGCGGTATCCGTGAATTTGTTGAACATATACACGCTACAAGGGGTCTTGAATCTTTAAGCGGAGACGTGATATACTTTTCGGGTGTAAAGGGCAATACCTTTGCAGAAATAGCTTTGCAGTACAATGACAGCTACAATGAAGTCATAATGTCTTTTGCGAATAATATCCATACAAAAGACGGTGGTTCTCATGAAACAGGTTTCAAGAACGCTATAACAAGAACCATAAACGAATACGGCAGAAAAATGGGTCTGCTGAAAGAAAAGGAAAAGTTAAGCGGTGACGATGTAAGAGAAGGTCTTACAGCAATAGTTTCTGTAAAACTCACAAACTGCGAATTTGAAAGCCAGACTAAAGTAAGGCTCGGAAATCCCGAAGTAAAACCCTTTATTGAAAAACTGGTAAGCGAAAAGCTTATGAATTTCCTTGAAGAAAATCCCGAAACAGGAAAGATGATTTTTGAAAAAAGTCTTTCTGCACTTAAAGCAAGAGAGGCTGCAAGACGTGCAAGAGAAGCCGAAAGAAACAAAAATACATTCGGCAAGTCGCCTATGCCAGAAAAACTTGCAGACTGTGCAGAACGTGACAACAGATACACCGAAATATATATCGTTGAGGGAGATTCCGCAGGCGGTTCTGCAAAACAGGGTCGTGACAGACGTTATCAGGCTATACTTTCCCTGTGGGGTAAAATGCTGAACGTCGAAAAGGCAAGAATTGACCGCATTTACGGTAATGACAAGCTCGAACCTGTGGTTACGGCACTTGGTACAGGTATAGGCGAGGACTTCGACATTGAAAAACTCAGGTACGGAAAAGTAATCATAATGGCTGATGCTGATGTTGACGGTATGCACATAAGAACACTTCTTCTCACTTTCTTTTTCCGCTATATGAGACCTCTTATCACGAACGGCAATGTATATATAGCACAGCCTCCGCTTTTCAGGGTGGAAAGGAACAAGAAAGTCATGTATGCCTTTTCCGATGAGGAAAGAGACAAATATATTGCTGAACTTTCTGAAAACGGCAGATACAAAGTCGAAACACAGCGTTATAAAGGTCTTGGCGAAATGGACCCCATGCAGTTATGGGAAACTACCATGAATCCCGAAAGCCGTACAATCATCAGGATAAGCATGGAAGATGCTCTGAAAGCTGATGAGACTTTCACAATCCTTATGGGAGACAAGGTTGAACCAAGAAGAATGTTCATTGAAAAAAATGCAAAGTTCGCACAGAACCTTGACATCTGAGAGGCATTATGGAAGAAAATTACATCTTTGAGAAAGAATACAGCATATCTCCCGAAATATTTGAAAAAAGCTATCTTGCTTTCCAGAAGAAGTATGTATACCCTAAAAGCAGGATATTTGCTTTGATATTTCTTTTTCTGACCGCTGATTTTGTATATGCGGTACTGAAAGACCCCACCAATTATTTCACATATATTCTTGTTTTTACCTGTCTTGCATTTGCTGTGAGAGAAATGGTAAACCCTGCAAGGATAAGAAACCAGTATGTTGATACTGTTGAAGAAATGGGAGAAATAGTCTATAAAATAGGTCTTGGCAGAAACTACGTTGACATTGCTACAGTTTCCGCACCTGAAATACTTAGAGACCCTCAGGAATCATATGAGGAGACAGATGGTCAGGAAAACAGTGAAAATGACGATATGCCTGACGCTTCAAGAATAATGACTGATAATAACTTCAATCTTTTTGAATACAATGAATTTTTTCTGATGTTTTACGGTAAAGAGATATTCTATATTGTCCCTAAAGAGGGATTTTCCGAGCAGGAAACAGAACTTATTAGAAATCTGAAAAAATAAGTTTTCAACATTTTCAACGTTGAAACTGTTGAAAAGACTTCCGCCCATAGCTTTCTCACATCATAATTCAACATCTTTTCTGTTGAAAGTGTTGAAAGTTCGGCAGGAACAACTTTGACTTACAGGAGGTAAGAATTTTGCTTTACAATGACAATTCAAAGATAATCAATTCCGAAATTGTTGACGAAATGGAAAATTCCATGTTACAGTATGCAATGTCGGTAATAGTAGCCAGAGCCCTTCCTGACGTAAGGGACGGCTTAAAGCCTGTACACAGAAGAATACTCTATACTCTTCATGAAAACGGTCTTACACCCGAAAAGCCATACCGTAAGTGTGCGGATACAGTAGGGGCAGTACTGGGCAGATACCACCCACACGGAGATGCGGCGGTATATGATGCCCTTGTACGTCTTGCACAGGATTTCTCAATGCGTTATCCTCTTGTTGACGGACATGGCAACTTCGGTTCTATTGACGGTGATATGGCAGCCGCCTACCGTTACACAGAAGCTAAGATGTCAAAAATAACCCTTGATATGCTTACGGACATCAACAAAGATACTGTTGATTTTGTTCCCAACTATGATGACAGACTTAAAGAACCTGAAGTTCTTCCTTCACGCTTTCCAAATTTGCTTGTAAACGGCTCTGTAGGCATCGCAGTTGGTATGGCTACTAATATACCGCCCCACAACTTAGGAGAGGTTACAGAGGCTCTCAGGTGCCTTATAGACGATCCTGAGTGTACACTTGAACAATTGATGGAACATATCAAAGGTCCTGACTTCCCTACAGGCGGAATTGTAATGGGCAAGGCTGGCATAAGGGCAGCTTACGGAACAGGCAGAGGAAAGATAATTCTCCGTTCCAGAACCCACTTTGAAGAGATAAAAGGCAGAAACTGCATAATAGTTGACGAAATCCCTTACATGATTAAGAAAACCCTTATCCTGAAAAATATCAGTCAGCTTTGCAAGGAAAAGCGTATAGAGGGTATTTATGACCTCAGAGATGAATCAGATAAGGACGGCATGAGAATAGTCATAGAACTTAAAAAAGACGCTGTTCCGAATATTGTTTTAAATAAGCTTTTTGCAATGACAAAGCTTCAGGATACAGTCGGAATAATAATGCTTGCACTTGTCAATAACGTTCCTAAGATTCTTACGCTTAAGGAAATGCTGAAAAACTATCTTGATTTTCAGGTTGAAGTAATACAGAGAAGAACTCGCTATGACCTCAGAAAAGCACTTGAAAGGTCGCATATTTTGCAGGGATTTGTTCTTGCCTCTGATTACATTGACGAGATTATAACAATATTCCGTTCAAACAAGACGGTTTCTGAGGCAAAGAAAGCTCTTATGGAAAGATTCAGCGATATTGAACTTTCTTCACTTCTTGACAATACACAGTATGACCTCAGCGGACTTCATCTTGAAAAACAGCATGGACTTTCCGAAGAACAGGCGGAAGCTATTTCGCAGATGAAATTTGGTTCTCTTACAGGTCTTGAAAGACAGAAGATTACAGACGAACTTTATGGACTTCTTACCAAAATTTCCGACTATGAAGATATTCTTGCAGATGTCAACAGAGTTTATGCTATTATTATGGACGACCTCAACGAAATACGAAAGAAATTCAGTGACCAGAGAAGAACGAATATTGAAACAGTCAGCGGTGAAGTTGACATAGAAGACCTTATCCCAACCGAAGACTGCGTTGTAACGCTTACAAACAACGGTTATATAAAGCGTATGCCTGTGGCAGAGTATAAGACCCAGAGACGTGGCGGACGTGGTATAACGGGCATGAAACAGCGTGAAGAGGATTTCGTTGAAGAAATGTTCATATGCGGAAGTCATGACAATGTTCTTTTCATATCCAACAAGGGCATAATGTACAAGCTGAAATGCTATGAAATTCCCGACGGTTCAAAAGCGTCAAGAGGATTTAACCTTATCAATCTTCTTCCCCTCAGCGAAGGCGAAAAAATTGCTGCAATGATAAAGGCTACTGATTTCAGCGAGACCAAGTTTATAACAATGGTCACTAAAAACGGAAAGATAAAGCGTTCAAATCTTTCTCTCTACAAGAACGTAAGAAAGAACGGTCTTAAAGCTATCGGACTTGATGAGGGCGATGAAATCGCAGGAGTACGCATGACGGACGGAAACGCACAGATTTTCATTGCAACCAGAAACGGTTACGCAATACGCATTGAGGAAAACAAGGGAAGGTCAATGTCACGTTCCGCACACGGTGTAAAGGCAATAAAGCTCCGTGAGGGAGATTATGTTGTCGGCATGGCGAGAGTAAGGGAAGGGGCATCTCTTCTTACTGTCACGGAAAACGGCTACGGAAAAAGAAGTGAAATAGAAAATTATCACATTCAGAACAGAGGCGGTTACGGAATCAAAAACTATAAGACTGACGAAATAAGGGGAAATGTCTGCGGAATAAAAATTGTTGACGAAACAGATGATATTATTCTTATTTCAAGCGATGGCGTAATTATCAGGATTCTTGCAAGCGATATAAGAATTATGGGACGTACAGCAAAGGGCGTTCGTGTAATGAAATTGGGAGAGGGTGCTAAAGTAGTGGCATTCACAAGAGCTGAACATGACGATTCCGCTGAAACTGAAAAGGTCGAACAGCTTACCGAAGAGCAGGCAAGGCTTGCAGAAGCTGAAGCCAAGGAAGAAGAAGAAAACGAAGTAATTATTGACAGTGTGCCTGATGAAGAAGATGAGTGAAAAAAATGATGTAAGTCATCTCAGTTACGGGGAATCTTTTCTTACAGGTTTTACTGTAACATCACTCAGCTTGTTTTGTCAGTGGCTTAACTGGTTCATATACGAAAAACTGGACTATACATGGTGGTACACCCTTATAACACCGCTTATACTTTGCGGAATGTACCACTTTGTACAGACAGATGCAGGCAGAAACGGTAATTTTTCGAGACATTTCTTTTTCATGTTTTCGGTGCTGATACCGTTTCTTGCAGGCATACTTGTGACAGTTATTATGATTCTTGCAAATCCTCAGATAAGCGTATTCAATCCGCAGGAAGAATACAGGGGAACAGTTCAGGAAGTAATAGCAGTCTATTCAGGCAGAATTGTTATAACGTCTCTTTATCTGCTTGTATTTTCCGCTGTTGACGTGTTTCTTCTCAGAGTTCACGGTTCAGGAAAGGACTGAATATGAAATTTTTAAAATATATTGCATTTTCTGTTTTATGCTGTATGGTCACGGAAAATAAATTCATGCTTGCTTGCAGACATGAGAGATTTTCGCAGGGAATAAAAATCGCACATATTTCAGACCTTCACAAAAGACGTTTCGGCAGGAACAACAGAAAACTCATAAAGAAAATAGTTTCTGAAAATCCCGATATTATCTTTGTGACAGGCGATATTGTGTCCAGAACCCAGAAAAATTTTGATGAGGTAGAAAACTTGTTCCGCAGACTTGCGGAAAATTCAAAAGTTTACTTCATATTCGGCAATCATGAGCAGGATTTGCCTGAAAATCTGAAAGAAAAACTGATTGAAATTTCATCTGCAAGCGGTGTGAGACTTCTCAGGAACAGTATTGAAACTGTTGGTATAAACGGACGAAAAATAAATATTGCAGGTGTTGAACCCGAATCAACCGTCTACAAAAAGAACGGAAGTTATAGAAATCTTGACTCTTTCGGCATAAATGAAATTGAAAGCCTTATGGGAAAATGTCCTGAGGGAAAAACATTTCTTCTTGCACATAATCCGATTTTTGCGTATACCTATGCGGAATGGGGAGCGGATTATACTTTCAGCGGACATATTCACGGCGGAGCAGTAAGAATTTTCGGCAGGGGAATATTTTCACCCGAAAGAAAATTTTTTCCGAAATATTCAAAAGGTGTTTACAGAGTAAACAGAATGAAACTTTGTGTATCGGCAGGACTGGGAAAACTAAGACTTTTCAATCCGCCTGAAATCGTTTTCTATGAGGTTTAAACCCCGAAAAATGCAAATAAGATTATCAGTATTCCTCCCACCCATGAAAAATCGTATCTGAGGGAGGAAAATTTTTTACCTGCAAGTGAACCTGCATAAACTGCAACAAAACCCATAGCAAGAGCAGAAAAAGCTGTTACTGTAGGGGAAAGTGCAAATCCACAGCTTATACCAGTCGCCAGAGAGTCAAGGGAACTTGCAAAAGCAAGGGCAGAAGCTTCTTTCGGAGAAAGTATCTTTGAATTGTCGGTATCGGCGGCGGTGTCATCAAAGTAAAGCCTCAGAATAATTCCGCTGTTGTGCATTTTCAGGAGCATTTCACCGTTTCTTGAAAGCAAACCTGAAAGTATTCTCACAAGGCTTTTTATGATTGTGAAAAGTCCTATGAAAGTCATGACAGCCATTCCCACAGCCCTGCAAAGTCTTAGGGGTATGAAACAACTTAGCATATCCGAAAACCTCAGTGCAGTCCACAGCACTGCTGAACACGATACGTTTATTACAAGCGAAGAACTGAACGGAATCTTTATGCCACTGTTTCCGTATGCCCATGCAATAAGAAATGTGTCAAGACTGACTATTACGGCAAGTATTATTTCTCTGTACAAAAAATCACCTCCTCTTAACGCATAATATGCTTTTGCGGTCGGATTTGACATTGAAGTTTTCAACACTGATGTGTTGAAAAGATGTTGAAAACTCTGCAATCTTAATGTTACAGGCAAAAACTTTCAGCTTTAAACTGTTGAAAACCTGTTGAAAACTTTCAAATACAATGGACAATCAGTAAAAATTGTGAAATTTAATATTGACATCAAAACAAAAATTTGATAAAATGTACTTGTAATAAAAAAACGGAGGTGAACATTTTGACAGCAGGAGTTTCTACAGCCTGTCTTTATCCTGAACCGCTGGAGGAAAGCCTTTATCAGCTTGCGGTGAACGGCATTTCAGAGGTCGAAATATTTGTAAATACACATTCTGAACTTGAAAGGGGCTTTTCTCATAATCTCAGCAGTATTATGAAAAAATTTGAAGTGAACTGCGTATCCGTACACCCTTTTACAAGCGAAATAGAAACACTTATGTTTTTTTCCGATTATGAACGCAGAATCAATGACATACTTGAATATCATAAACTTTATTTTGAGTTTATGAACACGGTAGGTGCGGAATTATTCGTCTTTCATGGCGGAAAAGGCAACAAGCCAGTTGAATTTTACTGCGAACGCTATTCAAGGCTTTACAGGCTCGGAAAAGAGTTCGGGGTAACAGTGGCAATAGAAAACGTTGCAAGATGTCAAAGCGGTTCATCTGCGTTCATAAGGGATACGGCTAAAATGCTCGGAGATGAGTTCGCATTTGTACTTGATACAAAACAGGCTGTCAGAAGTCATGAAAATCCGTTTGCATTTATTGATTCGGCAGGCAGGGGACTGAAACATATCCATATAAGCGATTCCGGAGAAATGGGGGATTGTCTCCTTATCGGCAAAGGAAGTTTCAGAT
>Ga0326514_10001213_pt1 | contig 16898 bp, 17 predicted proteins | sample 3_2548_0518_D_FD_203653 | JGI IMG/M metagenome (GOLD analysis project Ga0326514, IMG submission 203653) | Bovine rumen microbial communities from UC Davis, California, United States - 3_2548_0518 | ecosystem: Host-associated > Mammals > Digestive system > Stomach > Rumen | place: USA...
ACCTCGAGCGAAGGCCGTTGCTTTATTGAACGTGCCCCGAATTGTTCGCATCGCAAGAAGAATCTTGTAAGTAAGTCCATCAACGCCATGCTTTTCAAACGATGCTATGGCGCCGTCCAGACCTCCGCGCTTGCTGATGGCTACCCCGGCCGATCTAAACGCGGAAACAAAATTATTAATCCCCTGAATGGGTTTGGTTATAACCCAGTTTTTAACTTTTTCGATGTACGGCTCAATCTGTGAAAGTACATCTCGAACATTGACGAGGAAGTCATAAATCATTATGCCGGCGGCGTTCTTTATCTCGTCAAGACGGAGAAGCTCTCCAAGATTCTCGAAAGACGACGCCTGACTTGCAACTTCTATGATATTCGTAAGGCCTTCGCCAACAAATGAAAGAAAACTACCAACGTTTGCCAGATTCTCAGATACCGGTCCGAGAACAGCATTAAATATGGCGAGCCAGCCATCAGCGGAAGTAAGTGCATCGGCAAAGCTCATAAAATAGGTCACAACGTCGCCAAGACCTCCGGCAATAGACAATAGGCCCATAGCAACCGGAGATATCATTTTGATGACGCCGCCAACAACGCCCATGCCAATTTTCACAATGTTGACGCCGACTCTTACGACGGACAGAATGCCATGAACAATTTTCTCAATGTTCTGCAAACCAGGGGCAACCTTAACGATCCTCGTTTCCAGCGTGTCCCAGTAAGTTTCTTCAGGATTGAGTTTGCTGGCAAGGGCATTTCGCGTTTCAAGATCATATATGCCGGTCTCGGCAAGCCCGACACTTTTTTGGAAAGCCTTTACAGCGGCCTGAGTTTCAGGCCCGAATATACCGTCCACACCAAAACGGTCAAGCCGTATTGTATCGTCTCCAAGAGCAAGAAGATTTTTCTGCATCTCTTTGACGCTGTCGGTCCGCATGCCACGCTGAATAGCCTCGGTAAATGCCGATACTTTCTTTGTGTCTTCCTCAAGATCCGCGGCAACGGCTTTATAATTATGGGCCATACGCTGTCCGCTTTTCACCGTCTGAAGCTCTACCTCCATGCCAAACATTGCGCGGAGCTGAGCCGTAACATCTCGAACGCCCTGAGTGATCGCGATCAGATCTTCAGCAGTAAAAGTACCAAATACCCCTTCAATGGCTATTTGGCAGGCTTCAACAACATTTGTGAAAACTTCCCAAATGTTCGACAGCGCTTCTATAGCCAGCTTATAACCGGAAACATCATTAACGCCTTCATGCCAGCCTTTTAGGATTTCGTTCCTTGCCTCGCTGAACTGAGCGGTAAAGTCGATAATGGCGTCGGAAATATCCGTAAACAACTTGCCGGCTTCTTCAAGATTGCCGAACAAATACTCCAAAGACTTCATCCAACCAGTAGATAAAGCGTCCTTTATAGCATCTATAGCCTGTGTAAACGTAATGGCCATTTTAGATGCCAGAAAACCTTTTCTACCAACCTCAGTAGTAGTGTCGGCGTACTTATTGAGTACGGCCAACATAACTTCAGTGTCCATCCAGCCGTAGCGAAGAGTCTGGTCAAAAGACTTAAAATCTACAGTAACACCTTTTGCGGTCTGGCCAACGTACTCGTCGACTTTTTGAAGACGACCGAGCTCGTAAGCGGTTTCGATGATCTGCTCCTTGAACTCCTTTGTAGCCATACCAGCAAGGTTTATACTTTTCCAGTCGGTAAGCTTCATACTGCCGGCGCCCATAGCCTGCGCGAAGTTATACATGGCAATGTTTGCCTGCGATATTTCGGCGCCTGCCGAGCCTGCCTCATTGCCGATACCTTCCATTGCCCTTTCAGCCAATTCAAGGTCAACACCGACGGAAGTGAATTTACCTATGGTGTGAACCATTGTAGAGAAGTCGTAACTTGTCAGGTCAGTATACTCATTAAGCCTGGCAAGAACAGCTTCGACCTCTTCAATAGATTTATCAGGCAAAGCAGACTGAATCATCTGCACAGCCTTGTTTTTTGTTTCATATTTCGCCATACCGGCTTTTGGCATGGAAGTAATTGTATTAACAACTCCCTCCATGGCATTTACCGCCGTTCTCGAAATACGCCTGAATATTTCTTGGCCTATATTGCCAAGCAGTGTAAAACGGTTCGCAATGCTGTCAACGCCCTTTGCGATACCGGAAATGTCAAAATTAGCCGCGGCCTTCTCAAGATTTGAAAGAGACGCCGCCGATTTGTCAAGGTCGAGCCCCTTCTTCAGTTGTTCAAGAGTTAACAAGCTTTCCTTGACACCACGTTCGAACTGTTGATTGTCGAACGTCATCTGAACAACCCTGTTGTCAATATTAGTAGGCATTTTTAGTCACCTCCACCCATATGTCATTCGCAAAGGCCTCGAATATCGGTTTTAGTGCAGGATTGATGTAGTCGATTCCTTGCACATATGCTCCGGATCCGGTGCCATGCCCAAGTTGAATCAGGATGGCGATGTTTGCGCCCTCGTTCACATTTGAATTATTCCAGCTTATACTTAACCCTGAAGAAGATTCATTGATTGTGTAGCTCCACGACGCTGCGGTTTTTCCGGTCTTTTTGGGTGTCATTTCTTGTAAAGCTCGCACGCCTTTCTCTCCGACTTCATTAAAAAGCTTCAAGTATTCACGCTTGACGACCCAATTTAAAAACTTCTCCGTTTGTTTGAAGCCGCCTTTTTGCTTTATTTTTATCATCAAAACATCACCCGTTTGTCCCGTATTGTTTTCTGCGCGCAGCATTCAGAGTTTTGTTTCGAGAATAAATATCACGTTTGGACATTTTCTTGCTCGGGGTATTCTTTATTTCACATACCTTGATAAGTGTCAGTAATCTATTTAAATGCCATTTTTCGCATTCGAATGGTATATTGTAAGACACCATCCAAAAATAAATAAGTTCCGCTGTAATAGTCTGAGAAGAGCCCTTTTTTGATCCTGGTTTTTCGGCGAACCAGGTCGCAGTCATCGGGTCTTCAATATAAGCAGATATTTTATTGTAATCTTCCTGATCAAGGCAGGAGTAAACCTTCGGATCTACATTTTTGGTTATCGTCATACATTTAACGTAGTCCTCAGATTCCTCCTGCGTTTTTTGTTCCTTCTTAAAGAACGGTTTTTTCCATTTCGACTCCCATTTTGAAATTGAAAGGAGAGAATGCTCCAACGTCAACGTTTGATCTTGAATATTGAAAAACTCCTGCTTGGAGTAATCATAGTATTCTCTCCCTTTTATGATCAACTGGAGCATTCTCTATCTCCTCCAAAAATTCAGTTAACCCTGGTCGGGAATTACAAGCTTCTTCAATTCGGCCTGCTTCTTAATTTCCTCAGGAACTACGGGGAGAATTCCCGTTACGAAGTCGGTCGCAGCCTGCGCGTCGGATGCCAGCTCCATAAAAAGCTCGGAATAGGCTTCAGTAGACGCAAACTCGGCAGTAATTTCCGGAGTCTTGTAAAAGTGCTTTCCGTCTGCGGACTTCTCGCCATAGGCCTTAAGAATAATGGTCTTGAACATTTCAACCAGCTTGGCATGATCCTTTTCCTTGACGATTTTATCGACAAGCTTTTCAAGCCCGCCAAGGGTGCTCAGTTCCATTTCCATGCACTCGGCTTTGGTGAGGTTGAAATAGAAATCCTCAGACCTTTCGTTACCGTCGAAATCGAAGTACTTAATAGTCTTCTTCAACATTGTTTTTCATGCTCCTTTCAATTTATTTCGGGCCAGCCGAACTGAATACCCGAACAGGTTTTTACTTTAGGGGTTGGTCGCTTTGAACAGCGAAATCACATAATCCGGAGTGGGAAGCGAAGCGTCTTCCTCAGAAGTTCCGTACAGCAAATCTTCGAGGGTCTTGAGCTTGGTCGGGTCGCACTTGGAAGAGTCGATAACGATGGAAGCGGTCGGCTTATGACCGGCGACAGGAACGGGAGTTGTCGTGATTTCCCAAGAGAAAGTGATTGCGTCAGGAGAGTCATTGATCGTTTCGTAGCTCTTCTCAGACGGAGACGCGGTGGCGCCGTAGATCAAATGAAGCTTATACCCTTCCGCTTCGGTATCGGTGTCGCTACCGACCTTGGTTCTATAAGACAGGCCAAAGGCCTTTCGAGGCTGCTGGCCGATGTAAACGCCAGCACTAATCGCCGCGGAGCCGTCACACTCGGCAAACTCGTCGGGGTAGGTATACGCCTCGATGGTAGCGCCGAACGTTTCGGCGGATCGAAGAGTCGCGTACTTAATATTGTCGGCATACAGATCGTTGGGCTCTGCGCCGTCGGGGCTTTCGCTGATGGAAGTAAGGCCGTTCCAGACAACGCCTTTGTCATAGGTATTGTTGCTGCCCATCGGATACAGCACGCCGTGGTCTACGCCAGTTTCAAAATAATGTTCGCCAGTTTTATCCCAAGAAAGTACCGCCATTATTGTGTCCTCCTTTATACTTTGAAGGTGCAGGAGTAGTAATATAGATTTCCGTTTTTTACTACGTCCTCGTTGGTTGCTGATATCTTGTTTTTCAGCTCGGTGTAATATCTGCTTGGATTGTCATTATCTATGAGAATTGCCGAGTAGGTGCGCTTGCCACTCGCTTCTTCAGAAAGAAGCGTATACGCCAGCGTCGGCGCGACAAACTGCGTTCCTGGAGCAGGATCGAAATATACGTGCCGCAACGCCTCACGTTCAATAGCTATTGGAACGGTGTCTTTGACAAAGTTGAATGCATCCCAAATCCACAAGCCATCTATCGAAAATACTTCGGCTAAAGTTTTTTCAACGTCAAAACGCTTTAACATTGAAATGACTTCAGCTATTTCTGGCAAGCGCGGGTCAGACCCATCGTCTCCATACAAAATTGCCTCAAGAGCTTCAAGACGGAAAGCGTCGACCTTAGTTGAGTCAATAACGATCGAAGAAGTCGGCCTTCTCCCGGCAACAGGAACCGGAGTGCAAGCAATATCCCAAGAGAACTGCGTTGTGTCAGCCGAGTCATTCAAAGTCGAATAGTCTTTTTCGCTCGGCGACGCCGTGGCATTATAAATCAAGTGCAATTTATACCCATTCGAAGAGCCTTTGCCAACGGAACCAAAAATCTCAGTTCTATAGCATAAACCGAAGGGTTTTCTTTTTTGCTGACCAACGGACACACCGTCAGCAACATGTCTTGATCCATCGCATTCTGCGAATTCTTTTGGGTAGTTGTACGCCTCGATGGTCGCCTCAAAGTTTTCTACTGATCGAAGCGTGCAGTATTTTATGCCGTCAGCATACAAATCGACAGGCTCGGCTCCACTTGGATTCTCGGAAATGGACGTCACGCCGCTCCAAGAATAACCAATCCCGGTATCTCCTGGATACAATACAACCTTGCTTACACCGGTTTCGATAAGCCTCTCGACAGGCTTATCCCATGTAAATCTCAATCCCAAGAGACCACCGCCATTAAATATAGATCGTATAAGTGCTGTGATACAAATTGTCAACCGTGTAAGTCCGGTTCATTCGGCACTTCGGCAGTCCGCATATTCCGATAATATTCGGATCGTCTGGGTCTCTGGTAATATACGTTATTGCATATTCCCCGTGAGTAAGATAGCTAATATCGTCGGCATGCCGCTCATCCACGGAATCAAGTGCGTAGATGATGCATGGATAAACAAGTTTGTATCCAGTCGGAGGCTGATAGTACACGTTTTCGCAGAAACTATGTAAAATATCACTGAGATCTTTACGCTGTTTCACCGTTATACAAACCTCCCAGTGTCAAAATCAAGCGAGGCTGCTGGACGTCAATACTTGTGACTTTCCAGGCAGCCCCCATCCACTTTACATAACGAATGGCGAAAATATGGTTGTACGCATACGGGTCGGCAAGAATACTTATTTGGTTCCCGATATTTACGTCATCGTTGATGCCTTGGCCGTTTTCCAGCCTTCTGGTATTTTTGATGAGATCGCCCTTGTAGAATCGCTCTACCGGGATCTCTGTATGAACGTCGAGTCCCGTTTCTTCAACGCCGACATATCCGACCGCGCCATAAAATCGTGCCACTCATTACACCCGATCTTTCATTTTGAATGATTACGGATTCTCGTCATCCGGCTCAGTTTCGGAGGCAGCGGCCTTGCTGAGAACGATGGCAGAATAGGGCTTGATCAGAGCGCCGGAGCAGCGGGTCTCGATCAGATACTTCTGCTGATTATAGTCGATGTCGAAGTCGTCGAACATATTGATCTCGCCGCCCTTGTCAGCACCGACATTGTAGTCTGTAAGATTGACGATAATGCCCATCAGCTCATTGCCATTTTCGAGCGCGTGGTTCTCCATAACGGGTACGGTGATAACCTTGCTGACGCGCAGGGCGGTGGCAAGCTCAGATTCGCTCTTATACATGGGATGGCCGATGCCGTCTTCAATCAGCAGCATGGAGGTCAGAATATCCTCGGTCGTGAACAGGACGGGATTGCCGGAACCCTTGTAATCCTTGCGGGCGCGGATAGCGGCCTTCATGAAATTCTTCGCAGTAATTTCATCGGATTGTCCTTCAGTGACGGTCGCCTGAATGGAGAACAGCGGGGCGTCGCTCGCGATGGGGCGAATATGCTCCTCATTGATCTTGTCATCAGAATTAATGCTGCGGCCATCGCCGATCAGAATTGCCCGGGCCAGCTCCTCGTTCAGCATGATGCGCATCTCGCCCTTAATCCAGGCAACCACATCAAAATCGGTAATATCCAGCATGTCGTCGCGATCGATCTTCTGCTTCTTGTAAATGGTCTGGGGAGTGGTGGTGCGCTTCAGCAGAGTGAAGACCTCTTCCTTCTTCTGATGCGCCTTCAGATAGCCCTTGGCGCGAGCGTCATCTTCGGTGATATTGGCAAACACACTCTTGATGCGGGAGAAGGGAGTGTGGTGGGTGCGACCGATAACCTCATCAACCCAGTCGGTATCGCGCTTGATCCACTCAGGCGGATTGTTCAGGGAACGGGCCTCAGGGAACATGAAAGACGGATCATTGACAAAGTAGTTCTGGGTTCCGGTGGACGTGGTCATGCCGGTAGTGTCGACGGCATGCGCAAGAACGCCCTCTGCCATATGGTGTTTCACAGACTCCCGCAGAGAGCCATACTTCTTGCCGTCTTCAAGCACGGTCTTCATATCGTCATGAGAAATATAGTTGTTGTCGCCGTAGTAGTCGTAGTTGTTCTCAAACAGATTGTGAGCCATGTTATCGTCCTCCTCGGGAATATTGCTGGCAAGAGCCTGACCTACCAGATACTGGCAAACGCTCTTCTGGTCTTCGTTCATGCTCTCGTAAATATCTCGAACAGTCATCTCGGAATTAGCCATATCAGTTTCCTCCTTATCATCCGCATGGGCCAACGCAGAGTCATCGTAGAATACTACCTGCGGTAAAACAGGCGCCTGAATTGCGGGTGTGACATTTTCGTCGTTGTGAATTATTGCTTCGAACTCGGCGCCCTCATCATCGAAGTGCTCAAAGGACAAGTCTTCGATAAGGGCCCCGGGATTTGCGCCAGCCATGACAAGGCTGACCTCGCGGATCATGCCGTGTAAAACATCTCCGCCCTTCTGCACAAGCTGATTCGCGTATATGGACATTGCTTTAATGTCGCCGTGCCGTACAAGCTCCTTTGCGGTTTTGCCGGCTTCGCTGTCATTAAAGACGCCGTAGGCATATACGCCGTCTGGACGATTCTCAAGAAGAGCATGCCCAAGAACATTGCTCGGATTATTATGCTGGTGCTGCCATACGAGCGGGACGGTCGCCCCGTCGCACTCGGCAAAAGCGTTCCTTCGAATCGTACGACCGTCTGCGCATTTCAAGTCATTTCTCGTGGCATAGCCACTAAAATCGAAATTAGCAGGCATTGTCAAACTACCTCCAAAATATCACTGTGGCATTTGGGAATAACCGTACTGGTATTCCTGGGAATTGGGGTCTGCATATTCGCTATAGTCCTCATATTCCTGATCAGGAACATACTGGCCGTTATCCATGCCATTTTGATTTGTACCGGGCAAAGCGCCTTGACCATAAGCTGCCGCGAGCTCCATCGGATTGATGTTCTTATTGAGAAGCATGTCTGCACGCTGGTCTTCAGAAGGACGGAAGCCTATAATTCCTCGGATTTCATTTGAAGTCAGGACTTCGTTCTGTGTGAAGTTGCTCGCGATTTCAGCGATTTTGCTAAGCGGAACCAGCTTGAAAGGATCCCGTATAAACAAAATAGACTGCCCCTGAGTTCGGGCAGTCTTAGTCAGAAATTTTCTTCTCAGCTCATCTACGACGGCGGTGAGGATGGGCTCTATTGTTCGGTTATAATAGTTCAGCATTGTTTCCTCATTGGCTGTGCCATTGAGAATCTCCGGCGTTATGCCGAGCTGACTGTATAATTGATTGGTTAGAAAGTCGATCTGACCGAGCAGGTTATTTTCAATCGGCCGATTGAGCTGCGTAATCTTTTCAGTGCTGTCGGTATAGGCAATGCCGTACTTCGAACCGCGCAGTTGCATTTCTATGTCTTTCCTGCGTTGCTCTGCCTGCTCTCGCCTTGCCGTGGATTTTATTGTATAAGGCAGCTGAATGATCATGTCCAATTTTCCTGCGCTTGTTTGCTCATCGAGCGAGTCCATAAGGGCAAGCTTGCGAACGAGTCTTTGAAGCGTGGAATTCTGCTCGTTCATGATCTCGTAAAATGGATTTTCAACAATGGCCACCTGCTCCTTGGGTAGAACTATTTCTTCTTTCATGCCGGTTCTGTCATTATACACCTGAACCTTGACATGTCTTGGGAACCATTGTGTCACTCGCCCAACTCGTATTGACTTGATATCATAGCTGGACGACTTTGCCGGATCAAGAGTTGTGTCTATAGGAACAATCGCCACATTACCGACGGACAGCAATGTGCTGAACACGTCAATCTTGAACTGCTGGCCGGTCTGATCGATGTTGGCATCAAGCGTCAGACACGAATTCAGTCCATCGTCGATCGGCTCCACATATTTTCCATTTTGATCCACGCGAGCATGAAAAATGGACACGGCGGCCGCGTCAACCGCCATTCGATTGATTACGGTGGCAACGATGGATTTGTCATTGCTGCGTAGCGTCGTAAATCTTCGGTCTGGCCGATAGTAACTGCCTACGCCGTAATCTTCGTGCACGGGATGATCTCTCCCCCGAAAAGCGTTCCAGGCGTGTTGAAGCCTGTCAACAAATGATGGCATTCATTATCACCACGCTAATTAACGATATACTTTACCGGTCGTACCACCAATGTACACCGTTTGACCTGATACGGGATCGTAAGTAAAATATCCATTCCGATCAGACGCCGGGACCGCTATTGGCATGGGCGATTCAGAATTGCCAGCATCCGTGACTTGGCCGGGCTGAGCCTGATAGCCAAACGGATTATACGCGTTAACTACCTGACCGACCTTCTGAGCCTGGTCTCCGACCCACTGGGAAGCGTTATTATAAGCGTTGCCGACATTCTGGCCTATATTCTGAGCCTGATTGCTGACCCAATTAGCGGCATTACCTATATTCTGGCCAACATTCTGAGCCTGATTGCCGACCCAATTAGCGGCATTACCTATATTCTGGCCAACATTCTGAGCCTGATTGCCGACCCAATTAGCGGCATTACCTATATTCTGGCCTATATTCTGAGCCTGATTGCCGACCCAATTAGCGGCATTACCTATATTCTGGCCTATATTCTGAGCCTGATTGCCGACCCAATTAGCGGCATTACCTATATTCTGGCCTATATTCTGAGCCTGAGGGCTATTTACCAAATTAGAAATCATGCCAGGCAGAGTTCGGTTATACTGCTCCTGTGCGGCATTATACTGCTCCTGTGCGGCATTATACTGCTCACGGTTTCTGTTCGCGGCATTAGCATATGCCTGACTGCTATCATAGGCCGCTTTTCGTGCATCCGAGCCTTCCGGAGCGTCTTGATAACCCGGGCCCTTAATTACCGCCATTTGCGAATTAAACTGCTGATTCTTCCGGGCCTCGTCCATGTTTTTCTGAGCCTCATTCATTGCGGCCCTGGATTCTCCGCCCGTCACAAACTCGCGAGCAGACTTATATGCGCCCTTGACAGCTCCAATAGCCTTATCGATGATCTCCCGACCAGCTTTAAGGAATTCCTTACCTTTTTCCTTGACACGCCCCCAGCTTTCGGTGGCCCACTTTCTGGCCCCGGACAACCAGGCGCTGGCGTCCTTATAAACCTTGCTTTCCTTGATCCGGGATATCAATTCTCCACCAACTTCTTTGATCTTCTTGATGGCGTTTTCAGTCATACCCGGAAGAGTGCGCGCATACCGACGCTCACCGTTCAGGCGAAGCATTGGATTGTCGCTTTCCATCATCCGCTTTGCATTTTCTCCAGTCAGGAATTCACGCGTCTCTCTGCCAGCAACTATTGCCGCATTTTGAACGGGTCTCGCCGCACTGCGAGCCCAGTTGGATACAGAATCATAAGCTCCACTAACAGTTGAACCCACATTACGAGCTTGAGAGCCAACCCAGTTAGAAGCATCAGTATACGCGGACGACACCCTTGCGCCGAATCCATTGCTGGCGGGAGTAGACTGCTGATTCTGCATTCCGGTTTTATAGACTACGCCCTTGGGGTTCTTATTATAAAGCGCAGGACCGTTAGTCGGTTTCGTCCCAATCGGGCCGTTTCCTCTGTTCGGGTCCATCCAATTTATGTATTTCGTATTGGCGTCAAGGCCAAACTTATGCTTGCCCCATTCCATGCCCTTTACGCCGTGGTGGGCCAGACTGTTATAGCCAAAAGCCTGCGTTCCAATGTAATAAACCATAATTTTCGCCACCTTAGTTTAATCAAAATCGTCCTTGTGCGACTTGTATGCAACGTATGCGTCCATCATAGCAGCGACAGAGTCGATTTTTTGATCATTTCGTTTTTTTAGAAGCTTGCGATTACCATTGGTGTCGGTAATCGTAATGCAGTTCCCCATGCAGAAAGACATGATCTCCTGATCAAACAGCAGCATGCCTTCCTCAGACAACTTTTTAAGTTCTCCGAGCGGAACGCTCTCAGTTCTTGACCCCTGCGGAACCTTCTCAATTCCGAATGGACTGTTCTCCTTGGCCCATCGATCGACAAACTCCTTTGCGTTGTAAGGGTCAAACCCAAAGGACCGTACATCATATTCCCGTTTGATGATAAAGCTATCAAGATCGTCATAGACTTCGTTAATATCAAGTACCGTCCCCTCAAGTACAATCAGGCTGCCCTCCTGCATGAATTCATCATATTTGTTTCTCATGGCCTGGGGAAGCTTGTGATATGTAAGCGAAGAGATATAGCACCTGGTCTTAACTCCGAAAGACTGATCCCTCAGAGGAAATATAAATGTGAATGCACAAAAGTCATCGCCCATTGAAAGATCGGCACCGAGCGAACACGGCATTCCCCAGTAATCGTTCTTGCGTTTCTGGGGAAGTGTTTCTTCGTAAGTGAAGAAATAGGTGAAGCCCTCTACAGGGAGACCGAACCGTTTGGCAAGAATATCATTTTTTGCTGAAGGAACATGCTCGGCCCGTTCAACGTCAAGCTGGTAGGTTTCAAAACTCACCGTCTTTCCAAGATTGGGGTTCGCTTTGATCCATAATTCGGGATTTCCGACTTCCTTGATGTCGTCAAGGCGATAGTACCAAATGGAGACATGCGGATTGTAATATTTCCCTCGAAGTATATCGAGCAATTCCATTTTGATTGTGTCGCCAGCGGCATTGCGAACGGTGCCTTCAGAACTTATGGCAAGAATGATATAATCTTCGATGTTGCCCTTGGATGCTGATTGCTCCAGCGATCCAACGACGTCCTCGCGTATGTCTCCGGACAGCCATTCGTCAACTGTAGCGATCTTGCAGCGAAGCCCCTGAAGCTTGTCGATGGACATGGGTTTAATCTCAAGTACCGAATTGGTGAGCCGGTTTTCAATGCCGCGCTTAGTCGAAGCGAGCTTGACCTGAGTTGCGGCAGAGCCAGTAGTATTGCGAATGGAGCCTTCTGTGAGGAACTGAAACAGCGGACCTCTCGACCGAACAATTGCCGTTCGAATGGGGGAGAGGACTTCCTCGGCCTGTTTCATAGTTGGGGCCGTAGTGACCTGTTGAGTAGTAGATGTATCGATATTGAGAAAGTAACTCTGAACGCATGAGGCATACATCGACTTCGCTGCGCCACGACCGACGATGAGGTACTGCTTGTTGACAAGCCGCTTCTTGATTTTCTTATCGACGAAACGACCTTTGCCTCCGTACTTATCTGGTATGTAAACCGTCCTGTCAACGAATTCATACCAGCCGAAAATCTCTTCAGCCCAAAGCTTAAACGTTTCGAGCATATTTAAATCAGATCCGTCTGTGAGGGTCAGCTCTCTTTCGCAGTATTTAATGAAGCCCTCGACCGCCTTGTCGTCGTAATAATACCGCGGGTCTTCTATAAGATCGTCGATCCTATTCATCTCAAGCTCGATTTCTTTGCAAACCGGGATTTCGCCTCTTAATACGGCGTCCCGGAATCTCCCGTAGTAAATCGGGACGGCTGTATTGGAAAGAGACATGCTTTAAAAAACCTCGATTAATTGTCAGTTGTCATAATCAAACCAATCTTCGTCATAAGAAACTAAGCCGCTTCCATACCTCGGAGCATCCCAAACGTCATCATCTTCCAAGAACAGCTTTCCTTTTTCAGTAATCTCATCTCTTGAAATTAACTTCGCGGGAACATCAGCAGAATCTTCCACGACTTCATAAATAAGGCTCTTCCCTCTTAAAAAAGGCGAATCCGGGAAAGGATCTGAGGATCTCACATTTTTTGGAGAATCGTCAGGAAGTGGGCGCATCCTATAGTTTGAAAACGGGTTAGTGTTGCGAATCGTCTGCGAATTGTTGCTGGCGATCCAGCTTCCATCATCTTTTGCATTTTCGCTCTTTTTTGGCGGCTTCGGAGTTTCCGGTTCTACCTGTTGCGGTGCCTCAGCGCCTTCGTTGGTTTTGTTAGGTTTGTTGGGTTTGTCGGGTTGGTCTTTCTTTCCGAGCTTCTTGAGATTTTCCGAAATAGACGCTGCGTCGGCAATATCTTTTGCCGTGGCGTTTGGGTCATTTAGAACCCTATCGATAAAGCTGCGCGCGCTTTCTTTCTTAACGTTGCTAAGCTTTTCCTGATAATCTTTAATGTTCGCCAGCCTTTTTAGCTGCTCTTCTTGACGTTCCAGCGGAGTTTTGGTAAGTTCAGCGGCAAGCTTGTCAAATCCCTTTCGTGCGAGCGTCTGAGCGCCGTTCGTCAAAACATCGCCGATAAATTTTTTGGCAGAAGCTGCAGCGCCATTGGATACCATCTCGCGCCTTGCGTCTTTATAGCGTTTTTCACTTGCAATACGAGAAGTATATTCGGCAAGCTCTTCGTCCGTCATGAAACTTGGGAATCGCATCTTTGCGCGCTTTACAGCATATTCTCCGGCCTGCTTTGCTTTTTTGCCGACATATTTTCCCGCTTCGGATGCTCCTTTTGCGACTCTTTTGGCTATCGCATTTGCCTTCTTACCAATTTCGCTGCCCTTCCCGTACCGTATTCGACCTTCTGGTGTAAGAGATCCGTCGGCATTTTGAAATCGACGAACGCCCCATTTTTGCCCGAGTATGCCGTGGTGATATAGCTCATTGGAGCAGGGATATCGGGCATAGTAATCTGGATTCACATTGTATCACCTCGCCATAACTATTATTTGAGCATATAAAACCTCCAAACCGCGGATGCGGAGAGGAGGTAGAAAGAGTGGCATGTTCGTTTCGTAGTGCTAATCTACTTTGTAAGCCGATATCGTGATACTGTCGCCAATCAGAAACGCGCTTACTTTTATGCCGTCGTCGTTAGTTCCTTCAAAAGAATATGGGGACGAGCTCGCTTCATTAATGTAACCATAGGCTTTCAACGCCTTCACATATTCGTCGAAGTCTCCACGGGACATGCCTTCAAAATTGCCAGCAAATGAAGTATCGAAGTTATAGCCATATACGGAACTTTTTAGTTCTCTTCCAACAATTTTGCTTAAACTCGGCAGATATTGTGCCAGACCATACTCATCCCACGGCTCATATTCGCTTGTAAGCAATCCTCTGGAGTCAACCTCGCTGTCGACAGCTTCTTTAAGAGCGAGAAGCTCATCGTCAGTCATGGTCGAAAGATCAAACCCTTCTGACAGGGCCGTTGTGCATAGGAGCATCAGAGCAAAGACCGCGCACAGAAAACGCTTCATGCAGAACACCTCCTTTCGCGTATAATATACGCTTGGATTATATCATTCCGCATAGTCAATGTCAATCTTCGTTCTTGTAGTTTCCCGGATCCACGGCAACATTCAAACGCCATTCTATCTCCTGGCATGTCTCTTTCATGGCAGACATGAGAAAAGAATTGCTCGGAGGATCAAAAACCATTTTGACTTTGCAATAAATATAAGTCTTGACGGAATCAAGATCTCCGGCATCACCAATGAAATCGGACCACGTTTCACTTGCTCCGGTTATCCGGAACCCTTTAACGGGTCCGACGCCAAGCTGTGTCAGTGTGGCCAGCGCGGTATTGATGTGAACGATAATGTCCGTGTCGAACACCGCATATGAAGAATCCGGCCCAAGCATGGTCTTAATTGTATTTAAAATGCTTTGTTCCATACGAAGAACTCCTGATATATTAAACGTACCGCAATTCTCTGCTGCCGGTTTGCTCGATTAGTGATTGATCAAATACAATTAATGGCGCAAGAGATGGGGTGGAATTGTCGTCAAACACGGCTGTATATCCATTTTTTTTAAGCTCTTTTATATACGCATCCATCAATTTCTCAGATCTTGGTATAGCGGCAGTGAACTGCCTGAAACTATCGTCGTCAATGAGCGAGTACTTATTGTCCTTCACAATCGTGTCAACAGCTTCTTTATAGGCTTTCTTAACCTCCGGACCTATTTCTTTTTCCAATTCTTTGAGGGTACGTTTTGCAAATGGCGCGCCAGTTTTATAATTTAATACGTCCAAGGCAAAAGTTTTTCCAAACTCCATCTTTATTTTTTTATCGGCCTTTATTAAAACGTCGGCTATTTCTTTTCTCTTTTCGTATGAAGGCGCAACAATTTGGCCGGTTACTTTATATGTGTTTTGATAAACCTTTGCGTTTGGATTATTAGCCAGCCCTTTAAGAATGGCTGGCCAATTCTGAGTGTAGTATTTAATGCCGGGCTTATCCTTTGAGTAAGACATGTACAGCCTTTTTTGTTCGTCGTCTTTTTCATTTAATGACGTGCGTTTAAATACGGTTCCCGGTGTAATGTTAAGCTGTTCAAGTTTAACTGGATTTTTATTCTCCCGGTAATCCCGTTTCCACTTGTCAATCTTTTCTGCAATCACCGCGCCAGACAATAGTCCGGTGTATGCTCCGCCATATCCAGCATAAAAAGTGCCAATAGTGCTATTCGTAGCTATGCCGACGCCAACACCTGCAGCAGCCCCTGCCGCAGTTAACCCGCCAATAGCTGCGATTTGACCAGCTGTAGCGGCACCATACTTTCTGCCGGCTTTGGCGTAAACCTTCTTAAAATCCTTTGCTTTTCCATACCCGTATCTTTCTCGGCCTTCTGGTGTAAGAGATCCGTCGGCATTTTGAAATCGGCGAACACCCCATTTTTGCCCGAGTATGCCGTGATGCTGAAGATCGTTGCGGCCAAAGGCCATAGTTCCAACATAGTAGGCAGGCATATTTACCCCCCCCCCTTTTTTTATTTCCATGGGCATGTGTCATTTGGTCTTCGCTCGATCGGAAGCAATGCAAGCAATGACATATCGCCATAGTGTATAGCCCTGTGAGTCCTGTCAGACACGCATACAACATTCTCTGGATCAAACAGCGCGTCCGATTTGTCTTCGACGTCTTCCAATGAGAGAGGGTTTATGTGATGCAGCACAAGAATGGCGCCCTCTGGAATATCTCTATCCGGAAGCGCCATGTCGCAGCCTTTGTCTCGAAGAATCATCTTGAATCTGAAATCGCGCCACTCTTTTGATGTATAAAAAGCCTGGTTCAAATATCTATCGAAGCCAAAAGTTGCAATGCCGACAGTACTTGGAACTCGAAGGTATTCAAAACGCTGCTCCGCTGTTGGAAGGCGTATGAGCTCGGAATATCTCTTAATATTCTTCTTCATACCCCTCGTCCTCCTCGAGCCCCTGATATACCTTCATGGCTTTAACGGCTTTCTCATACATCTCCTCAGATCTCTTGGCGGCTTCAATGGCTTCAGCTTTTACGCGAAGAACTTCCGTCTCCTGCCGGAGTTTCTCTCTTGCGAGCCGTTCTCTCATCGAACCGTATTTAATGATCTCTGTTACCAGCTGATTGCTTGCGGATTTATCTCTAAGACGTTCTTCTGCGAGGTCTACGGCAAGGGCTATCAGCTGGTCATACCTGTCTTCAGGATTCATTGCCGGGGGCTCGTATTTAATGCCCTCGACAGGCACCCTTTTTGCTCGAGGCATTAAACATCAACCTCCCTTTTACAATGCTTTCGAGCTCTTTTGAAGCGCTTTAATCGTGCTGCCGATGGATTCGAACCTCTTTAAACGGAGTACCGGGCACCTTCTAATAACTTTTTGGCAGCTGAAAGGAGCATGGAGCATGGCTTTGGCAAAGACTGCAAAACTCAAATACCCGATACCCCTTTTAAAGAGGTCCAAAAATATCAATTACCTCCAGAACAAGCTACGAAAGTATCTCCAAAAATATCCATTGGAGAATTTCTGGAG
>Ga0326514_10001214_pt1 | contig 16897 bp, 12 predicted proteins | sample 3_2548_0518_D_FD_203653 | JGI IMG/M metagenome (GOLD analysis project Ga0326514, IMG submission 203653) | Bovine rumen microbial communities from UC Davis, California, United States - 3_2548_0518 | ecosystem: Host-associated > Mammals > Digestive system > Stomach > Rumen | place: USA...
GCCGGCAAGCAGGCGGTCGCGATACTGGCACAGCGTCCAGCAAATGTTGCTGATTTCCGGGATGTGCCTCAGATGATATGCCTGAACAGCAAACAGACCGTTGGTGCCGCCCACGTACATCTTCCCATCGAAGGGGGCGAAGGCCTGCACCTCGCCTGCCAGTCCGTCCTTGGGCAGGAAGTAGCTGTAGACTGAGGGCAGCTCGATGGAGAAGATGCCATGCAGGGTGGCTCCCCACAGCACACCGTGACCGTCGTAGGCGACGTAGGCCACCTGGTTGGAACAAAGGCCGTTGGCCTCGGTGATGGTATAGAGGTCATGGCCGAGGCTGTCGGCAATGATCAGCCCCTGGTCTTTCTTCACTTTCACCTGCAGTCCTCCGTCAAGGGCTGCCGTCACGGTAATGTCTTCAAGGAGCACCTCCCCACTGCCCTCCTTGAGCGCATCCACGGATATGACGTTCGCATCGATGTTGATGTTGAAATTGGTGTTCAGGTGCTGCTTCCGCACAATGTCAGGAGCCTGTCGAGCAGCTCTCTTCACCTCATACAGATTATTGTCGCTGACTACGAACTCGAGGCTGCCGTTGTCTTCAAAAATCTCCAACACCTCACCCTCGAAGAGTCCGGCTTTTCCCACCCTCTCCATATACAGCTCGCCGTTGGGATGCTTCTGCACGCGGGCAAAGAAGCTGTAGCCGCCCACCCAGATGGTGTTGTCATCGGCACGATAGACCACTGTGATGCGACTGATATCGGACGTATGGATAATGCGCCAGCGCGAACGGTCGTAGTAGAGCAGTCCCTCGAAATTAGCCACAAAGACGGTGCCATCGTCACCTATGGCGATGTCGTAGCATCTGTTGTGTCCCCCATATTCCGCAGCCGTGTAGTTGCGGATGAGGGGAAGTCCCTGGGCAGAAGCCTTAAAAGTGAAGAGTGAACAGTGAATAGTGAATAGCATCCATAGGGCTATTCTCACCATTCTCTCCACTTTCTTTCCCTGTTTAGTCATTGTCGTCTTCATCATTCACTATTCTCTATTCTCTCACCTCTTACCACTCACCTCTCCCCTCTCACCTCTTCAACTCCCTATAGGGAATGCCCTTCCCCACGTAATAGTCCCACTCGTCCCTTGTGAAGTTACGCTTGACGTTATTCTTCAGGCGCTGGCTGATCAGGGGGAGCGATATGAGGTATTCGGTGACCATGCCGTTCGACTCGCCGGTCCAGATGTAGTTCTGCGGCTCGTCGAAGGTGAAGTCTGTCAGCCAGCTGTTTGCCTGCAGCAGCGTGATGGGCTTTATCTGATGCTCGCCGATCATCCAGAGGAGCAACTTTCTGTCGTAGCTGGAGGAGTAGAGCCGCGCCCCATTGAACTTGAGCTTTGTCACCTGCGAGAGATGGCCCACGAGCCTACGCACGCGCCCCTGCCTGTCGGTGAGGTAGATGGTGCCGTCGGAAGTGCCATAGGCGGTCAGTCCTTCCTTGGGGTTGTTGGCAAAACAGGTAACTCTGCCGCTAACGGGCACCTTCTCGTCGGTCATGTCGTCGAGGCTGTTCACGGCGTGCATCCTCCCCTTGTCGTCGAAGAGCAGGGGCTTGTCGTCGCGCCGCCATGCACAGACCACTTTGAAGCCGAGCTGGCGCGAGGCCACGATCTTGTCGGTGTCGAGGCTGAGCAGGGCTAGGTTGCGCTCGCCGATGATCAGCAGCTGTCGCGTCTTGGGCAGGATCTCCATGCGGAACGGCCTCGTGAGGAAGTCCAGCGGTATGACCGCCGTCTTGCCGCCGCCCACGACCACCAGGTGGCCTGTGTGGCTGATGGCATAGCTTCTGCCCGACAGCGAGGCAAAGGCATCCCTGAAGCTGTAGTTGCTGTTGCTGAACAGCCGCTGGGAGGTCAGTTTGCCCTGATGCAGCTCGCTCAGCATTATCTCGCCGTGGGTGCTTACGGTGAGCAACTGGCGTCCGTTGGGGAAGAAGTCCACACCGGTAATCTTTCCCTCATGGACGCTCCAGCTCCGCTTGCTGTCCGATGACTGTGTCAGAGCCGGGAGCACGGATGACGAATAGAGGTCGCCACCATAGTCGTGTGTGAACAGATAGGAGGCGTAGGCCAGCATATTGCCCATCTCCTTGTCGCCGGCCCTGTAGATGGCGTACGACTGCGACCCGAGGGTGCGACCCAGTGAGATGTAGTTGAGCGTGTCGGCAGTCAGCTTGGCCTTCACCGCCTGCTGCCGCTGCTCGTTGGCCTCCACCCGCCGCCGCTCGGCTATCTGGTATGAGGCGAGGGCCTCCTGGGCCGAATACTCGGCTATAGCCTGGGCATCCACGGCCTTGCGCCGCTCAGCCTCGGAGACGAGAGTGGCGGCCTGGGCAATCTCCGACTGCCGGATGGCCTCCTGGCTGCGCTCCTCGGAGAGCACCTGCTGCCCGTAGGCTATCTCCTCCATCTGCTTGCTGACCCTACGGTCAACAGCCGACTGCTTTTCCTTCTCCTGAAGCTGGCCTATCTGGTTCTCCAGCTCGCTTATCCTCTGGTTGTACTTCTGGTGCATGACGAACCCTGCCGCTACGGATAATAGCAGCAGTGCTCTCTGACACCATATCGTGATATTCTTGCCTCTCATTTTCAGATACGCTTCAGTTTAGCTACATGCAGCTGCAAAGGTAGCAATAAACTTTGTAATACGCAAGTAATTCGGCTGAAATTTTAGACTTCACATTAGGGCTCTTTCATTTAGTGATTTTAGGTTATCTATACAGCAAAATAGGAAGATGTTTCCATAAATATAGCTAAATGAAAGAGCAGTAGACTTCACATCCGCCATAGGTCTACGGACGGGGTTGGGACGGTACGTCCTCTGGCAAATGCTATCTGTCAGCGCGTCATAGTGAGTCTCCTCGCTTTTTTGCTGCCTGTAATGAGACATAAAAAAGCCCCCCAGCGGTCGCACAAGACGACATGGGGGGGCGAGCCCACGCCGATTTCTTAAAATAAGTCAATTAAAGTTCCTGATTCTCAGGGCGCAGCTTGCGCACGGTCTCGCCGGCACGCCACATCTCCTGATTCCTCATGGCCTCCAGCTCCTTCTCCAGTCCGGCACGATAGTCGGGCTTTGAGTTGGCATCGATGGTGATCTGCGCCTCGTTGCCGGTCTTGACGGAGTAGTAGAGCCACTCCATCACAGGCTTGATGGCATCGTGGAAACGCGGAGCCCAGTCGAGCGCGCCACGCTGGGCGGTAGTAGAGCAGTTGGCATACATCCAGTCCATTCCCTTGGCACCGAAGAGCGGACCTAGGCTCTGGGTGAGCTCCTCAACGGTCTCGTTGAAGGCCTCGGAAGGAGAGTGACCATTCTCACGGAGCACCTCATACTGAGCCAGGAGCAAGCCCTGGATGGCACCCATCAGGGAGCCGCGCTCGCCGGTGAGGTCGCTGGTGGCCTCGCGCTGGAAGGTGGTTTCAAACATATAGCCTGCGCCGATGCCGATACCGAAGGCGAGGGTCTTCTCGGTAGCCTTGCCAGAGGCATCCTGATAGATGGCATAGGAGCAGTTGAGGCCGCGACCCTCGCAGAACATGGTGCGGAGGCTGGTGCCGCTACCTTTAGGAGCCACCATGATCACATCGACATCCTTCGGGGGCACCACACCCGTGCGGTCGCTCCAATTGATGGCGAAGCCGTGGGAGTAGTAGAGCGTCTTGCCAGGCTTGAGATATTGCTTGATGGTGGGCCATTGCTGAATCTGACCTGCATCGGAGAGCAGCATGCAGAGGATAGTGCCCCGCTCGGCAGCCTCCTCGATGGAGAAGAGGGTCTCACCCGGCACCCATCCGTCGGCTACTGCCTTGTCGTAGGTCTTGCCCTGACGCTGTCCTACTATGACGTTGAAGCCGTTGTCGCGCAGGTTGCAGGCCTGGCCAGGTCCCTGTACGCCATAGCCGATGACGGCGATGACCTCATCCTTCAATACTTCACGTGCCTTCTCAAGAGGGAACTCCTTGCTGGTGACCACAGTCTCGATCACGCCACCAAAATTCATTTCTGCCATAATTAGCTTTTGTTTTTTAAAATTGTTTCACTTTTCCCCTGCACACCTTGCCAGCCCTACCCGAAGACCGGCCGGCTGGTGATCACCACCGGCTTCTTGTCAGTATGCTCTCATCCTGCACGAGGATGCGACGAGGGGGTTAACTCAAAAAATCGAGTGCAAAGATAGCAAATTGGAATCAAACAGCCAAACTTTCTTTCAGTTTTTATGGAAATCACACGGTTTTATAGATTTTTTTAGTATCTTTGCACACAAATTGTGATAACGGAGGAAGAAGAGAAAAGATGCACATCGCGATAGCAGGCAACATAGGCAGCGGAAAGTCGACACTCACGGCCCTTCTCGCCCGACACTACGGGTGGGAGGCGCGCTATGAGGCCGTGGAGCACAATCCCTACCTGGAGGACTACTACCGAGACATCCACCGATGGTCGTTCAACCTTGAGGTCTACTTCCTCAAGGAGCGATTCCGCGACCTCCTGGCCATCGCCAAAGCCGACCACACCGTCATACAAGACCGCACTATCTACGAGGGTGTCTACGTGTTTATGGAGAACAACCGCGACCTGGGCAACCTCACGGAGCGTGACTACCGGACTTACATGGAGCTGTTTGAGCAGATGATGGGACTCGTCAAGACACCCGACCTGATGATCTATCTCAAGGCATCGGTGCCTCATCTGGTGGGTAACATCCAGCAGAGGGGGCGCTCCTACGAGCAGGCCATCCAGCTGGACTACCTGCAGAACCTGAACCGACGCTATAATGACTTCATCTTCCACCGCTATCCGGGAAGGGTGATGGTGGTAGAGAAGGACGGGCTGGACTTCAAGCACAACCCGCGTGACCTCGCCCAGATTGTAGACCGCATCGACCAAACGCTCTTCGGGTTCTTCCCGCCTCCAAAACAAAAGGACTGAGTAGTGTCCCTTTTAATTCCTTTTTAATTTCCTTTTAACTTCCCCTTAACTTCAAAAAACATGCATATCGCAGTAGCAGGCAACATAGGCAGCGGAAAGACTACCCTGACCAAGCTCTTGGCCCACCGTTACGGCTGGACGCCGAGATTCGAACCCGTGGACAATAATCCCTATCTGGCCGACTTCTATGCCGACATGCCCCGCTGGGCATTCAACCTACAAGTCTACTTCCTCAACAAACGCTTCAAGGAAGTGGTGGAGATAGCCAAGTCGACCGACACCATCATCCAAGACCGCACCATCTTCGAGGATGCACGCATCTTCGCCCCTAACCTGCACGACCAGGGGATGATGAGCGACCGCGACTTCGACAACTACTCCGACTTGTTCGACCTGATGATGTCGCTCGTCAAGTTGCCCGACCTGATGATCTACATCCGTTCCAGCATCCCCACCCTCGTGGCACAGATTCAGAAGAGGGGCCGCGAGTATGAACAGTCCATGCGCCTTGACTATCTCCAGGGACTGGAGCGACGCTATGAGGAATGGATCAAAGGCTACAAGGGGCAGCTCATTATCATCGACGGTGACACGTGCAAGTTCGGAGAGAATCCTGAACACTTGCAACATGTCACCGACATGATCGACGCCAAGCTCTACGGGCTATTCCCGATGGAGCAGCCTTAGCGGATGGCAGTCTTGTTACCGCTGAGGATTTTAAACATACGTTGCTACCACCACTTCATCAGTGCGCGTAGAAAGGCCGTGAGCTCGGCAGCCATCTTTTCATGCTGCCAGACGCTGGGATGCCAGTCGGCACCGTAGCCCAGGTCACCGTTCTGAGGTGAGAAGTCGAAGCGGTAGACAGCAGTGTCGCCACCCTTCCGTGCTTCCTCGCATACCTCATTGAGCAGTTGCCGGGCGATGCCGAGTTCCTTGCCTCCAAGCATCGAACCGCAGAGAAATACAATCTTTGAGCTGGGGTTGTTGTCACGCACAAGCTTTAGCAGCCGTTGATAGCCCTGCTTCAAAAGCTTTGTATCATAGTTTTTGGTCGACAGGTCATTAGTTCCGAGGTTTATGCAAACCACATCGGGCCGGTAGCGGGTGAAGTCCCATTTTTCGCCCTGGAGTCCCCCACTCTCACGAAGTCCTTTCTCCGGAGCATAGCCCGTGTAGAGGTACTGTGACGGCATGTCGGAGTCAGGCGTGCCGGCTTTCGGCCCGCCGTAGTTGCGATAGGCTCCGATGCCGCTGCGAGCCACGACCCAGTGCTGCGCCCCCAGGCTTCGGGCTGTCAGCGCGGCATAGGAGTAGTAGTGGTTCTCGGTAGCGTAGTCAAAAGGCTCGTTGGCATTGAGGTCTTCATCGCCATATCCACAGGTGATGGAATTGCCCACAAACTCAAGCTTCCTCTCTGGGAGCGCCGGACTATCGGCGAGCTGCCGCCCGCTTTCGAGCACGAATCCCCAGAACTCCGGGTGTAGCTCAAAGCCCTCGATGGCATACATCAGCCTCACCGTGTGACAACCCTCTGGCAGTGCCGTCGCCAGCGACACAACAGAGTCCTGCTTGCCGATAAAGGCGACCTTGAATGGGTCGGCCCCGTCAATTTGAGCCATAAAGTAACCACTGCCTGGCTTGGCCATCATCTTCAGCGAGGTTCCCTCAAAAGAGGCGATTATCTGTATGCCCGGATAGTTGAAGGACGGCCGGTGAGGATTGGCAAAACTTATACGACCGACATACTGGATATGCTTGTCAGCCGGACTGATCAGACTCCCCTTCACAGGCAGTGTGGTATAGGCCGATACACAGGAACAGCCTAAGACTCCAATGAGGAGCATAACTAATCGTAAACATCTCATAAACAATAGTTTCTGCATTTTCATTCTCATGTTGATTCAACTATTTAAAGATTACCTTTGAGCGACATACTTCCACAGGCTCAGGACTTTCCAACGAGCTTTTGACAATACGGATGCAGAACTCGTCAATGCCTGTCTGCTCACGATAGAATGAGAGCTGGTCGCCCTGATGAGCCTCGGCCACATAGGCGATTTCAAAACGATGGAGGCGATGGCTTCGATACCAGTCGAGCGGCCAGAGGTCGAGCACGTGCTCAATATACTTCACAGAGTTTATATGCCCATTGATGTCCACGTCATTATATTGTGTATCGATGGTGCGTACAAATGCCGCTCCGTCACTCATTTTCACTCGTCCTCCCTTATCAATGGGGCACTCCTTGTCCTTCACGATCCACCGATCTATCGCCCCGTTGTCGATGGCATAGATGTCGGTAGGTTGTCGAGTTTCCGTGTCGATCATTGCCCAAATACTGCGCCCATAACCGAACACCCTACCGTCATCCCCCACTACCCGGAAGTTGCGCGAGGTGAAATATCGCATAGCCGACTCCACCCAGGTCTCCACACTGAAGCGCGCGTACATCGGCGGCATCTCCTCCATCTCGATAGCAAGCCGGGAAAGCACCCAGGAGCGGTTAATGGTAAGGAGATATTTCATGCCAAATCCCCGGTCGGTAGAGTGGAAGTCGGCGGCATTGAGCATGTGGTTGCCCAGATGCCCCATGAAGAGCCGCTGCGAGAAGTCGCAATGAAACGGCTCTGCCATAAACAAATAGCTTCCTGTCTTTTCCATTGTCATATTGATTTGCGCCTGCAAAGGTACGACATCAGAGACAAATATGCAAATCCACCTGAAAAACATTTCGTTAATTATTCTTAAATACAATAGGTAATAGAAGTAACTTATCGATAAAAATCGTAATTTTGCAAAAAAATATAGATTAACATGAAGAAGATGAATAAATTTTTGTTATTCGCCGCCGGTATTCTTGTGCTTACCGGCTGTAAGAGGGGATTTGACATGTCAGAGATTCCCCAAGATCCAGAGACGACCAGCACAGAGGTTGAGGAAGTAACTTCCGAAGATATTGCAGCCAACGTTGCGAAGGTGTTCGGTGTGACGTTCGACCCTGAGCATACCTGGTGTACAACCACCTCGGGCGAGCTCAGGATAAACTTCAACACGTCTATCAAGAAGGTACAGATACTGGCCTGTGTAAGCGAACAAGACGAGGAAGGCAACACCGTGACCTCGATGAAGGTGCTCAACGAAGCTGAGACAGACAACAAGATTACGATGAAGCTGCACTATGATGCCCCCTCCGACAATTTGGGACTGTATGTAGCCTTTATCTCCGACAACACCTATCAGCTGAGAAAGGTCAGCGGCGACAACGTAACCCTTACTGCCGCCAATACCAGGGCCGCATCGAAGAGTCCCGTCCTGCCTTCCGGCGAGCTGAAACTTGACCTCAGCAAGACGGTGGAGTCATACGCCAGCCAGAGAGGGTGGCTGCCCGGAGAGAAGCTCTACGAGTTGGCCGACTACGATGCCCTGAAGATGGCAGCAGAGGGCTATTCGGATGACTACACAAGTCTGTTCAACACGATGGTGTTCTCCTATTTCAAAAACGGCAGGAAGTACAACAATTTGCCACTTGTGAAGAAGAGCGGCTACTACAACGAAAAGATCTATCCGTTCACCACAGGCAGCGAACCCATCATCGTTTCTGCCGTCTACAAGTGCGACGGAGCACCATCGTATGGCAACGAAGTCTACAATTCAGACCTGTACTATTATTACTTCAAGGACAGCGACCTGGGCAGCGACCCTGTGGCCTATCTGGAAAGCCTGCCGAAATATAAGGCTTTCCCCTTCAGCCAGTTCTTCTCAAACAAAGCTTCTGATGATAACGTGATTGCAAAGAAGAACTCCTTTGCCCTGATATACTGGGGCGACGGAGTGCCCAATGAGAACACAAGAGGCTCATTCACCTTCCCCAAGGGCTACAAGATCGGATTTATGGTGCGGGCCAACACCACGTTTACAGAAACCGGTGCCAATGCTGACCCCAACAAGAATGACCGCATACCCAGAAAGCAAGGAGAGCTGTATGGCGACGGACGGCTGAACAACCAGATCAACAATTACGTCAGATGCAACTTCATCAGTTCAGGTTTAGGCACCGACGGTCCGCGTGCTACCTGGCTGACGGTGAACGACCGGCTGCTGATGTGCTGGGAATCGGGTACCGACAAGGACTTCAACGACATCATTCTTGAAGTGGAAGGCGGCATCGAGAAGTTTGTAGTTGTTCCCGATGTGGAATACAACAGCTATACCTACTGCTTTGAGGATACACCTGTAGGCGACTACGACCTGAACGACATCGTAATCAAGGCCGTGCGTAAGAATTCCACCACAGTAGAGTATTCCATCGTGGCCTGCGGCGCCTGGGATGAAATCTGCGTGAGAAACATCAATAGCGGCAAGATTACGGACGATGCCGAGGTTCATGCGCTGTTTGGAATGGAGCCCAAGCAATTCATCAATACTGAAATCGGTTCAGAGAAGCTTGACCCGATTACGGCAACAAAGACGGTGGCCAGCTCATTCAGCTTCCTGGATCCCGACACCCAGCCATACATCTATGACAAGACGAGAGGCAATACCGTCTACTTGTCCAAGATAGGACAGGATCCCCACGGCATCATGATACCCAACGACTTCAAGTATCCTCTTGAAAAGGTATGTATCAAGAATGCCTACAAGGAATTCAACGGTTGGGGACAGAATGCTGTTACCTATACTGACTGGTATACAAAACCTGTGGAGGGTAAAGTCTACGATAAGTAGACCCTACCCCCCACTTTTTTCGACCTGTGCGCAACCCGCACAGGTCTTTTTTTTGAGCAATCCCTAACGTTCTTTTTCGCGCTGTTCGAGAAACTCGCTGACCTGCTCCTGCATGCCGCGAGTGACGGCTATTCGGCCGGAACGCGTATACTGCAGCACGCATCCGAACTCGTCGAGGGCACGGAAGAGCGAGATGATGTCCTCCGTCAGTCCATACTTCATCACGATGACGTAGGTGGGATTGACCTCCGTAATACTGGCATCGTGACGGCGAATGGTGCGCGAGATCTCAGGATTGGCCATCACCTTTTCCGTTGACAGCTTGTAGAGGCCCGACTCACGGATGAAAAGCTGGTCGTCGGTGAAGTAGTTGGCCTTCACCACATCCACCTTCTTCTCTATCTGTTTGGTAATCTTTATTATCTGGTCTTCATCGCTCCAACAGGTGATGGTGTACTTGTGGACACCGGGGATGCTGGAAGCCGACACGTTCAGGCTCTCGATGTTGACCTGCCTGCGGGTGAACACGGCCGTCACCTGGTTGAGGATACCGGCTATATTCTCCGAATAGACCAGCAGGGTATATAATTTCTTTCCTTCTTCTTTCATCTTAGCAGTAGCAAATTATTCACTCTTCACTTATACTCAGCATCATGTCATCGACATTCATGCCCGGAGGCGTCATAGGCAGCACATCATCGTCCTCAAGGATGGCACACTCCAGGATGAAGGGTCCCTTGGTGGCGAGCATGCGGCCAACGGCGGCAGGCAGCTGCCTACGGTCGGTCACAGCCTCGTAGGCGATGCCGTAGCCCTGGGCTATCAGCTCATAGTTGGGATTGAGCATGCGGGTGAACGACTTGCGCCGCTTCCAGAACATGTCCTGCCATTGGCGCACGTTGCCCAGATAGTGGTTGTTCATGAGGATCATCTTCACCGGCGACTGCTGCTCCATGATGGTGCCCAGCTCCTGGATACACATCTGGAAACCGCCGTCGCCCATAAAGCAACAGACGGTACGGTCGGGTGCTCCAAAGGTGGCACCGATGGCTGCCGGCATGCCGTAGCCCATCGTGCCGAGACCGCCGCTTGTACAGATGCTCCGCTTCTTGTGATACTTGAAGTAGCGAGTGGCAAACAGCTGGTTCTGACCTACATCCGTCACGAGCACAGCATCACCCTGAGTAGCCTCTGCCACCGCATTGACCACCTCGCCCATCAGCAGCGGACCATCCTTGGGATGGATAGCAGGCTCTATCACGCGCTCGCGCTCCTTCTCCTGCAACGGCTTGAAGGAGTCACGCCACTCGCTGTGGTCGGCCTTGTGGAGAAGGGCGGTGATGGCGGGCAACGACTCCTTGCAGTCGGCTATGACGGCCACATCGGTCTTCACGTTCTTGTCGATCTCGCTCGGGTCGATGTCGAGGTGGATAACCTTTGCCTGCTTGGCGTAGGTGCTGAGATTGCCCGTCACGCGGTCGGAGAAGCGCATGCCGATGGCGATAAGCACATCACACTCCTGCTCCTTGATGTTGGGCGCATAGTTGCCGTGCATGCCGAGCATGCCCACGCAGAGCGGATGGGTGCTGGGGAGGGCCGAGAGGCCGAGCATGGTGCGCCCAGCAGGGATGTCGGCCTTCTCAAGAAACTTGAGCAGCTCGCCCTGGGCATTGCCCAGCTCCACGCCCTGTCCTACGAGGGCCAACGGCTTCCGGGCGTTGTTGATCAGCTCGGCTGCCTGGCGCACAGCCTCCTCATGAAGCTTGGGCGAAGCCACGTAGGAGCGCACGAAGTCAACCTTCTGCGGTTCAAACTCCACCATTTCCACCTGGGCATTCCGGGGGAAGTCGAGCACCACCGGTCCAGGCCGCCCGCTACGGGCGATATAGAAGGCCCGGCTGACAGCCCAGGCGATATCTTCAGCATGGCGTATCTGGTAGCTCCACTTTGAGATAGGCTGCGACACGCCCACGAGGTCCACCTCCTGGAAGGCATCGGTGCCAAGGGTCGAGATAGCCACCTGACCAGCAATGACCACCATCGGGGTGGAGTCCATCATGGCATCGGCCACACCAGTGAGTGTGTTGGTAGCTCCGGGGCCGCTCGTCACCAAGGCCACACCCACCTGTCCGCTCACGCGGGCATAGCCCTCGGCGGCATGGGTGGCGGCCTGCTCGTGGCGCACGAGGATGTGGTCGAACGCTTTCTTCTCGCCTCTCGTATAGGTATAGAGGGCATCGTAGACGGGCATGATGGAGCCGCCGGGATAGCCAAAGATGGTCGTCACCCCCTCAGCCTGAAGGGCGCGCATCAGAGCCTCTGATCCTGTAATCTTTTCCTTAGACATTATTTATATGTTGTTAATCTATCATCCTTATTCCACCCTTGTCGGCAGAAGAAACACTTTGAGCGTAAGCCCTCAAAGCCTTCGACACCACGCGGTTACGCTTCAGTGGCTGTTGCGGTCTTGCGGCCAGTTCCTCATCGCTGAGCTTCACGCTGATGCTGCGGCTGGGTATGTCGATCACGATGATGTCGCCATCCTTTATCTTGCCGATGTTGCCGCCGTTGGCAGCCTCGGGCGAGATGTGGCCGATGCTCAGTCCGCTGGTGCCGCCGGAGAATCGTCCATCGGTGATCAGGGCGCACTCCTTGCCCAGATGCATACTCTTTATATAAGAGGTGGGATAGAGCATCTCCTGCATGCCCGGACCTCCCTTGGGTCCCTCGTGGGTGATCACCACACAGTCGCCGCTCTTCACGCGCCCGCCGAGTATGCCCTCACAGGCATCCTCCTGGGAGTCGAACACCACAGCCGGTCCCTCGAAGTGCCACAGGCTCTCGTCCACACCGGCGGTCTTCACCACGCAGCCGTCCTGGGCGATGTTGCCGAAGAGCACGGCCAGTCCGCCATCCTTCGTGTAGGCATGCTCCAAGTCGCGGATGCAGCCTTCGCTACGGTCGGCATCCAGGGAGTCATACAGCTCCGACTGGCTGCCCATCTTTGTTGAGAAGCGTCCGGCTGGAGCCGAGAAATAGATGTGTGCCGGATGAGGCGTGTTGGGTGAGTTGACGATTGGGGCGATGTCGTAGGTGTCCATCGCCTCCTGCAGGGTGTAGCCGTCCACGCGGATAGCGGAACCGTCGATCAGCCCGCCTTTCGACAGCTCGCGCAGGATGGCGAGGATGCCTCCGGCGCGGTTGCACTCCTGTACGCTATACTTCTGAGTGTTGGGAGCCAGCTTGCAGAGACAGGGCACGCGGCGGCTCAGCTCATCGATGTCCTTCATCGTGAAGTCTACACCGGCCTCCTGGGCAACGGCCAGCAGGTGGAGCACGGTGTTGGTGCTGCCGCCCATCGCGATGTCGAGCGTCATAGCGTTGAGGAAAGCCTCGCGAGTGGCGATACTCCTGGGGAGCACACTCTCATCGCCATCCTCATAGTAGGCCAGGGCATTCTTCACCACCTGCCGGGCTGCCGCCTTGAAAAGTTCTATGCGGTTCGCGTGGGTGGCGAGGATGGTGCCGTTGCCGGGCAGGCTCAGTCCGATGGCCTCCGTGAGCGAGTTCATCGAGTTGGCGGTGAACATCCCCGAGCAGGAGCCGCAACCCGGACAGGCACAGCGCTCTATCTGCTCTATCTCTTCATCGCTCACCGAGGGGTCGGCCCCCTTGACCATCGCCGTGATGAGGTCGGCATTCTCGCCGCGCCAGCGTCCGGCCTCCATCGGGCCTCCCGAGCAGAACACGGTGGGAATGTTGAGCCGCATCGAGGCCATCAGCATGCCCGGCGTCACCTTGTCGCAGTTGGAGATGCAAATCATCGCATCAGCCTTGTGGGCATTGACCATATACTCCACCGAGTCGGCAATGATGTCGCGCGAGGGCAGCGAATAGAGCATGCCGTCGTGGCCCATCGCGATGCCGTCGTCGATGGCGATGGTGTTGAACTCGGCTGCAAAACAGCCCATCTTCTCTATCTCGGCCTTTACTATCTGGCCTATCTCGTGAAGGTGCGTATGACCCGGCACAAACTGGGTGAACGAATTGACGATGGCGATGATCGGCTTGCCGAACTGCTCATGCTTCATGCCTGTGGCCACCCATAGCGCGCGGGCACCGGCCATTCTCCTACCTTCTGTGCAAACTGCACTTCTTAATTGATGTTTCATAAGTCCTTGGTTTAATTGGTGTGCAAAGTTACACTAATTTCCCCTAAAACCAAACGATTTAAGCAATTTTTTAAGGAAAACATTTGGTTTATTGAGATTAATGTAGTACTTTTGCAGCCGAAAAATGATAATATCAATTAATAACAGTATTTTTGTATGAATATCGGACGTACTATCAGGGAAGTGATGAAGAAGAAAGGGATGAGCGCAACCCAATTGGCAAGGGAGATTCCTTGCGAGAGAACTAACGTATATAACATTTTTAGCAGAAAAGATATCGGCACAAAGTTGCTTTGGAGAATATGTGAGGTTCTCGACCACAACTTTTTTGATGACTACGCCAAGGAATTCAGCAAAAAAACAAAGTAAACAACTCTTATCTGAGATAATTTTCGTACCTTTGCAGCCTGAACCAAAAGGCTAAAAAAAGGATATGAAACATCAACTGCTAACTGCAGCCCTATTGGCTGCGCTATGTGCCAACGCACAGACGAGACAGGAGACAACCCTCTCAGACAACTGGCAATTCTCACACGACAAAGCCGCATGGACTTCTGTCAGCGTGCCCCATGACTGGGCCATCGCAGGACCGTTCGACAAGAAATGGGACCTGCAGAAGGTGGCCATCGAGCAGAACGGCGAGACACAGGCCACCGAGAAGAGCGGACGCTCTGGCGCCCTGCCCTGGATCGGGGAAGGCCACTACCGACGCAAGCTGACCATCCCCGAAGGATGCCAGCGGGCAGAACTCGTGTTCGACGGCGCGATGGCCGAACCCACCGTCAGCATCAACGGACAGAAGGCAGGCTACTGGGCCTACGGCTACAATGCCTTCCGCGTGGACATCACCCCTTATATCAAAACTGGTGAGAACCTCGTGGAAGTGGATCTCGTGAACGTCGAGGAGAGCAGCCGCTGGTATCCGGGAGCCGGCATCTACCGCCCCGTGAAGCTCATCCTGACACGCAAGACCCACATCGATGACTGGAGCATCTACGCCCGCACAATGACCATCAAGGACGGCAAGGCCGAAATGGAGGTTGAAGCCAGGATCGAGGGGCCTGCCAACCAGATGAAGGCTACCCTGACGCTGACCTCACCGGAAGGGAATACGCTGAAGAGCGGCCACCTCGACATTGCCGACGACGGCAGCTTCCGCACAAAGTTCAGCATTGCCGACGCCAGGCTCTGGACGCCGGAGACACCCTGGCTCTACACCCTCACCGCCACCGTGACCAAAGGGACTGAGACCATCGACACGAAGACCGTTAAGACCGGCATCCGCACCGTCAGGGTGTCGCGCGAAGGAGGCTTTCAGCTCAACGGCATGACCCGCAAGCTCAAGGGCGTATGCCTGCACCACGACCTCGGCCCGCTGGGGGCCGCCGTCAACAAGGCCGCCCTCATCCGGCAGATCAAGACGATGAAGGAGATGGGCTGCGACGCCATACGCACGGCCCACAACATGCCAAGCCAAATGCAGATGGACATCTGCGACTCGCTGGGCATGATGGTGATGGCCGAGAGCTTCGACATGTGGCTCTACAGAAAGTGCAAGAACGGCTATGCACGCTTCTTCAACGAGTGGGCCGACAAGGACATCACCAACCTCGTCCTGGCCAACCGCAACCACCCGAGCATCGTGATGTGGAGCATCGGCAACGAGATTCCAGAGCAATGGAGCGAACAGGGACGGCAGATAGCCAACCGCCTGCAGGGCCTCTGCCACTATCTCGACCCCACGCGGCCCGTGACACAGGGAATGGACCGCGCCGAACAGGCCCTCGGCAGCGGCTTCGCACAGACGATGGACGTGCCGGGCTTCAACTACCGCGTACACAAGTATCAGAAGAACATCGAGCAGCTGCCACAGGGATTCCTCCTCGGCTCAGAGACGGCCTCGACCGTCAGCAGTCGGGGTGTCTACAAGTTCCCCGTAGTGCCCAACGACAACTCCAAGTTCGCCTCCTACTCCCCCAACTACGACCCGACGGCCCTACAGAAGTCCGATGGACAATGCTCCTCGTATGACGTGGAGTGGTGCTCCTGGTCGAACCTGCCCGATGACGACTGGGTGTGGCAGGACGACAAGGACTGGGTGATAGGCGAGTTTGTATGGACCGGCTATGACTACCTCGGCGAGCCGACGCCCTACGACGAGTACTGGCCCTCGCGCTCCAGCTACTTCGGTATCTGCGACCTCGCCGGACTGCCCAAAGACCGCTACTGGCTCTATCGGAGCAAATGGAACAAGGAGCAGCACACCATCCACCTGCTGCCCCACTGGACCTGGGGAAAGGAGCGCCGGGGAGAGGTCACACCCGTATACTGCTATACCGACTACCCCACCGCCGAGCTCTTCCTTAATGGCAAGAGTCAGGGGAAGATCTCGAAGAACCCCGCCGAACGGCTCGACCGCTACCGCCTGCGCTGGAACGAGGTCAGGTATGAGCCGGGAGAGCTGAAGGTCGTAGTCTATGATACAGAAGGCCGCAAGGCCGGCGAGAAGACCCTCCGCACCGCAGGCAAGCCCGCCAGGCTCCGGCTCGACACCTGGACGCAGCACGACCTCGCCTCCCCCACCCTCGCCGCCGATGGCGAAGACCTCGCCTTCATCACCGTCTCGCTGACCGACAAGCAGGGCAACCTCATCCCCGATGCCGCCGACCAGCTGGCCTTCGAGGTGTCGGGAGCAGGCAGCTTCGAGGCCGTCTGCAACGGCGATGCCACGAGCCTGGAGTCCTTCAAGTCGCCCACGATGAAGCTCTTCAGCGGGCAGTTGGTGGTCATCGTGCGCAGCAGCAAGCAGCCGGGCCCCCTCAAGCTGAAGGTCACCGACCGCCAGCGTGGCCTGTCCTCCACAGTCAGCATCCCCACGAGGTAAACTCGATAACGCAAGGCAATCCAACTAGAGAGGGAGCATCCACACGGGGTGCTCCCTTTCTATAATCGGTCAAAAAAACAAATGACAAGATGACAAGATGACAAGATTTGAGGAGAATTGTCAAGTAGTGTA
>Ga0326514_10001215_pt1 | contig 16891 bp, 22 predicted proteins | sample 3_2548_0518_D_FD_203653 | JGI IMG/M metagenome (GOLD analysis project Ga0326514, IMG submission 203653) | Bovine rumen microbial communities from UC Davis, California, United States - 3_2548_0518 | ecosystem: Host-associated > Mammals > Digestive system > Stomach > Rumen | place: USA...
TGTGCCGATTTAGCCAGATTTGGTTTTCCACATGGCCTTTGGCCATATCCACGGTTCAAACAAGGAGGCAGGACGTGGCTGACCTCATCGGAGCCGCGAAGAGCGGCAGCAGACGCAGGACTCTCGAGGCACTGCGCGACAAGCTCGCGCTTACGATCGTCGACTGCGAGAGCGGGCGCGACGTGGCAGCGCTGTCCAAGCGCCTGATGGAAGTCATGAGCGAGCTGGACGCGCTACCAGCAGAGAAGAAGGACAGCCCGCTCGCAGGCGCGAGGGCTAAGGCGAAGGCCGAACGTGGAGCGTAGGCTGGGCGGCCAGACGCCGACCTTCGAGAGAATCGGGACATTCGACCACACGAACGGCGGCGATGTCTCCGCTCTCTTCGAAGCCTATGGCCGTCGCTACTACGGCAGCCAGCTCCACGAGATGGACGTGTTCTTCGCCAGGAACGCGGACGGCTCCTTCGCGGCAAAGTCCATCGGCATCACGAAACCGCGCCAGAACGGTAAGTCCTTCGCCCTCCGCGACTACGCGATGTACATGTCCGTGGTCGAGGGAAAGAGCGTGCTGTACACCGCGCACCACGGGCGCACGGTTCGCAAGATGTTCAAGGAGATGTGTGACTTCATCGAGTCGCACGAGGACTTCAAGGACGAGCTGGACTACATCTACAAGGCTGGCGGCTACGAGGGCATCTACTTCAACAGCGGCGCCTGCATCGAGTTCCAGACCCGCACCAACTCAGGCGGACGCGGTGGCACCTACTCAGTGATCGTCTTTGACGAGGCGCAAGAACTCACGAACGCCCAGCAGGATGCGATTTTGCCGACGGTCTCGGCTGGCGGCGAGATTGACGAGGGAGACGCAGACCCCCAGAAGATCTACGTCGGCACCGTGCCGGGGCCTGAGTGCCAGGGCACCGTGTTCCGCACGCTCCACGACCGCGCACACGCATCCGACACTGGCGTGTGGTGGCTCGAGTGGGGTGCCGTGGGCGCTTCGCTCGATGACGTGGACGTGGACAGCGTTGACCTCTGGTACGCGTGCAACCCAGCGATGGGGCGCCGCATGTCCGAGGACACCGTGAGGGACGAGCACGACACCATGAGCCGCGACGGGTTCGCCCGGGAGCGTCTCGGGTGGTGGTCTCCAACCGCTGGAAGAATCCAGACGGTCATAGACGCGGCGGCATGGGACGCATGCGCAACGGACAACCCTCTTGAGCCTGAGAGGACGGCATACGGCGTCAAGTTCGCGCCTGACGGCTCCGAGGTAGTCCTGGCTGTCGCTGAGGAAGCCGACGGCATCGTTCACGTGGAGATAGAGCGGCGCGAGTCAATGGCGTTTGGCACGTCGTGGCTCGCATCGTGGCTCATGGAGAGGGCATCAACGGGCTGTGTGGCCGTCATCGACGGCAGAAGCGGCTCACAGGCGCTCGTGGAGCGTCTGGAGAGGGCACCGAGGGGCTACGTCGTGTCACCGAGCACGGGTGACGTGATCGCAGCCGCATCGATGCTCTGTAATGCCGTGAGCGAGCACAAGCTCACGTGGTACAGGCCACAGACGCAGCTCATGGAATCCGCAACAAAGGCAACGAGACGCCCAGTGGGGCGCAGCGGCGGGTGGGGCTTCGGCGGCGATGACCCGCTCCCCATCGAGGCGTGCTCGCTGGCGCTCTGGGGTCTCGGAACCTCTAAGCGAAACCCTGCTAAGAGACTAAGGATAGGCTGATGCACCTCGATTTCGGCAACATCAAGAACGCGAAGGGGCTGGACGCGGCCAACCGTGCGCTTCTCGGAGACCTGGTTGACGAGCTGCACGACCACAGCTCGAAGAACCGGCTGAAGCGCCGCTACTACGACGGCCGCGTGACCGTCGCAGAGTGCAACATCGGCATCGCGATTCCGCAGAGCGTATCGTCCTTCGAGATGGCGTGCTCGTGGCCTGAGAAGGCCGTGACAGTCCTGAAGGACAGAAGCCGCTTCGACGGGTTCGTGACGCGCGACGGCGGCTCCAGCGACTTGCTCGACCGCATCGTGCGCGACAACTCGCTTATCTCGCAGTACGGCCGCGCCTGCGGTGACGAGCTGATGCATGGCGTTGTGTTCCCGACGTTCAGCGCGGCGAACAACGCGTCTGGCGTGTCCATCCGCTTCCACAGCGGCGAGACCGCGACGGCATTCTGGGACGGCGGCATGCAGCGCGTGAGCGCTGGTCTTGCAATCATGCAGACCGCACGCACGAGAAACGGCGGCACCGTCCCGTCAGTCGTGAACATGTACACCGACGATGCCGTGTGGGTCATCATGCGCGAGCAGGACGGCCCCATGTGGGCAGCGACCAAGTTCCCGCACGCGATGGGGCGCCCGCTCATGATGGCGATGTCATCGGAGAGCGACACGACCTCGCGACCGTTCGGGCGCTCGCGCATCTCCCGCCCGGTTCGTGACCTCACGCGCGGCTACATCCGCACGATGGCGCTTGCTACCATCGCGCTGGAGTTCGCCACGAGCCCGCAGAAGTACCTTCTGGGCATCACGGACGAGCAGTACGACGCGCTCGTCTCAGACAAGTTCCGCGCGTATGCCGGCTCGATGCTTCTGGCGACGCGTGACGAGAACGGCGAGATGCCGCAGTTCGGGCAGCTCTCGCAGGGCACCATCGCGCCGCACGTCGAGATGCTGCGCATGCTCGCCACCCAGTTCGCATCGGTCACGAGCCTGTCTGTCACCGACACGGGCGTTGTGAACGACGCGAACCCGACGAGCGCGGATGCCGTGGCAGCGGCGAACGAGAAGCTCATCATCCGTGCGCAGAACCTCAACCGCGAGAACGGCGAGGCTCTGTACCAGATGGCGCTCATGGCTCAGGCGATTGCCGGCAACAAGTCCATGAGCGAGCTCACGGACGAGGAGCTTGACGTGATGCCGCACTTCCTGAACCCCGCGATGCCTTCGCAGGCTTCGACGGCCGACGCTGCGGTGAAGATCGCGAGCGCAGACCCGACGTTTGCCGGCACGCAGGTGTTCTACGAGATGCTGGGCTTCGACGCTCCGACCATCGCCCGCATCGAGGGCGAGAGAAGGCGCCAGCGTGCCGACCTTCGCCAGACGATGCTCTTTGGGGCTGAGTGATGGACAAGCAGCGCGGCATCTACGGCATAAGCCTGCAGGAAGTCAAGGCGTACGGCGCAGCCCTCGAGACCGCGCAGCGCAGGGGCGGCAGCAGGGCACGCACCGAGGTCAAGGGCTGGATGGCGGCTCACCCTGGCGCATCCGTCGAGGAGGTGCGCGAGGCAACCGTGGGCATCGTGACGCGACACGTCACGACCTACGGCGAGGCCGCGGCATCGTGCGCAGCCGACCTCTACGACGATACGATGGCCGCTGCTGGCGTCAACGTGCCGCGAGCCGAGGTGCTCTTCTCCGACCCTGAGCAATCGGTCGAGCGTGCCGTGCGCTATCAGGTTCAACACGTGGTCGAGGGTGACGAGGCCGCATACCTCGATGCCGTCGACTCGATGACGCAGTACTACGTTCGCAGGTGCGCCAACCAGACCACCATGCGCAACGCCGAGAGGGACAACCGATACGTCACGAAAGGCGGACTCGGCACCACCTACACCAACCGCAACTTCGGGCAGCTCCACCAACCGACGGCGAACGTCGGCTTCACAGACCGCACGAGACGCTCCAGACGGCGCTACCCAGAAGCGCTCAAACCGGGGGACATCGCGTTTGCGCGAGTCCCCACGGGCGCCGAGACGTGCACCTACTGCATGATGCTCGCTTCGCGCGGCTTCGCCTACCGCTCCGAGGAATCGGCTGGGCATGCCGACCACCGCGGCTGCAACTGCCTCATCATCGCTGGCATCCACGGCAGCTCGTACGTCGAGGGTGTCGACGTGGACGAGCAGTACCGCGTGTGGAAGGAGCTTGCGAGCGTGGACGCGAAGGTCGAGCGCGGCGAGCTCACGCGTGACGAGGGCGAGCAGCGCAAGCAGGACATCGTGGACGCCCACCCGAACGCGACCGCGCAGCTCCCAGCGGCAGACGCACGCAAGCGAGACACGCAAGGCGTGGAACTCTGGTACACGCCACGAGACTACGAGCGCGATGGGCTTCTCGACGCCCCGCGCATCGTCCCACTCTGATGACAAAGGCCCTGCGGGGCTTTTTTCATGGCTACGCGAGCCAATCGCGGATGACGACCGCCAAAGGCGGGGAAAGGGGCGAACATGCCCGACACCATCGACACGCCGACGCAGGGCGCACCTGCGGAGCGCACGTTCACACAGGCCGAGATGGACGCAATCATCGGCGACCGTCTCAAGCGCGAGCGTGCAAAGTACGCCGACTACGATGACGTGAAGGCTAAGGCCGCGCAGTTCGACGCTGCGCAGGAAGCTGCCAAAAGCGACCTCGAGAAGGCGGTGGAGGAAAGGGACAAGCTCAGGGCGCAGCTCGAGCAGCTCGAGAGCGAGCGCACACGCCAGCAGCAAGTCGCACAGGCGGCAGCGGCACACGGCGTAGACGCGGCGCTCCTCGCGCGAATGGCTGGGGACGTGGAAGAGAACGCCCAGTTCCTGCAGCAGCAGATGGCTACCGTCCCGCGCTACCCGACACTCCAAGACCACGGTGACCCGAAGCCGCCGACGCTCTCCAAGGCCGACATCCTCGGCATCAAGGATCCTGACGCGCGTCTGAGGGCCATCGCAGCCAACAAGGAAATCTTCGACAGTTAAAGGAGCCAACAATGGCCACCACTTCCCTCAGCTTCAACGAGATCGCAGGCGCCGCTTCCATCGACTTCGCCGCCAGCTACGCCACCGACTACTCCAACCTCAAGCAGGTCCTGAACGCCGCCAACTGGCAGGTTCTCCCCGTCGGCACCGCCCTCCAGACCCGCGCCGTCGCCGCCACCCTGCAGGACGGCAACGTTGCCGAGGCCGCCGAGATCACCGCTTCGACCTTCGCCCGCACCACCACCCTCACCCCGCTCACCTACAAGAAGTACCGCGCCCTCGTCGGCTTCGAGACCATCCAGTCCGCCGGCCTTCCCGCCGTCGCTCACGAGGATGCCGTCCTCCGCGCCAAGATTCAGGGCGACCTCAAGGGCATCTTCGCCACCGCCCTCGCCACGGGCACCGGCACCGCCACTGGCGCCGACTTCCAGAAGGCTTGCGCCAACGCATGGGCAGCTCTGAACACCGCCCGCGACGGCTACGCATCCACCCCTGTCTTCTTCTGCAACCCCGTGACCGCCGCTGGCTACCTCGGCGCCGCCAACATCACCATGCAGACCGCCTTCGGCCTGTCCTACATCGAGAACTTCCTCGGCATGGGCACCCTCATCGTCGTTCCCGGTCTCGCCAACGCGAAGGTCTACGCGACCGCCCAGGAGAACATCGTCATCGCTTCCGCTGACGTTCAGGGCATCGGCGCTGGCTTCACCACCGACGAGAGCGGCATCGTGGCCGTCAAGCACGCCCCGAAGGACGAGAACGCAGCCATGCAGATCGTCGTCATTGGTGGCGCCGCCGTCGTTCCCGAGTTCCTGTCCCACATCATCGTTGCCACCATCAGCGCCTAGTGCTCGTCATCGTCATCCAGACGTTCCACGACGCTGAGCAGGACGTGCTCCGCGACGTGGGCGAGCGCTTCGAGTGCGCGACTGCCCGCGCTTCCCAGCTCGCCGACTGCGGATTGGTGGCACCTGCAGCCGAGCAGCCGAAGCAGACGCGTGCACCGCGCCGAAAGGCGAGGAAGGAGGTCTAGATGGTTGTCTACGCATCCCTGAAAGACCTCGCATGCACCGTGCTGGACGAGCGAGTAGCGACCATGCTCATCGAGCGTGCGTCTCTCATGGTCTCCACTGCGTGCAAGGGATTCGAGCCGGAGCCTGACGCGGCACGCATCGTCGTGGCGCAGATGGTCGAGCGTGCCATGGCATCGCCGACCGCCGAGGAGTTCGGCCTGTCCCCGCAGTCAATCCAGAGCGTGTCCACCTACTCCAACACGTGGACGTGGGGAAACCCCGTCGGGCGGCTCTACATCCGCAAGGACGAACTGGACATGCTGGGAGTCCACTCCCACGCGACCTTCGCGCAGCCGTACTACGGCAACCTGGAGGCGTGAGATGCAGGACGTGGAAATCAAGCTCAACCCTTCTGGGTTCCGCTCAGTCATGCGCTCCGCTGGCGTGGCACGCGAAGTCGGCTACCTAGCCGAGCGTGCCAAGTACCGCGCGGAGGCAGTGAGCGGCCTCAGGTTCGGGTGCGGAGTGGATTACGGCCCAGTGTCCGCGCACGGATGGGTGGGCGCACGCACGTCCAACAAGGGGCTTCTTTCGCGTATGCGCAAGGCCCTGTCGCAGTCGCTCTACGGCGTCTAGCACGGAAGCAACACAACCAACGGAAGGCCCCTGCAGACCGCGGGGGCCTTTCTCGTAAAGATTGGACAAGCCAATGGCAGCAACCGGTTCTAACAACGTCGCCGCCGTCTCGACCACCAAGGGCGTCTCTGGCGGCTATGTCTACTCCGCGGCGTCTAGCGTTGACGCCCCGACCGACTACACCACCGCTCTCGCTAGCGGTTTCACGTGCCTCGGTTTCATCTCCGAGGACGGCATCTCTGAGTCCATCGAGACCGACACCACGGCACTCAAGGACATGAACGGCGATACCGTCTACACCGCGACCTCCTCCCGCACCGAGACCGTGACCCTCAAGCTCATCGAGGTCAACGAGCCCGCGCTGAAGGAAATCTACGGCCAGGACATGGTCACCGTCGCCCAGTCTGGCGGCGCCATCACCGTCAAGCACGGAGACCATTCCGTCGCTAACCGCGTCTACGTCTTCGAGCTCGTGCTGCGTGACGGCCGCCGCTGGCGTCAGGTCATTCCCGCGGGGCAGGTCACGTCCGTCGGCGACCTCTCGCTCGCAGCGGGTGAGATCTCTGGCCGTGAGATCACGATCACCTGCAACATCGACGCCACGGGCGTCTCCGCCTACGACTACATCCAGGCGGTGGCATCCTAATGGTCTCATTCGAGTTCGAGGGTCAGCAGTTCGAGGCCGACGATGACGTTCTCACGGATTACGAGTTCGTGTGCGACATCCTCTGCGCCGACGAAGACCCAAAGTCGCTTGTGCGCTGCTTCAAGGCCGCATTCGCTGGCCGCGACCGCGAGTACGCGAAGATGGTCGGCGGCAAGTTCAAGAAGATGGGCGAGCTTCTCGCCGCCGCGGTGGCAGCCGCTGGCGAGGAAGCAAAAAACTAATGCTGCTCGCGCGGCTCATGCGTGAAAAGCCGTGCGAGCTGAGGGCAGACCTCCAGCAGACCTACGGACTCAACCTGGACGGCATGGGCAGGGACTACTCCTATGCCCATGCCGCCTGTTGCGCGGCCCAGCTCCCCGCGGGGGCTAGGGTCTGGCGAGGGACGGCAGCAGAGTGGGGAGTCCCCGAATACATGATGGTGGCCATGGAGCACATGCTACGCGTGCTTGCATGGCAGAACACAGAGGAAGGCGCGAAGGGTCGTAACTACCCAGAGCCGCTCAATACGCCCGCGAAGCGCGAGCAGGACGAGCAGCACGCACGCGCCGCACTCGCTAACCGCAAGTGGATTGACGAAATCCTAAACACGCAAGGGGGTGAATGATGGCAGGTGGTGAGATTGCATCCGCCTATCTCCAAATCTATCCCCGGCTAGACGGCAGCTCGGTGTCTCAGGCAGTGCAGCGTGCCATGGCAGGTGTCGGCGATGCCGCTGGCGATGACTTCGCCGACGGGTTCAGGCGCAGCTCCACGAGCGGCGCAGGTGGAGCCGGCACGTCTGCCGGCAACTCTTTCGCGGAGAACTTCCGCTCCGCTGCCGCTGTCGCACTCGGCAACCTCATGTCGCAGATAGCGTCAGAGGCCGCGAGCCAGTTCAGCTACTACTTCGGCGAGGGCATCGCGCAATCGGACGCGCTGCTCAAGTTCGCGGGAACCATGAGCTTCGCCGGCTTCGATGATGCCGAGATCCAGTCTTCCATGGAGTCCATCCGCGCTTACGCCGACCAGACGGTCTACGACCTCGGCGAGGTTCTCGACACCTCGGCGAAGCTCGCGGCGAACGGCGTGGAGGGCTACGACTCGCTCGTGCAGGCCATGGGCAACCTCAACGCGGCCGCTGGCGGCAACTCCGAGAGCTTCGGCTACTTCGCCAACGCAATCACGCAGGTGAACGGCGCTGGCGTGCTCATGACGCAAGACTGGAACCAGATGGTCAACGCCCTCCCGGGCGCTTCTGGCGCAATCCAGAACGAGCTGCTCGCGATGGGCGCATGGGACGATTCCATGGGCACGTTCCGCGACGCTCTGGCCGCTGGCGAGATCACGGCAGACGAGTTCAACGCCGCGATCGTCAGCCTCGGCATGACCGACGTGGCGCAGGAAGCAGCCACATCGTCCGCGACCTTCGAGGGCGCCACAGGGCAGCTCGAGGCTGCGGTCACAAACACGATGATGGAAATCTACGACTCGCTGAACGAGAACGGACGCATCACCGAGTTCATCGACAACATGGCATCGGCATTCGAGGCAGCGGCGCCAATCGTCTCGACGCTCGCGGACGCATTCGGGGACTTCATCGAGTTCATCGCACCGGCAATCCCCATCATCGCTGGCATCGTGACGGGCATCGCCGCGGCATCCGTCATCACGACGATCGTCGGCGCAATCAGCGGCGCCGTGGCATTCCTCACGACCGTCGTTGGCCCAGCGCTCGCGATGGTTGGCAGTGTCCCCGGGCTAATCGCGCTCGTGACCTCGGTGCTGGGTGGCCCGATAACCATCATCGCCGCGGTAATCGGCGCAATCATCGCGTTTGTCGCTACCAACGAGGACGCGCGAAAGAAGATCGTCGAAATCTTCAACAAGATTAAGTCGGTCATCTCTGGCGCACTCTCCGCGGTGAAGAACGCCATCTCCACCGCAGCCAACTTCATCAGGAGCATCTGGAGCGCAGCGATGAATGCGCTCATCACGGCTGTGAGCAACGCCATGAGCGGCATCCGCAACGCGCTGGGCAACATCCGCAACGTGGTGTCCAACGCGCTCTCTGGCGCCGCATCGTGGCTCGTCAACGCTGGACAGCAAATCATCCAGGGACTCGTGAACGGCATCCGCAACGCGACCTCATGGGTCACCAACGCGGTGTCCAATCTCTGCTCCGACGCCATCGGCACGCTCAAGTCGTTCTTCGGCATCGCATCGCCCTCCAAGCTCATGGCTCAGATGGGCGGCTACATGATGGCTGGTCTCGCCGACGGCATCGCAGACGGCGCATCCGACGCGGTCAACGCGATGGAAGGCGCTTCGGAGTCCGTCGCTGGGGCGCTGGGGTTCGGCGGCCACAGCCAGTTCGCGCTCGCAGGCGCTGGCGTTGGTGGCGTGACGAACAACTACTACATCGACGGCGATAGCTTCATCGCTGACTCGCGTCTCGCCGCTGCACTCGGTGTCGTTGCCGAGTACGCGGACATGCGCGGGCGCATGGGCACGAGTGGAAGGCGATAGCATGGCCGCACCATCGACCCCAGTCATCAACGGCGCGAAGTCCAACTACAGGCCGACCGAGCAGGTAGAGCTTACGTGGACGAGCGACACGAGCGTCACGTCCTCGCAGGTGCAGGTCTACGTCGACGGCGAGCTGTCCTCGACGCAGGCGGCTACCAGCTCCGCGACGTGGGCGTACCTCGAGTGGACGTGGACTGCCACGGCATCCACGCTCGCACCCGTCGGCTCCACGGTCACCGTGCTCGTGACCACGACCAACCCAGACGGCACGAGCGCCGCGGCAAACGCGACGTTCGGCATCTACGACCAGCCAGACGTGACGCTCGTCTCGCCAGCGCACGGCTCAACCATGAGCGGCTACCCGCTCTCCATCGTGTGGTCTGTCAGCGACGTGACGGGCGTATCGGCTCAGCGCGTGCGTGTCGTGAAGGTCAGCTCTTCGGAGACCATCTACGACACGCGCACCATATGGGGAGACGTTCTGGCAACAGACGCCCGCAACCTGTCGCTCAACCTCCCAGAGCTGCCCTACCTCGTCAATGACAGCGCATACGAGGTGTGGCTGGACGTGACGAACGGCATGGGACTCGAAACCACGGTTTACGCGCAGTTCCTCGTCTCGTGGACGAAACCAGCAACGCCAACGCTGGACTCTCTAACGCCCGACTACGACGCCTGCACCATGACGGTCACGTGCAACGCGCTGCCATCCGGCACGCGTGCGACCCTCGTGCGAGTCGTGGACGGCGAGAGGGTAGCGCTCGCGTCAGAGCTGGGCAACGTGGACAACGTTGACATCATGCCGCCGCTGGGAGTTCAGTACACCTACGAGGTCACCGTCACCGACAACGTGACTGGCGCAGCGTCAGACCCGCTCGTCATCAACGCGTGGATGCGGACGAGGGCATGGGCAATCAACTTCGGCGCTGATGCAGAAGAGTGCATAACGATGCACTACAACCCCGACGAGGACAGGCGCATCGAGCACGGCGGCGAGCTGTACCACTTCGCCGACGGCGGCACGGGTGGCGGTCTTCCCGTCTACTACTCCACGACCGACAGGGAAGAGAACGGCACGTTCTCGTGGGACACCGACGAGCTCGCGGTTGTCGACAGGCTCAACACGCTTTCGCTGCGCTATCCCATGGGCTGGATTCGCGACCCGTTCGGGCACCGCTGGCGTGCGCACATCAAGCCGAAGACAGGCCACGACCGAGCGAACGTCTGGCGCATCTCGCTCGACTGGGATGCCGTCAGGTGGGAGGAGCCGTAAATGGCCGACTGGACAAAGCCCTTCGAGTCTGGCTGGCGCTGGGTTCGCGTCTCACGTCTCACGGGCTACGAGACCGAGCAGCTCCCAAACCTCACGACAGGCTCGCTCACGATCAACTCCGACACCGACACCTTCGAGAGCGCATCGGTCGACTGCATCGGTGCGCTCGACGTTGGAAACGACCTCGTGCGCTGCTACCTCGACGCCACGTGGTCAGACGGAACAACCGAGTCCGTCTGCATGGGCACGTGGCTCCCGTCCATCCCGTCGCGAGACGTGAGCGGAAGCTACCAGAAATGCAGCGTGCAGCTCGACGGCAGGCTGCTCGAGCTGGCGGAAGACAGCTTCGAGAACATCTACACCGTCAAGTCCAACCAGAACCCCGTCAGCAAGGCAAAGAGCATCTGCGAGGGCGCAAACCTCAAGGTTGTCCAGGCTGACACGTTCAGCGGCACGCTGGGCACGAACTGGCGCTTCGGTCTCGACGGCATGAACGGCGAGGGCATCGCCGACAGCGGAAGCAAGCTGCAGGCCGTCAACGGGCTTCTGGCGGCTGCTGACTTCCGCGCGGCGCAGACAGACCCGTTCGGCAACGTGGTCTTCCGCAAAGATGCCGACATTGGCGCTACCACGCCCGTCTGGGACTTCCGCGAGGGGCCAAGCGCCACGTTCCTCAACGAGGCCACCGACGAGTTTGACGCCACCGACGTTGCGAACAAGGTGATCGCGGTATTCGAGACAGAGGGCGTCACGACCATCGGCATCGCTACCGACACAGACCCCGCGAGCCCGTGGAGCACCGTGGCCATGGGGCGCACCAAGGCGAAGGTCTACAACTTCGACTCAGCGGTCACTCAGGCGCAGGCCAACCGCAAGGCCGCAGACCTTCTCAGGACGCAGCAGTCGGTTGTCCACCGCGTGACCATCCAGCACGTTCACTGTCCCGTGCGAGTCGGTGATGTTGTCTCAATCAACTACGGCTCCGCTGGCATTGCCGGCACGTTCATCGTGCGCACGCAAGACGTAGACCTCGGCAGCGCTGGCTGTCTCACCAAATCCGAGCTGAGGAGGTTCGTCCGTGCCAAATAGCATCGAGTCGGCAGCCCGGGCAATCGCCGAAGCGCTCGCGCCGATGCCGACCAAACCATCCGCGCGGTGGCGCTGGGGCACCGTGGTTACGAATAACCAGGACGGCACAGCCGACGTGGACATTGCCGGCACGACCGTGGAAGGCGTGCTCGTGGCGTCTCACGTGCACGCACCCGTCGGCGCACGCGTTCGCGTGACCTACCTCGGCACCGAAGCGATGGTGGACGCATCGACCACGAAGGACGAGTACCCGCTGGCATCCCTGGGCGGCACTGGCACCAACTACTTCCACGCCCACAACGGCACGGCCACGCTCATGAGCAGCGGCACCACTCCATCCGCGCAGTGGGGGACGGCATCCGTCTGCACCATCCCAGCGGGGTACCGACCGAAAACGACGCTCTACTTTCCGATGGCAAAGACTGGCGCCGCCATCTCCGACTCGTACCTGCAGGTCGACACAGACGGCAGCGTGACGATACAGAACTGGGGCGGCACGCAGGCGGAACGCGAGTACCGCTGCACCGCGACGTGGGCTTACTAGGAGGAATGCATGATTCCCTACACCACACCGACAATCACGCTCACCGTCGATGCCGACCTCACTGGCATGGACGTGTACGTGACCATCGAGCAGCACAACCGCAAGCTCACCATCGAGGACGCCACCGTGACCGTCGAGGACGGCGTGACCACCATCGAGGTGACGCTGACGCAGGAGCAGACCGCGACCTTCCAGCGCGGCTCATGCGACGTGCAGGTGAACTGGCTCGACCTTCGCGGCATGCGCAACGCCACGATCGTGCGCTCCATCCCCATCGGTACGCAGCTTCTCGACTCCGTGCTCGAATAGGAGGGCGCCATGACCTGCTGCTGCAAGCACCGTTTGCAGGTCAGCGAGGACAGGTACCAGCTCGACGTGAGCGACCCCACGCAGGGCGTGACGCTCGCACAGGACGTGCGCATGGTCTCGGCTGACTACCCGACGTACGAGGATGCCACCGAGATAACGCCGACGCGCTCGACGCAGGTATTCCCGACCGCAGGGCAGGTAGTCCTCACCGACCTCATCGTAAACCCCATCCCCCGCAACTACGGCCTCATCACCGACCACGGCGGTGGCCGCATATCCGTGAGCTAAGGAGCGCACATGGCAAAGAACGTTGTAATCAACGGCATCACGTACTCGGACGTTTCCGAGGTCAACATCCCGCTATCGACTGGCAGCGGAACCGCAGAGTTCCATGACGTGAGCGATGCCACAATCACGGGCGGCGGTCAGATGCTCAACGGTGTGACCGCGTACGGCTCTGGCGGCACCAAGTACACGGGCAGCATCGCCACCAAGACCAGCACCAACATGACCGTGAGCGGCGCAACCGTGACGGCTCCCGCAGGCTACTACGCCACCGCAGCGAGCAAGGCCGTCGCATCGGGCAGCGCATCCACTCCCGCGACCACAATCAGCGTCACACCGACCATCTCGGTCGGCAGCGACGGAAAGATCACGGCAACCGTTAGTGCAGAGCAATCCGTCACGCCCAGCGTCTCGGCTGGCTACGTCTCCGCTGGCACCGCTGGCACCGTGACCGTCTCTGGCAGCGAGACAGAGCAGCTAACCACCAAGGCCGCAGCGACCATCACACCCGGCACGTCGGCGCAGACCATCGCCGCTGGCACCTACCTCACGGGCGTGCAGACCATCGCGGGCGATGCCGACTTGAAGGCATCCAACATCAAGAGCGGCGTGACCATCTTCAACGTGGCTGGTACCCTCACCAGCGCAACCGTCTCGCAGGACGCGACCACCAAGGTGCTCTCCATCAGCTAGGAGGATTGCATGCCTAACATCGACCTCATGGGCGCGACCTATCCCGACGTTCCTGCGGTCACGCTGCCGTCTGGGGCAACGACCGCGACGTTCTACTATCCCGACGAGATTGACTACGCGAGTTCGCCGAGCAGCGGCGGCAACGCGAACCGTGCAAACGCAATCCTCTATGGCACCGTGGACTCAACATCGACCGCGACCGCGTTCACAGCCACTGTGGAGGGATTGACGGCGCTTGTGGACGGAACGACGGTCATGCTGCACAACGGCGTGGTCACGAGCGCGTCTGGCTTCACGGTCAACGTCAACGGGCTGGGCGCGAAGCCCTGCTACAACAACATGACCAACGCGACGCGGGACACGACCATCTTCAACGTCTCGTACACGATGCTCTTTGTGTACTCCACGGCGCTCGACTCTGGCAACGGCGGCTGGTGGATTTATCGCGGATACGACGGCAACACCAACACCATCGGCTACCAGCTCCGCTCCAACTCAAGCAACCTCGTGGCATCCGACACTGGCTATCGCTACCGCCTGTGGCTCACGTCGGCAGACGGCTCAAAGTGGGTTCCCATCAACACGAGCACGAGCACTAATGCCACCTCGAATCGCACGCTCAACACCCGACCCATCGACCCGTTCGGCCCCATCGTCTATCGCTCTACGAACGGCACGTGCACGGCTGGCACGGGCATCGGCGCAACGGCAATCTGGCAGCAGTACACGCTTACCATCGGCTACTCGTACATGGCATCGGGATTCTCGCTCACCGCGCAGGATGCCGTCTACCTCCGCTGCACCCCGCAGACTGACGGTAGTGCCGTGATGCAGGACATCGTACAGACGCTGCCGACGAGCAAGGACGGTAAGATTTACATCCACCTCGGCACGGCCTACAGCGCGACGAACATGGAGCTGGCAATCGAGCACGCGGTCTACTGGCATGACGGCACAGGCATCAGGCTGTGGACTGGCGCGGAGTCTGGCGGCGGCTCTACCGTCACCGTGACGCAGACGCTCACCAGCGGCACCGAGATTGCATCCGTGAGCGTGGACGGTACCGCGACAAAGCTGTATGCGCCCACCTACACGCTCCCCACGGCATCGACCTCGACGCTGGGCGGCGTGAAGGTGGACGGCTCGACCATCACCATCAGCGACGGCGTGATTAGCTCGTCGGGTGGCGGTGGGGGAGGCGGCTCAGAGCTAACTTTGTACACCGACACAAGTTTTACGAACCTGTGGATAGACGCGGGAAAAACAACGACACTTTTTGAGTCTTTCGAGTATGACTACCACGTAGCCAAGGCTGAAATGTCCAAATACAGCGCCATCAAGATTTGGGATAACAGCTTGAGCACTGTGTATTTCGTTGATAGGTGGAAAGTGGACACGATAGACGAGACCTTCGAGATCTTTGTTGGCGTAGATGTCTATGTAACTGTTTCGAATCACACTTATCATCTTCTTGAAGTGAAGAAAATCAGTCCGTCGTAATGCAGCCATCACAGGTTAGGAGCACCCCGACCCCGCGACCTACACCTACGTGGAGGACTAATGACCAACCCCATCATCGCCCAGCTCGTGTCGCTGTGCGTGGCGGCAGCTTTCGGCGCGGCAACGGGCTATCTCGCGTCGCGGCTGAAACGCATCACGACGCGGGACCGCGCCATCGAGGAGGGCGTGAAGTCCATCCTGCGCCACGAGCTGATGGACGACTTCGACCTGTTCGTCATCAAGGGCGAGCCGCTGACCATGGAGCGGCGGCGCGAGATAGACGAGTGCTACCACGCCTACGCCGCCCTCGGCGGCAACGGCACGGGCAAGAGCGTCTACGAGCGCATCTGCGCCCTGCAAATCAAGATGTGACCAACTGACCGAGCGGGGCGCGAACGTGGCCGCAGGACGGCTCACAGCGCCCCAGAGAGGGGCATGAAATGAACTACCCGATGCCAGACAAGCTATACGACGTCCTGAAGTGGGTGGGGCTGGTAGCATGCCCAGCGCTCGCCACGTTCTACGGCGTCGTCGGCCCCGTGTGGGCGATGCCGAACGTCGACGCCGTCGTGACCACCGTCAACGCAGTCGGCCTTCTCATCGGCGCGCTCATCGGCGTGTCTCACGTGACCGCAATGGGAGGCGATACGGAATGACCATGACCGGCAAACAGGCGGCACAGCTCGCGGCGAGCTACATCGGCAGCGGACCATCCACCTTCTACACGTACTACTCGCGCAACGTAGCAGAGTTCCGCAGCGGCGATTGGTGCGCGTGCTTTGCGTCGTGCATCGTCATGATGGCTGGCGCGACGTGCGCTGGTCTTCCAAGCGTCTACTGTCCGACCATGCGCAACGCGGGCGTGAATGCGGGCAAGGCCGTGAGCGTTGCCAACGCCAAGGCGGGCGATGTCGTTTACTTCAACTGGGACACTAACCAGAACGCCGACCACGTCGGCATCTGTGAGTCGGTCAACACAAGCTCGCGCACGATCACTACAATCGACGGCAACGTGAGCAAGCAAGTCGGGCGCAGAACCCGCACGTGGGGCGAGGTCATGACCGTCATCCGACCGACCTACAAGGCAGAGTCGGTGGTGGAGTCGGCGAAGCTGCTCGTTGACGGCGTGTGCGGCAAGCTCACCATCTCGGCGCTCCAGCGCTCACTCGCCAAGAAGGGCTACTACAGCGCAGCGGTGGATGGCGTGTTCGGCGTCAAGACCGCGACCGCGCTGCAGAAGTACCTCGCCAAGCTCGGCTACTATACGCGGGCTGTGGACGGCGATTTCGGCTACTACAGCGTCGTTGCGTTGCAGAACTGGCTGCAACATTTGGGCTACTACCCGCTGAAATACCTCATTGATGGCAGTTGGGGCAAGTACACGACCCAAGGATTGCAGCAAGCGCTCAACGCGAACAAGTTCTGACGCATCGCCGCGTGCAATGCCAACCGCCAAGCGCCAACTCCCCTGCGCCACCCTCTCCTTCCTGCCAGACATAGCACGCGGCTTTGCGGCCCCTCCCTCGATTCGTCGGGGGAGGGGCTATTTTTGTGTCCCAGGCGCGTCCCAAATCGCGTTTTTGGGACGCAGATTCTGCGGGGATGCTGCACAAAACCGCACGTCAAGGCACTA
>Ga0326514_10001216_pt1 | contig 16878 bp, 14 predicted proteins | sample 3_2548_0518_D_FD_203653 | JGI IMG/M metagenome (GOLD analysis project Ga0326514, IMG submission 203653) | Bovine rumen microbial communities from UC Davis, California, United States - 3_2548_0518 | ecosystem: Host-associated > Mammals > Digestive system > Stomach > Rumen | place: USA...
TAGCGTCTTCGACCATGCGGACGGTGAACATGTTCATCTGGCGACCAGCTGGGGCATCCCACACGAACTCGTCGAGGGCGTAGATTGCACGGATGCGGAGGTTACGCATGATGCGACGCTGGGCGGATTCCTTTTCCAGTTCTTCCTCTGTCCTACCTTCAATCTGGATAGGGCCACCGCAAACCTCGTTCTCGTATTCACCTAGCTGGTCGGCCACGGTGTTGATGAATCGCGGGTTGGTGATGTTGTCCATCCAAAGCACGTTGTAATTGTGAAGGTCTGGCTGAACACGCAGATATTCACTGCTGGACATGTACGTGAGGTTCACGTTAGCCGTAGTCGCGCCGAATGCGTTCTTGAACTGTGCAAGAGCGTTGTAGCCACGAAGAACGGACAGTCTCGAAGTCTCGTCACTGACAAGAAGGATGTCGAATGACAGCTTTTCGGATAGGGTGTCCTTGATACGTTCGTCGATCTGTTCCTGGAAATTCATAGAAATCCTTGTTCAAAATTTTCACTTTTTATTTTAAATTAGTTCTTTATTTAATTTTTGCGTTGTATTCCTTGATGTAGGAAATAGCAACTTCCTTCGCGTCCTCACCAGAACTCAGCGTCGGCAAGAGTTCCGGGTGCTTTTCGAGATACAGCGCAGCCATTCCGATTGAATCGGTAGCCATCAACTGTCTGGCCTCTTCCTCGGTCTGCTCCGCCTCTTCCTCGTCAACAGGGGCAATCTCGCCGTACGGAACCTGAATTATGTAAATCGGGTTTAGCGATTCCAGCTTCGCCTTCAGCATGGCGGCGTCGTCAAAGCTACGAGACGTATCCAGCTGGAAGCGGACAATGCTGTTAACCAAATTGTCGTAGTTGTCAAGCTCGGCGTCACGGACATCGATGAAGTTTGGCGATACGTCGTTCTCGACGAAGGTCAACTCGCCGTCCTCGTAGATATGATAGCCAGCCGGAATACCCACGTGGCCGAAGGTAAGCTGGTACGGAGTACCTACATAGTGGATCTTGCTACCGGACATCTCGATTTCTGACTTGCAGTGGTAATGGCCACTGATTGTCAACTTCGCCGCATTGAGGAAACGCTTCATGTCGAAACCGGCGGTAGACACCGTCTTGGCTTCCATACGGGCTCCACATATGTCGAAATGGCCCACGATGACGTTGTCGTCAATGTTGCCACGAGACATCTTGACAAGCCACTTGTTCACCTTGTCCATCTCTTCCGGGAATACCCAAGGAACAAAGAACCACTTCTTTCCGTCGATTTCCTCAAGGCCGACCTTGTCAACGAACAGCTTCACGTTGGGCAACTGTTCCAAGAAACGGATAGAGCATATTTCGGCACTGTTGTCATAGAGGAAGTCGTGGTTACCGGCAATCACGTAGCAAGTGAACTTGGCCAGTCGGACTTTGAAAAGGTTGTACACGTATTCCAGCACTTCGGTCGAGATGAACTTTCGGTTGTCGAAAATGTCTCCGACAAATACGAGAGTATCTATTCCGTTCTGTTCAAAGTCGGTAGCCATCTTATCGATGAAGTCACGCTGTCCCTTGACAATGGCGTTAGTGATCGTGGCGACACGAGTGGTAACGCCCATGTGAAGGTCACCTACAATACCAATCTTCATAACTTATCCCTTATTCTCAATCTGCTTGGGTTCTTCTTCGGACTGGTTATCAAGGATACCCGGCGTCATCGTACCACGCTCCGCTGCGAGTTGCTTGAGCTCGTCCTGAATCTTCTTCTCGTTCTCGGCAGTCCACTGGGCGATAATCTTGTTCGTCTGCTCCGGAGTGAACTCATATTCCTGATTGTCGTTGGCCTCAATCTGGCCAGACTGGATCTTCTTCTCGATGTCTCGGTCGTTCTCCTCGCGGAATTCCTTGGTCATCTTGTTGAGGTCGGCAAGCGACTTGGTGACAGAGGAAATCATGCTGGAACACGCCGCCCACATCTTGTCGCCGGGGTCAATCTGAGATTTGAGCTGGTTGTACATGTATGTAAGCATATTCTTGCCCATATCGTACAACTCGTGCGCCTCGCGACGGATGCGTGCTCGGTCTTTACGGAGAACTTCGTCGTTGATGTCCTCGGCGTCCACGTTGTCGATGCTCCGTTCTTGGAACTCGACCATGTCGGCCTGAACAGCCAACGCCTTCGTCTTGCTGATAAGTTGCTTAGACGCGGCGATTGCGTCCTTCGTCGATCCTATAGGTAAGTTGAGGGTACTTTCAAATTCGGCATACACGTTGTCTTCGTTGGAAGGAGTTTCTGGCTCATCTTCCATCTTGCCAGCTTCATCGAGGTTAAAAAAGTCATTCGGATTGATTTCAGACATAGTTCACCCATTACACGAAAACCATCTTGCCGTCCTTGATGACGAGCTTACCGAACTCGACGCCGGTATTCACCGCATGGACTAGGCAATCGACATTCCTCGGATAGTATCGCATGGCTTCCTGGCACTGTGTCAAGAACTCGACATATAGACGCTGTTTCTCCATCTTGCTCTTGATGCCCGACAGGTTCTCGTCACCGTCCACCATGATTTCCACGCCTTTCGATGTAGGAGTCCACGCATATCTCGTATTCATGGTGTTCTCGTACAACTCCTTGCGCTTCTTCCGGTACATGTCCTCGTAGTTTTCCAGCTTAATCTTTTCTTGGAAAATTAGCCCATTTATCTGTACGATGGCCTCGCCCATGTTGTACGTCGAGTTATGGATAATCTTTTCGAGGTCGATATCGCCCTTGTCGTCGGTACTGTCCAAATAGAACATCATAAAGTCGCGTAGTTTCTTGATCTGCTCATTGGTGACATTCGCACTCAGTCCAGTATCGGTTATCATAGCAATTCTCCAAATTAGTCTCGGAAAATATAGTTTAGTACTGTTTGAAACTCAAATCAAAGAAAAACGGCCCCTTTCGGAGCCGTTTTCAAGTGTTTTAGCCGTTTTCAGACTAGATGACCTTGTAGTTAGGCGGAATGTACACGTTGAATCGGTCGTAACGGAAAGTGACTCCGAACGTACCGAGCGTGGCATTGTCGTAACTAAGACTGGTCTTGGACGGGTCGACCTTCTTCGGCCATGCGTTCACGAACAGCACGGACAAGGTGACGTTACCGTACATCCAGTCATACAACTCCAGACGGACGGATGCGTTACGCATCAATCCGGCGTAGACGTTGTTGTGGTTCTCCTGCTGGCCAAGGCCCAGATAAATCTGGTTGTTGCCTTCCGTGGCGATACGGTCGGACTCATGGATAGCGTCGTTCGTACCGGTGTTGGAGAGGATACCTTGGTTAAGGCAAGTCTGGTTCCACGCAAGCATCATTTCGAGAGCACGCATGTCTTCAAGGAGCAAGCAAGTAAGGTCGATTGTTCCGGCAAGTCCCTGCTGCTGGACAGCGAAGTACTTCTCGAAACCCATGTACTTGACAGAGGCATCCTTGATTTCGGCAGCCGGCACTTTCGCGCCTTGCTGAACATGCAGAGCGAACTCGTCCGCACCGCCCTCGGTGCCGAAATGGACACCGTTGGTGCAGTTGACGCCGACGAGGCGGAAGATATCCGACGGGATAATCATACGCCAACGGGTGCTACGTTGCGGGTCGACAAGGTGGTCAATCGCACTAGCGTAGAACACTTTCTTCTTCTGGTCTTCACTAAGAGCCATATTCTACCTCCTCTTACTCAGACACAATTGTGGTTGAAATGTTCTTACCGTTCTTGGTAGACTCAACGGTAGTGCGGAGGATAATCCAACGAGTGGACTTCGGCGGGAGAATCTTCAGATCCACAATCAAGTAGTTCTGGTCGATAATTTCCGGAGTATTGTTGGTATCGTCGCAGATTACCTTACCATTGATGAGTCCAGGAGGATTCTGGCGGATGATAGCGTTGAGCTTATCCTGCAAGTCAGAAGTAATCTGGGCACGGAGAATGGTGGTGTTGAGCTTGAACACCTTGTGGTCAAGATACTTGTAGAACATCTTGTGGAGACCGGCAACCAACATGGTGACGTGCATCTGGTTGAACGCGGTGTCTTCCATCTGGAGCGTAAAGTCGCCGAAGATTCGCATGCCATCCTTGTTCACGCGAGTTGCGTTCACGTGGATGTCGCTCAGCTTGGCGTGGTCGCTGTTCTTATCTTCCGGGTTGTAGGAACGGACGAACTTTTCCTTCGTGCCCCATGCAGACGGAATATAAGCCTCGTCGCCAGCAGCCGGAATCCAGAACACGCCACCCTGACGGTTAGCAGTGATGATGGAAGCAAGCTGGACAGACTTCATGACGTCGACCTGACTGTTGGTATAGATGGAATCCTGGAACACGCCTCGACCGTCGTAGAGGAAGCCCCAACGACCGTAAGTAGAGCCGAAACCATCAGCCACAATCAGTTTCTTCTGAGCCTTGTTGATATCCGGTTCATTCAAGCCGTCGAAGATAGCGAAGCAGTCCTTACGGGCCTCGCACACGTTGAGCATGGCTTGCATGACCTGGGTGTTCAGAGTTTCGTACTTGCGAGTGAACGGGCTGTTGATAGCGATACCAGCGGCAACGAGCATATCCACATCGGAAGCGTCCTTGTTCACGAACAGGTTCCAGACAGTAGACAGAGTGCTACCGCTGTTATTGTTGTTCGGATCGTAACTCCACACGGCGTCGTTCTTGATAGCAGGGTCGTCTTCGTTGTAGGCGATGGCGGTCATGCTGCCGTTGAGAACACCGTTCTGAAGAGTCTGAGACAAGTCATAGGAGTTGTTCTCAAGGAAGTATTCGAGCACGCCGGAATCGTTGATGACGAATTCGAGACCGCTGTCTTCCAGTTCGTATTCTGCCGCTTCGACGATGCTGAGCTGACGACCGTTGAGGTTGTACGGAGCCACAGTACCTTCGAACTCGTAGAGAGTGCCGTTGAAGCGATAGCGCACAGCCATGAACATACGAGCGATTTCAATACCTTCGTCGGTCAAGATGTAGACCTGAAGCGGATTGCCGTCATAGTTGATGTCGATGAACTTCGTCTTAGCCAAGCCAAGTGCCATGAAGCTTGCACCGATATCGGAATCGGCGAGCACAACGTCGGACTTCTCAACCTCGTTGAAGAACTGAGATACGCCAGTCGAGCCAGCTTGCTTCATCGGAGAAACATAGGACACCGCCGGTTCAAATGTCGGCAACTTCTGGTCAGCACGGCTAACATACATGGTATAGCTAGAAATCATGTACATATCGACCACTTCGTTTCCGAAAGCATCCGTATATGTATATGTAGCACCGCCATCGAAATCGTAAGTCGTACTTCCTTCGACCGGTGTATCTGCGTGAGTAGCCGTTGCATTGGCGACAGAAGATATAGTACCAGTCAAAATACCGTTGTCAACTGAAGTTACGGTAAATGTTTCAGTAGGCGCATCACTTGCACTAGACTTCTTCAACGTGATTACCGTTCCAGCCGTGGCGTGTTCAGCCAAGGTAGCATTAGTAATGGTGTAAGAAGTTCCATCAGTCACCACACACACCTGTGCGCTTACGGCAACTGGGTGTTCAACATCATCAGCATACTTAGTAGTAGCTGTATACAATGTTGCACTAGTTGTCGTCAAGTTAAGCAACTGGTAATGAATCACCTCATCAGTTTCAACTGTCGGAAGCGTAATGTCGTTCTTAGCATCGACCGTAACTACACCAGACATCGTATTCAGAGAGGTGATGGTATAGATTCCGATGCACGGCTCGCCATTAGCTGTGTCTCGACTATTCACCTGGTTTCCACTGTTACGAACAATCGCAACAATATCACCAATAGAATAATCGTAAGTCGCGCTAGGATCGAGCGTAATGTTCTTACCAGAGACCAAGACGTTGCCGTCTTTATCTTCCTTAATGTCATTGGCAACAGCGACCTTGCTAAAACCGGCATTTGCCTGGATAGTTTCAGCAACCTTGCCAGCAACATAAGACCAAGTGTCATTATTTACTTCGGTATCAGCAATACCGCTAACATCAGCCACATAGTAACCAGATTCGGATGCGTCGACAAACGAATCGAACTTCAGTGTAGCCTCTGTATAGCTACTCGGAACAGTAACGGTATCGTCATATGAACAGGTCAAACTATCAGTACCGATACTCTTTACAGTAGCAAGAATAACCACATCATCAAGTTTAAGAATCAATTTATCGCCGGGAAGAACATTCGCGACAGCGGTCGAACCAACCGTGATAACAAGGTTACCGGTTTCAGAATCAACACTTGCACTTACGGAACTAAATGGATTCTTACCACCATACAGACGAACGTAGTAATCATCATGTGACTTGTCATAGAACTTGATCATCGAACCAAATTCCACAACGGCAGACGGCAACTTGTTGTCCTCGCCCCACTTAATACAAGCAAGGTTCTTGACACTGCTGCCAGCAACAGCGGTCTTGATGTTCAAGTAATCGAAACCATCAGCTATCGCATTTTCTGAATCACTGAAAATGATTACATCCGGTCGGTTCTGCTGAATAGCGTACTCGGCGTCATCACCACTGAATTCCAATGTAACTGTCTTGTCTTCAATATCAATAACAGTTGCTTTCGCAGTGGTACGAGACGTACCTTTTTCTTCTTTAGCACTCGTGACCGGAATGAATACCGTGTCACCGATAACAAATACCGGTTTAGTTGACAAGGTACACACCAGCTTATCATTGCTTCCTTCATACGGCCTTGTCTCGCTAACTTCATAACGATCGTAAGCACGATATGCATTGCTCGGATCGCGATTCATGATAGCGAACATCACCATATCAGTACAATGAGTACCATCATACTTACGAGACGCTGCACTGTCAATGAAGTTTTCAGACGCATCTACGTTGAACTCTACGTTCTTGCCAGTTGCAACAGTTTCCGAAATGTTGTTGATCTTACGTGTAACACCGAATTCGGCTGCGCCATCAGTCTTGAAGCGAGTAGAAGCGAAGTGCTTCACATTCAACGAATTTTCAGCATACGGCTGTTTCTTGTCAACGTACATACCAGCGTTCTTATCATACGTGACTACAAAGCAGTCAGTCTTCAAGTCACGCTTGTACGCATCGGTACGGCTAATCTCTTCGCCATACGGACGGACAAATTCCACTTCACCGCCAGCCATAAGCACGGCGTTAGCAGCGTACATGCCCTGGTTATACTTGTAGCTCTGGTATCCGTAACCCAGCTTCGTTCCAAGTTCACCGGTATTTGCGACGGGGATAATCTTGTTAAGCTCACCCTTGGACGCATATCCGACGATACCAGCAACGGTATTAGGATTCTCAACTACGGAGTAGGCCGAGTTGTCCCTAATCTGGATTCGTGTGCCAGGAGCATAACCCATCTTAGTTGCCATAGTTTTACCTCATGGTACGTTCATTTTGTTTTTAGTTTATGGCATGGTCACGTTTTTTTTCTTGGTTTATGAGATGATAAACTGAAAACAGCGATATTCAGGGCTAAAATGACCGATATTCTGCGTACAATGAACCACAGTCTGAACGAGCTGAAGAGCAAGCGACCGAACGACGTCGCTCTTATCGAGGCTATCCAGACAGAAATAAACAAGAAAACCCAGATAATCTCTCCCAGCGTCCGAAAGTCGCTCCTCCAGTTCCCGCTACAGTTCACCCAGCGGGTGCGCACTTCCAGCCGTGACTGGACTACCCAACTCCACTACTGGGCCGACTACCAGCTCGAAGACCTACTTAGAATAGATCCTATCTACCTGACCACCGGCGACTCCAACGACGACTCCGTGCTGAAGCGTCTTGTCATGGCGGCACTGGGCCTCACCCAGACCCAAATCGTGAACTACGAACTGCTCGAAAAGATTTTCCAGAAGGACATGAAGTACTCCGCGCTGACGGTCGCCGGTGACCCGGACTCAGCCGAAGGCGGCAACGCTTGGTTCGAGCGCGACCTCGAAGGAAAGACCGTTATCGAGTTCCTCTACGACTTCGCCAACGGCGAAGGTGAGTTCCAAGGACGTGCTCCGGACGAACGCATCCTCAAAATGTTCGATACATACGCCGACAGCGCACTGGCCCTGCCGGAAGACATGGACTTGCCAGACCCGGACTTCGACGAGGAAGACAAGGAAGACATCGAGAATATCAACGCATCGCCAGAGACTACCGACGAGCCGACCGCCGCCCCTACCGGCGAGGAAGGCCACGAGACCAGTCCGGAAGATCAACAAGACCTTAAAGAAATAGCCTCACCGAACAACGGCGAGGCCAAGGAAGAAGGCGGAAATTCCGACAAGCTATCAAAGGTTCTTAACGTCCTCATGAAGCTTAGCGAGTGCGTCTAGCTCATCTATCGCCTTGTCGGCAATGGACTTCAGATTAACTTCGGGTTCGACTACCTTGTCGAGCCCTTCTTTTATGAACTCGACGTTGATGCCGGACTCGATTAGCGACTTGGCGGTAGCCTCGTCACAGCCGAAGGTCTCCATGACCAGCTTGATATCACTTTCGCTTGCCACGAGTAGTTCCTCCTGTCGGCACCAGTCCCTTCGTCTTGCGCTCGTACATCTCGTCTACGACCTTCATGTCGACTTCGCCGTTGAGGTACATCGAGTCGGCTGACGACGACGAGCATTCATACACGGCCATGATGCGGTCACGGATTCCGTTGCGCTTGTTGATCTCTTGCGGGAACGCACGGAGATAGCCGGTGTTCAAGCGGAGACCGTTGAACCCTTGCATCACCTTAGCCCTGACCTTCGTGCTCAACTTCGTGAACTCCACGGTATTGAGCGCGAGCAGTTGCTGGTAGATGGCCGGTGTCATGGACAATGAATAGATGGCGGCGTAGGTATCGTGCTCGGCGATATCCTCGGAATTGATTGGCGCACCGGCTATCCTGTCCTCGATGAATTTCGCGTGATCGAACGCCATTACTTAACCTCGTACTTCCAGTTGGGTGCGTACTTCTTGAGAATCTGCATGACCTTGAGCAAGAAGCCCCACAGAGCGATTTCCTGGTCTACCTGACGGCTTGCGATACTCACCGCCTCGGCAAGAGCCACGCCGAACGGAATGAGGGTCTCGTCCGGCAGACGGTCTATGGCGAAATCGCCGAACGGACGGTACACGCCAGGGCAGAACGGTACGTTCAGAGAGAGGTATCGGCGCAGTTCACGAGGGTTGAATGTTACCGTGTAGTTGAAGATGGTTTCGATGACGGACGTCGGCATTGCCGGAGGAGCACCGATGATACTTCCATGGTTCTCAAGGAACGAACGGTGCATAGTGGCAATCATGAGACGGATGTCAGGGAAGTTTTCGTTGAAGATCTGGAACACGGTATTCTTGTCGACTTCACCGCCCTTCGCACCGCATTCGGATCTTGCGATTTCCATGAGACGCTTGAACACGCGCTTCTTGTAATCCTTCTCCTCTTCTGCGTTCTCGTCGCGGACACCGAAGTCAATAGGAATGCATCGTGACTGGATAGCCCTCGGAATACGCCAGAGCTCGTTACAGGTCAAGATGAATCGTAGCGTGCTTGTACTGTCCTCGATGGCGGACTGCAACGTACGGTAGAACTTGTCCGGGTTTGTCGGCTTGTCGGCTTCGTCGATGATGACGAACTTCGGCTGGGCATCGGCACAAGAATACTTCGCGTATTCCTCGATAGCATCGATAATCTCGGTATCGCGCTTGCCGTAGAGGAACATCGACTGCGCATTCAGAATTTCTGGGATAGCCTTGGCAAGAGACGTCTTACCGGTTCCGGTAGCACCAGAATGGAGGATGTAGTTACCGAAAGAACCCATCTCGATGGCACTCTTGAACATGTTCTCAAGTGGCTTACGGAGAATGATGGTATTCAAGTCATGGCCACGGTATTTTTCTTCCCACGGCAATGTCGAGTTAAGCAGTGCGGCCATGTCATCGCTGGCTTTCTTGTCTTTCAAAAGGTCAATCATGATAAACTCCTGATATGAATTCGGACTTCGTTAAATTCGTTTCTTCTTATAAGTCGTCTGCATCGTCAGCCGCTTTGGCGATCTATGAACAAGTGTGCTCGGACGTGAACAAGCGCAACGTGGTGCCTGATCCAAGATGCTGCACAGACGAAGTAGACGAAAACGAGTATTTCCCTGAGCAGACGGTATCCGACGAAGTTCTTGCGCAGTGCCACGCAGCGAAAAGAGGTGCTCGCGCAGCAGTGTACCCGTCCGCAGGGCGTACATCGAACCATATAATGGGCAACGGTTTTCCTGAGAATGTTTGCGCATCTTCCGGTACTTCCTCTACTTAGAAACACGACAGCATAAAATCACTTTCATCATATTCAAGCCGTTCGTTCCAGCCAACGGCCTTGAACAGTCGTCCCAACACCTGGGCCACGCACACCTTCCAGTGTTCTTCCCAGTCCGGATGGAATATCTCCAACAGACGTTGCGGACACTTGTCACCGGTATAACAGATGATGGTGGCGTCGAACAGTCGGTCAGCCTTCTTGATGAAGCGGATCTTGGAACCGGCATACACCGGCTCGTACGGATACTTCGACAGTTCCGGGTCATGCTCAATCAAGTAGTTCCACACCATGCCGGCCTTCGCACGCCATTCTACCGCCTTCTGCTCCTCTCGTGGCATATGCTGGTAGACATAGTATGAAGGAGGCTCGCTCTTCACACCGCACGGACATGCGATATAAGAGAAGTTCTCTTCACGTACTGCGTCGAAGAACTCCTTCTTGATTTCAAGAAGACGCTTACGCACTACGTTCTTGTCCATGGTGTCCATCATCAGGTTCACCATTTCCATCATTCGTTCCTTACCGAACAACGCAGTAGAGCTGCGGACAAGTTCCAGACCGGTAATTGCATATTCCGGCTTGACCGATAGGTCGCCCTTTACCCACTTGCCGTTCTCGTCCTTGTGGCCCTGGTTCAGATAGACGATGTCTTCCATCGATTCGACGAGACAGATGTACTTCTTCTTGGCCGTGACGATAGCCTTGAATATGCACTTCTCTCGTTTGAGGAAGAGCTCGTTCACCAGATAGTTCCACTGGTTGGCGTAACTGAGCATGTACTCGTCCAGCTTCTCTTCCAGCAGAACCGCGTCGAGGATTCGACAGAAGTCGGTCAGTCGATAGCGGTTGTAGATCACTCGGTAGTCACCGCACATGTAGATGCCGTCGGCGAAAGTGATCTGCGCCTTTGTCCAACCGGTCTTGTCGTCCGGCGTACGCATTTCCGCACCAGTCCAAGCTTCCTTGCCGTACTTCGTACACATGCGGTTGAAGCACACCTTGGACTCGTGCTCATGCTCGTTGTCGTACGTGAAGTGCGCGATGCAGTCGTGCTTCTCGAACACGAGCACTTCCGTACCAGTTCCCTGCTTCTTGCGGAACGGTTCGAAGATGTCACCGAACTTCACGAAGAAGGAGTCGGTATCACCGTGGGACATTCTCTTGTAATTCGTCTCGCCTTCATCATCGGTAAACGTACCGCAGAGCTCTGGGTCGATTTCCGGCTTGTAACCGAACACTTCCTCGAACTTTTCATCACTATGAAGGTCATGGTTGATGTACTCGGAAAGCCTTGCAATCGTGTACTTGATGAGCTTCTGACCGTATGCAGTAATAGATGCAGCGTTATCGACGTCATACAATGCGAAGTATTCCGAACCCATCAAACCGTACAGAGAGTTGCCAAGAACCTTGTACACCTTCTGCATCATGTCAAAGACTGCCGCCTGTTCCTTGTCGCCGGCCTTCTTGGCCTTCTTCATCTGTTTCTTCAGATTGGAACGACCGTCAAAGAGAAGACGAGTGACTTCAGGAACGACGCCGACCTTGTCCTTGCGGAAATAGACTTGGTACTTTCCGTTGTGATCCCACGGAGACTTGATGAGGTTCTTTCGTTCCTCTTCGGTCAGCACGTAGTCCATAGGGAATGTGACCTTCATTTCCGGCGACGTGTTGAACGTCATCATGATTGAAGGATAAAGAGAACGGTAGTCGTAGGAGACTAGATATTCCTTGTAGCCGGGAACAGAATACACGAACGCACCGGGGAACACTTCCTTGTGTTGCGTGCGGTACGGAGGAAACACTCGGTTCGTATGGTGAAGGTGGTCGATCATGAATCCGACCAGCATCTTCTTAGATTCAAATACGGAAGAGAACGGAACACGTGCCGCCGCGGCAGATGTCACGGCGAGCTTGAACATCTGAACAACTTGTTCAATATTTACTAGAAGCTTAACGTCCTGGAAGTTATACAATACATAGTCTTCCCAGTAGTTAATCCAAGACAGATAGCCGTCGGGTAGCGGAGCCTTGTGGTCGTTGCACACCTTTCTGCCGATGTGATCCAACTTATACGACGATTCTTCAGAGAACGTGTACTTCTTGTACAGTGCCAAGAAGTCGATAACTTCAGTTCCGTTGATGACGAGCTCGTTATCCTTGGTGAGATACGCACGCTTGTTCTTGCCACGCATTCTCGACATCAGGTCAAGCGATATGCGGTCTTTCGGCGCACGAGCCTCGTTAATCTGCTTCAATCGGTTGCAGATATAGACGGTATCGAATCCGAAGTTCCAGCCGGACAAGATGTCGACATCATTGGAACCAATACAATAGAGAACTTGGGTGATCAGCTCGGCTTCGTCAGGACAGACAATGTACTCGGCATTGTTCTGCTTGAGGAATTCCTTTCCCTTGTCGGAAATGTCCTTCTGCAAACCGTAAACATAATACTTTTGGGTCTTAGAAAAATACAGCGTGACTACGTTGACCGGGTACTTGGCCTCAGTAGGCAACGAGAATCGTCCAGTAGTGGCGTTTTCAATATCCATGAAGGCAAGGTTGATGTCCTTCATGTCCGGATGCAACATACCGGCATCGGTGTAGTGCTTCTGTAGGAATCGTCCTCGTGGGTCGATATCGATCTCGGCCAGATGGTTGTTCGGGCCATCATAGTCTTTCTTGATACTGCGTTCAATTTCGTATGCGGACTGATTTCGTCCAGGCTTGACTTCTACCTTGTATACGTCCCTATCCCAAATGTCCTTCATACCACAGGGTTTCGCGCCGTATTCACCCTGCTTGTTCGTATAGAATTCATGCACGGAAGGAAGGGCGTCCATAGTGCCGTCGGTATACCACACGTACATACGGTCTTCAGCCGTATCGTGGTAAATCGACCGCCACATAGGTCGTTTTGGCTTATCCTTCTCTGGTGTTATCTGTGCCATGCACTAATGGGATTACTGAGTTTTACTGGGATAATTGTAACAAAAAGAAATTTGAATTGCAAATACAGCAAAAACCGCCATTTCTGACGGTTTTGCCAATAGTTGTTTACTGATTACTAGATGGCGTACCTAATATTCTCTTCGCCTTCGATCGCAGAGATTGGCTGGCCGGAATGCCAATTACGACCGCCGATATTAAACCTAAGTTCGTTACCAACCTTGACTGGATAGTCTTGAATGAATTTAACCTCAGCATTCAAGGCACCCTGCAAGGACTTGCTACCGTAAGCGTCCGTAAGCTTGTATACATCAGAGTCTCCTTCGCGAGACAGTCCAATCTGACGGTCACCATACTTGATCACGACATTATTTCCGTTATACTGCGGCTGGTTAGCCGCATCGGGATTCGGATCCTTGTATTCGGTACCGGTGTTGCCCTTGAAATAGCCCTTGACCTTGTCAATCAGACCTTCCATCTTCGGTTCGGTCACACTTTCCAGCTTGGACTTATTAAAATACTTAGAAATTTTATCAAATTCCTTCAGCACCTTGTCAGCGTCCTTCTTGGTCTTGTCGTCGATTGCCAGAGCCTTAACGCCGTCCTTGAACAGCTTGATGCGGGTCTGGATGTCGCATCCCTTGGCGAACTTCTTGTTGGACTTGGCCTCGCCTTCCTGTGAGGTCTTTGCTGACTTGGCGGCAGCGTCAAAGCCCTTGGCCTCGGTAGCCTTCGGAGCAGTCTTGCTCTCCTCTACCTTGGTAGCGGTCTTGACTTCGGTCACCTTGCCATCGTCCTTCTTCTCGGCGGCGTCCACGTTCTCGACAATTTTGCCAGCGTCCTTCTTCTCGCCGGACTTGGTCTTTGCCGATTCCTTGGTCAGCTTGGGGTTAGGTGCGGTCTTGGCCTTACCAACCTTCTTCTTGTCTTCGCAGACTCCGCTTCCCTCACACCACTTGCCGGTATCGACCTTAGTGCCGTTGAAGTCCAATACGGACTCCACCACGGGCTTCGGATTTTGAACAAGGCTGTACGGCTCGTTATCGATAGGTTCAGCTGCAATCCTATCGAACTCCGCCATAATTGAGTCTTCTTGGAATAGATTAAACATTGAAACACCTCATGAGGTCGTGTTTTTGCCCAATAGTTTATACATGTGGCACAAAAATGTTTCTTGGTGAACTACACACCGCCTAAAGGCGGTGAGCTTCGCGTTTCGTATCGATGTTTCCCGCGCCTTTAACCGCAGTCCCTGCGGCGATTAATCTTTTACCTTCGGAAAGGATATTGATGGCGGAGTTGACGTCGCGGTCGTGTGACGTGCCGCATTGCGGGCACGTCCACGACCTTACGGTCAAGTCCTTTGTCAACATATTCCTGTAACTACACCGATGACAGAGCTGAGTCGATGGGAACCATCGTCCGACCTGGACGATAGTTCTGCCGTACCATTCAGCCTTGTACTGTAGTTTGTTCAGGAACATCCTCCAAGCCGTGTCATGCTCGGACTTCGCGAGGTCGCCCTCGGCGACATCGCGCACGTCCAGGTCCTCGACTACAACCGTTTGGTTCTCGCGGAGCAATCTAGTGGACAGCTTGTCAAGGAAATCCTTCCTTCGGTTAGCAACTTTTTCATGTTCGCGAGCTATGCGCAAGCGCAATTCCTCGCGTCTATTTGAACCTTTCTGCTTCTTGGCGAAAGCTCGCTGAAGGTCAGCGATACGAGTTTCCAATTCTTTTAGGAACCGTGGATTCGCGACGACTTCGCCGTCGCTTGTCACGCAGAATTCTTTAAGGCCGAGGTCGATTCCTATTTCGGATTCGGAGGAAGGCAGTGCCTTCGGCACAGCCACCTCAACATGTATCGACGCATAGTATTTCCCGGCACGTGACCGTGTCACGGTCACGTGCTTGATGTCCCTTGCAGACCAGTCGATGTCCTCGTAGTTGCGGAAAGAAACGAAGCCTACCTTCGGTAGGCGAAGTTTCCTCCCTTCTACACGGATATTGTCCTTCGTTCGGTAGCTAGTATACGAATCCTTATCGTTATGTTTCGATTTGAACTTCGGAAAGCCGACTCTGTCGGCCTTCCGCTCGAAGAAGTTCTTGAATGCCGTATTCAACGTAAGCACTTCGGCTGTCAAGGCGTTCGAGTCAACCTCTTTCAAAAAAGGAAACTCTGCGTAGAAATCGGTCGGCTTAGACCGGCACTGCGTGCCGGTCTCCTCGTATGATTTCTTGCGTGCCTCCAGCATGCAGTTGTATACCTTACGACAGCAGCCGAAAGTCTTGCTGAGCAAGACTTCCTGCTGCTTGTTAGGATACAGTCTGACGTTGTATGCACGCTGAAACATGGTTTAATAGTTCTAATCTTTATATAGTTTATATAGTAAAAATTAAATTTTCTTATCAAATTCCGCGCCTATCATCTGCCATCCCCAGCGCCTATCGGCGCTGGGTGGCAGTTTTCGCGGCGCGCTCTTGATAAACTGAATATGTTCGTCAAGGATGTATAATATGAATATCGCTGATATATTCGACCCAGAAGTCGTCGCAAAGACAAACCCGGTCATCACCGATGACCAGCCTCCTTACATGAGCTCGCTCGAAAAGGTGTCCGGCAAACCGGCCAACTCCATCAAGGTCGAACTCGACGAAAAGAAGAGGAAAGTTCACAACGACATGATGGCCAAGCCACCCAGCAAGATGGAAACTGACAACTTCGACGAACTCGTCAACAAGGTCGCATACAAGGAACTGAAGGACGAGTACAAGAACGGTGGCGAGAGCGAAGAAGACGAATCCGACGACGAAATCTACGACGACCTAGCTGGAGTAAACACCGACTTCCAAGATCCAATGGCCGCCGAGTTCAGCATGTTCACTCCGGAAGAGCAAGAGCTGGCCGACCAAATCAACCTCGATGCAGACTCAATCAACGCCGAAACCCCGGCTGAAGACCCCAACGAAATCGCTCCGCTAGGAATGGACGACTTGAAAGATATTGCCGAACCGGACGACGGAGGAAACGGCGGTTTTGATATAGACGATAGCGCAATTCCAGACATTCCAGACATGTCTGAACCATGAAACGAAAAAGGCTACATCAAGTAGCCTTTTCCATTTCGTAAGCGATGCATTCAATCAGAAGGTCTTCAACGTCGATTCCATTCATCGCCTTATAGTCTTCTTCGACAATCAAGGTGACGTCTGGTGCAAGTTGAATCGACCCGTCTGGCTTCCGTACAGTCAGCTTCTTTCGTTTACGCATTGTAAGTACACTTCCTCAGGAACATGCCGTTGCCGTAGGTCATCATGGTTCGACCGTTCTCGAAACCGTGCTGCATCACGAGTTCCGGACAAGCGGAGTTACGAATCATCATAGTGAACACGTCAAGCGGAAGAGTGAACTCGAAGCCCGGCTTTTCCACGTGACAGTCGCCGATCGTGAGGTTCACGCGGATACGTTCGTCCTCAAGGCCCTCGATACCGATAAGACCTTCGTCGATTCCGTAGATGCGAGCCTTTCCGGTAGGGTTGACGTGGTTGATTTCGAAGTACATGCCGATGGCGGCGGAAATCGAATCAGACTTGATACGGAACAC